>Ga0082212_10008334_pt1 | contig 13564 bp, 12 predicted proteins | sample TergutNt197P3_FD_71548 | JGI IMG/M metagenome (GOLD analysis project Ga0082212, IMG submission 71548) | Neocapritermes taracua P3 segment gut microbial communities from Petit-Saut dam, French Guiana - Nt197 P3 | ecosystem: Host-associated > Arthropoda: Insects > Digestive system > Gut ... | reverse complement strand
GAATAGATATAGGGAACCAATCGGTGGCGCAAACGCATCGCGGCGACTGCCGCTTCATACGCCTCGTCGTTCTTGCTCCAGGGGCGCCTATCGGCTGTGGGGTTGCTGTGCAAACGCAGGATTGGGCTGAAAGCGCCAAACTGCACCCATCTGGCGTACAGTTCATCGTCTTCCTTCCCTCGATAATGCCCCCCGATATCGTGGCTCCACCAGCCATAGCCCACGTTTGCGGCCGTCGCGGTAAACTTCGGCTGAAAGGCCAAAGCCTTCCATCCGACGATGACGTCCCCGGAGAAGCCGATGGGGTAACGGTGATTGCCCAGGCCGCCCCAGCGGGAGAAGATGAACCGGCGCTTGTCGCCAGTCCTGCCTAAATCATAGAAATGCAGATGATTCAGCAGCCACAGGGGATCCAGCCCGGCGACCTTTGTCTCCGTCCCCTGCTGCCAGTCCATCCACCAGAAATCAATGCCCGCCTCTTCATGGGGGTGATGCAGTAGCTCAAAATACGCCTTGACAAACTGCGGATCCGTAATGTCAAACGCGATCGTCTCCTTGCCGTCGGGCGGCATGCCCATGCGCTCCGCCATCGCGGCATACTGCGCCTCATGGGGGGCGACGCCGTCTGCGGGATGGAGATTCAGGGCGGTTTTTAAGCCATGGCCGTGAAGCCAGTCGATGAATTCCTGGGGATAGGGGAAATACTTCTCATTCCATGTATAACCCGTCCAGCCTTTGTGATAAGGATTCTCCACCACATGCCAGTCCATGTCCACAATGCAGACGGACATCGGGACGTCCCTGTCTTTGAATTCCGCCATCAGCGCTTTCAAATCTTCATCGGCGTAATTGTAGTATTTGCTCCACCAGTTGCCCAGGGCATACCGAGGCACCATGGGGACGCGTCCCGCTATCCGGCAGAAATCCTTCAGGCAGGTCTTGTAGTCCTTGCCGTAGCCGAAGAAATACAGGTCGAAGGCCTCGCCCCGCCCCCTGTCTTCCAGTAGGTAAGCGGCATTGAACACCGGCGTCTTCCCGTCATCCACCACAGCCCATCCGCTCCTGGACATCAGCCCGTCCTCCAGTTCCGCTTCCCCTGCCGTCCTGTCCAGGGTCCTTCGCGTCCCCTTGAGATTCCGACTGTCCCGGTCGCCGTAATACCAGACTGTGTCGTTCTCTTTCAATTTGACCGACAAACCGGCATGATAGAACGTCCCTTCCGTATGATAGGTCAAGGTCAAATAGGCCGTGTCGATGGTCAATATTCCGTCTTTTTCCTTGGATGTATACTGTGGCACAGGTTGCGCTCTATGCCAGAAAACCTGGCTCGCCCTGTCTTCAAATTCGTAGGCGCCGCTGAATTCCATTCGTATGAGCCGATCCGTCAGTACCGTAAATCTCGCCTTCCCTGTGGCCACTATCGCTTCCGGCGCCGCTATAGGCGAATTCCCGAAGGCGAAATGCTTGCCCATGCTATTTATATCTGCCATTCGTCCTCTCCATATCTACCGTTCTTGCCTGTCGCTCCCGTCCGTGCGCACTTTGTATTGGATCTCCGTGTCCTCATCATCGTCCGCGCCTGTGTCGTAGTCCAGGGTGAAATAGGCCCAGTCGCCCTCTACTTTGTCTAGCGAACAGGTCACGTCTTCAAGGCTTTCAACATGGAACATTTTCAGTTCGCTGCCGTCAAGACGCATCTGATAAAATCCCGCGCATTCGACGCTGCTTTCGTATGCATGAAGAAAATAGACCCAACCGTCGTCGACAGTGAAATCCGAAACCTCATCTTCGTCTATGTAGTCCGGTAATAAGGCCACCCATGCCTTGATCTCCTTTTCGCTAGCCATTTGCTCTCCCTCTTTCTCTGTAGATTCCATGTCTTTCTCCCTCTTGTTTTCCCATCGGGCGTCTAGCGCCCTTCCCTATTCTCCGCTACGCGCCACATAGCGTGAAGCAGCATGCCGATGCAGTCGTCAAAATATGTGGTATGGCCGAAGCCTTCCAAAAGATAATTGTTCCACCGGGTATCAAACAGGTAGATGCCATGGTCGCATTTGCCCAACAGAAGCTGTATGGGATAGGACACCTCAAAGCTGATCACATGGCCCATCGTAGGGCCTGAGCGCCTTTCCTCCTCACTCCGGTATACGCTGATACTCTTCCCATCAAGCCGAACCTGTCCATAATCGAAGCCGCCGACCAGTTTTAAAAAATCCAAATATGTCCAGGGGACGGCATACGCGTTTACCCTCGGGCCCCATGGCGGGGCGTCGCCTTTGGGGATATCCTCTGCCAGAGCCGCTATCGCCGCGTCGCTTAAGCCGGGGAGCAGGGTCAAGTCCGGGATATCCCGTTCCAACTGCTTTGCTGCCTCGTAAGGCTCCCGGAGCCAGGGTTTTTCTTGGAGCTCCATCTCCGCCATCCTTTCCCGTGCCTGGCGCACGGCTTGGGCAATTGCATCGTTGCCGATATTCACTTTTTTCATTGCCGCTCTGGCGGCTGCTTTCAGCTTCGGGTTGCTGTTTGCCTGTGATTTCCCTTTGGGCGGCTTTGGGTCATGTACGATGGATTCGCTCATGTTCGTTGTCTCCTTCCTCTCCTGGTATGCTATGAAGCCCCGGATCCGCTTTCGCCGGGTAGAGTCTCTCGTTCTGCCGTGCCCTAAGCGCTTCCCAATCGGGTTCGGCGTAGTACGCGTCCTCTCTGGCCGGCGGCGCGCAGCCCCCGTTGATCAGGCACACCATGGTCTTGTCGTCCGTGACCTCCGGCGAGGGGCCTTCTTCAAAATAAGCTTTCACTGCGTCTTCTATGCCATCTCTGTTTTCCGCGGTAATGCCAAGGGCGCCTGCGTCCATGAACTGCCGCAGGAAGCGGATATACATACCGCCTGAGGCTTCGTCTCCGTGGAGCAATGCCGGCGCTGCCGCGTCGTAGAGCCCGTCGGTCATGAGCAGCAAGCTGCAATACGCCTCCTGCGGGCTTGCGAAGGCCCAATGCTCCTGCCCATGATTCAGCGGCTTGACTGTGTTAAATTCTTCGCCCTTCTGTACTTGTGTAACCATGTGGTACGCGCCGTCCACGGCAAGCCCGACGACGCCCCCGTCGCCGCAATGCCCGAAAGCTAAGTGCTGCCCGTCGTAGACCACAGCTGTCAGGGTCGTATAGTACGCGCCTATTGGGGCGCCCTTCGTCGATGCAGCCTCCCCAATGGCTTTTTCCGCCCGGTCAAAGCCGTCGCGCAGCAGGGCCTCAGCCGCCTGTCCGTCCCAAGGCGCTAGCCCTGACAGGCAGCTTCCGTCCATGTCCGCGACGGCGGCCACAGCCAAGGCGGCGGCTTCCTCCGCATGGGCCGAGCTGCCTACGCCGTCGGCTACGGCAGCCACGACCCATCCGTTGGCGAGTCGCCCGATGTAGTGGGCGTCCTGGCAGGGCAGGTCCTTTTCCCTGTGGGACAGCCCCGGAATTGAGAATCCATAGCTCAGTATCATCCATACCTCCTGACTCGAGACAGATCTTAACCAAACAAGCCGATCACGAAGCTGCCGATGCTGAGGGCGATAGAGATCGCGAATATCACAGCGATCATGCCCACCACCCCACCGGCGGCTGTGAGAGTCGAGCTGATGGGCGAGGCGAAGGCGAAAACGCAGAAGTTCCATATCCCCGGGTCGTCGATGAAATCCTCCGACGCGACGATCGTGGTGGCAAAGGCTGCAAGGCCCGCGATGACGCCGCCGATGATGCCCCAGGTGAAGGTCAGATGGTTCAGTAGCCAATAGGCGCCATAACCTATGCCGCCGCCGTTGGCGAGGGCGAGAATGCCTGTGAGTATGTATGGCAGCAGCTCATACAGGCCGGAGCACATATCCCCGAAGAAATCCGTCACATCATACAAGGCGTCTGATACGGCTTCCCATGGCGACCGCCGACGCCTGCGCCGCGACCCTGTCGTCGTGGTAGCCGCTCTCGTACCGGCGGACGCTACATTCCCGGCAGTCGCCACACTCCACACCGTGGTTGTGCCCACGGCGGCGGAAGCGCCCACAGTATTCGTCGTCGTTCCGGCGGAAGCGCCTACTGTATTCGCCATCGTCACCGCGGCTGCGTGGATCGGCGGCCGCTTGACCCCCGACCGGGGCTGCCCGCCGCCCAAGGCGTCCATCCTGGCATTGACCTGGCACCAGGGGCAGGCGCCTAGATGTTTGCTGTACACATGGTTGACGTTTTTCCCGCAGGTCGTGAGCTGCGTCGCCAACTCCTCTAGCGCATAGTACCAGTCTGAGGCTGTCGGCCTCTTTCCACCTGCCTTCGCCAAGAAAGCCGAGGCAAACATGCCTTGCAGCTTCCCTGGCAGCGCCGTGATATCCGGCGCGTACTTCGGTATGCCTATGCCCTTCACGTGGCCGGCGAAGGGATATATCCCCTTGGCGATGTTCCCCGTGGGCTGAAAGGCCCCGCCGGACACGCCCTTGGCTACAGAGCAGGCGAAAGGATGGGCGCCGTTCATCAGCAGTGAGAACAACAGCACCGCCAAGGCGAAGCGGTCGCTTTCTTCGGTAAATGTTGGCAGCGGAGCTGTCTTGAAGTTCACCCCCTGCAGATTTGGCGGAACATATTCCGCCATAGCCACCTCGCAGCGATGGATCACGCCGGTATTCCCGTCCCGGATATGGTAGGAATCCGTATCCACCAGTGTGACGAGGCCATTGAGGGGGTTCACGCAGATATTGTTCGGGTTCAAATCCCCGCAGACATGGCCCCTCTGATGGATACCGTCCACTGCCGCCGCCAGATTTTTGCCGATGGCGATATACAGCATCCAGGACTTGCCTTCCCTTTGGTCGTAGGCGTATATCTCATTGAGGCGCCTGTAGTTGCCCAGGCGCTGCATGACATAGCCGCAAAACCCGCCGCCCTTATCATAGAGCACATCTTTCGGCCAAGTATAGTAGCCGGCTGCTTGGGCCTCCGGCGGCGACTTTCGCATGGCTGTCAGTTTCTGCCACCTGGCTTGGGTACGGAGTGGAGTATGGTATATTTTGGCAACCAGGCTAGCGTCTCCTTTGAGCGCGTATATCCGCCCTTCGCCTCCCCCGGCAAAGGGATTGTCTTCCAGTTTGTATGTTTGTCCGGCAGCCCCTTTGTAATTTGCCATTTTCCTGCACTCCTATCGTGTCTTTGCGCCTCAATCCCGCCAACTGTCCGGTATGATCCGGCTGTTGTCCGGCAGCTCGGCAAAGTTCACCTTGTCCTCGATGTCCGAATGGGATACAGAGACCATGCTATTGGACAGCCATTCGAATATGGATACGAAGTCCACGTCCCGTAGCTCGATGACCCTTTGGGTGATCCCCTTCAGTTTGTCCACATTGTAACCGGGGACGCCCACAGCCCAACACATCAGCTTTTTGCCCGCCTCGAGCTCTTTCAGCCGTGCGGCGGCGTTCACATAGTCGTCCGTAGGTTCCCCGTCGGTGATCATGAAAATCCAAGGCCGATAGTATGGTGTGCCCACTTCCTTGTACACGCCTTTGCGCTTTTCCACCAAATCCATGGCCAAGTGAAGCCCCGCGCCCATGGCTGTCTGGCCGGATGCTTCCAGGCTTGGGGACGAGGTCTCGGGCAGGGGTGTGAAGTCCTGGATGACCTGGGCCGTATCGCTGAATGTGACCAAGGCCACGTCGATGCGCTTCTTCGCCAATTCGTCCAACATGGACTGGTTCTTGAATGCTCTGACCCCCTGATTCAGGTTGGCTATAGGGTCGCCTTCCATCGATCCGGAGACGTCCAGGAGCAATACGCAGGCTATATGCGGCTCATTGACCGCTGCGACATTGAATGCGAATTGTTTCAACTCAGGCATATCTTTCCTCCATCTTTCGTTTTTCCTTCCGCGAACTCGCGTTGTATGCCATTTATTACCATTCGTTGCCGTCGTCATCATCATCGTTGTCATAATCATCGTCATCGTCATCCCGAGCCACTGGTTTGCCATTCCTGAATCGAAGCTCTCCATAAGCTTCTAGGGAGTAGGGCACGGGCCTTTTGCTAGCCCGTATTTCGCCGATGGCTTCGTCTGGATTGTAAGGTACGATCTGTGGCAGCGTCTTCGTGGAGATATCGATGGGCGGATACGTGAGGAATGCGTAGTCGTCGATGTCTGGCATGTTGGTCACAAAGGGATAATGCCTGCCGTGGAGAATCAATGCCTCCCCCTCTTCCTTCTTGAACCGCTGCAGCTCGGATACGGAGATCAGGGGATGATGGGACACGCTCCCGTCGGCGTTGCTGTACTGGGTGCTGCCACACAGTCGGCTTATCTCGTCGAGGAGATCCACCTCCCGCGAGGTCAGGAAAACCCAATTGTCGCAGTTGCTCTTGATCGTGTCGGCATCTTCGCGGTACTTTTGGCGGAGCTGCCACATGCTCTGAGCAATCAGGAAAAAACGCATGTTCCTCGACCGGGCGGCGCTGATCATGGGCGCCATGTCCGGGATAGCGGGTATGTTGCAAAATTCGTCCATGATGAAATTCAGGCGCACTGGCAACCGCTTGTCCTCTTTCTGCTGCGCTTCATTGATCAATGTCTCATAGGTCTGCTTGATGAATGCCGTGACCAGGAAATGCAGCGTCGTCTTCTCATCCGGTACGATAATGTAGATCGCGGTTTTGGTATTGCCAAGCTCCCGCACGTCGAAGGACGACTGGGACAGTACCTGGCAAAGGGTCTTGCGCATGATAAATGAATTCAGCATGGTGCCCATCGTGGACACGATATTGGCGAAGGTTATCTCCGCTTCGCTATTGGCCAAGATCGCCTTGTAGTTGACGGCGGCGATGGAGGTCTTGGGCAGGCATTCGTAGAGGGCTTGGGCGTCTTTTGCCGTGGCTTTCGTCGTGCAGAAGTTGACGAAATTGAAGATATTCGCTTCTTCCGGCTTTGCGGTGGCGATGAAGAATAGCATGTTGGCCAAGGCATGGGTGACGGCCATCTCGATAAAATAGATGTCCCTTGTGTTGCTCCTTTGGGGCTCGGCCAGGGCGCTGATGAAATCATTGATGAAGGAGATCGCCTCGTCCGTCCTCCCGCTGTGATAGAGCTCATAAGGCACGGCCAATGGATTCCAATAATCGCTCCGGGTCAAATCCCTGAAATCGAGTACATAGGTGGCATAGCCTTTCGCCTCCACGAGGCCGGAGGTTTTCTGGTGCAGCTCCCCCTTGGGATCCGTGGCGATGAAGGATTCCCCTGCCATAGCCAGGATATTGATCAAGGGCATGCAGAACAGCCGCGTCTTCTTTGAGCCCGTCGACCCGAAGATCAGCGTGTGGGTGTCGGAGCCGTCCACATAGGCGCTGCGCCCGTCGCTGATCACCGGCAGTCCGCCGGTGGGGCAATCGTCCCCCTCGATGTCCACCTGGGTCACTGTGGGGGAATTCTTGATTTCCCCGGCACTGGCCCAACGGGCGTCGCTTCTATTCAATGTATATCGTATGTACGCTTGCTCTTCTTTCTTCATTTCGTAAATGCCTCCGTCGATAGAAATCCAATGGTGTTGGTCGGATTGACGCCGCCGCGCTCTTTCAGCTTCTGCATGTAGGGGGAGCCCTTCTTGAACGCCGCGAGCATATCCCCGGTAATCCGGCTGTCGCTGAGCTCTGTGGTGAGTATGTTGTACAATATGTCGTTGGCGATTTGCCGGATGGTGACGTAGCCATAGAATCGTGTACTCGTGGCGATGTCCCCGATGGCGTCGCAGAGCAATTCCCGGGCGTCTGCCGTCAGCGTGAAGCCGTTGATGGAGATATAACGTTCATCCATGATGCTCACCAGTTCCTCCGCTTTGGGGAATACGGTGGTGATGGTCTCCAGGCGCATGTGAGACGAGATGGCGGATTCGACGTTCTCTATCAGGCGACGGTCGTCGGTGTGGACGCAGAATACGGTGAGTATGGTGTCATTCATGACCGCGAGATAGTTGAGAAGTTCGGCAAAATGGCTCTCCTCTGTGTGCCGCGCCCACTCGTCCAGGACGATGCAGACCAACCCTCGGTAATAGCGGTGGAAGCCCGCCATTTCCAATATGGCGTAGTTGAGCCTGGTCAATTCGGTAAAATCAAGCCCCGGCTCAATATAGCCCGGTGTGAATTCGAAGTACTTCATCTTCCCGCTAAATTCCATGATTCTGGCTGCGTGGAGGTATTCGACCAGGGCGCTCAGTCGGGTAGATACCCCGCTCCCCCGGGGCGCGACCCACAGAAAGTTGGGCAGCACCATATTCGGCATGGTGAATTTTGCGCTGTTTTGTTGGAAAACATGGAGACGTTTCACCATTTCTTTGAATTCTTCTTCCCCGTGGAGCTCCATGATGGTGTCGTAGCATTTGTCCACATTGCTCATTCTGCTTGTGAATACGATGTCGCGGCTCGTCAGAATCACCTCCATATCATCTGGGTTTCGCTTTGGCTTCGCGGGCGCTTTCGCTTTCTTAGCTTTAGCGCCGTCCTCGGGCAGGGCGGCTGTGCCGCTGTTGAATTTGTTTGTCATGTTATATTCACATCCTCATTATCTGTCTTCCGCCTCGACATGCACGTCCGCGATCTCTTCGACCCCCTCCACATGGAGCAGATCGGCATAGTATTCTTCCTTGATCGTATCGTCCTGTAGCTCGGCGATAAGGACTTTGTCGACCTTCTCGAGAGTCTCCCGCACAGCGGGATGGATATAGTCGCATATCACCGCCGCTTCGTCGTTCTTGACGAATATGGCGTGGGGGCCGCCGTCATAATACATAAGGGGACGGTCACTTTCGCTGAGGGGCGAATCGAAGGATATCATGGTAAACAGGATTTCCCCTTCGTCGTTCTCCATGATGTCGTAGCGATGGAGAGTCTGCATGGGCCGCTCTCTCAAGGCTTCCAGATCGGCCTGGGCTTTCGCGTCGGTAGCCTCCTGCTCCGGCGACTTCGCCAGTTGATTGGTCTCGTCCTCATCGCTCATATATTTCAGATATAGATTGTGGATCGTCTTCCACACGTCCATGAGCATATCGCTGCAGTCATGGAAGCGCCCGACGGCACCCTCCCGAAACATGCAATAGCTGTCTTCCTGATAGTGGTAGAAATAGAACCTATCCCCCAGATAGCCCAGGCAGATGAAATCTGGCATGTACCCTTCGTCTTTCCGAAACTCCTTGTTCCACATCAGCAGGTCGTCGCCGAAGAGGTATCTGCCGCCGTCTGTCTCGAAATCGCATTCGACGCCGCCGATCAGCTTGAGAAAAGTGAAGTATTCTTCAGGCACATTCTCTATGCCCAGTTCCTGCCGTATATTTTCTGCCAGGAAGTACAGTGCCACGTCGTCGAGGCCGGGGTGTACCGTCAGCAGAGGCACGCTTCGCTTTTTTTCCTGTAGCCGTTCGTAGACGCCCGCCAGCCATGTGTTGTGGGCTATGTGCTCATGGTCATGTTCATTCATGGTTAAGCCTCCTTCTTTATCCATGGGGCTGACCGCCCCGCTACCCCGCTAATCATCCGCGTTCAACCGCTGTCTTTCTGAGCCGTCTGTGCGCGTCCTGGCATTGTATGATATTTCCAAATCCACGCAACGGTAGTACACCCAGTCCCCCGCCACATTGATTTCTTCGCAGATGTCATGGGCCAATTCCTGCCTACCCGTGCCGTCTGTGCGGATTCTGCACAGGGCTATGCCGTCTCGATGCCCCATATAGTAGATCCAGTCGCCTACCACGTTGACATTTTGGCTGTCTTCGTCGGCTAGGAGCTGTGTCTCGCTGCCGTCCAGGCGGGCTTTGTACAAGCGCCTGTTTTTCCCATAGTCGGCGTAATAGAGCCAGTCCCCTACCACGTTGAGATGGTTGGCTTCCACATCCAGGAGCTTCTCTCTGTCGCTGCCGTCTGTGCGTATCCTGACGATGCCGTCCGACCCTTTGGGGCTGTAATACAGCCAATCCTCTTCCAGATTGAGACCATAGCTCCTTTCGTCGTTCAGCTTCCGGCGATCGGCGCCGTCCGTGCGCATCTTGTACAGCCTGCCACCGTCGCCCAAGTCATCGTAGTATATCCATTCCCCCGCCGCGATGGCCCTCCCCGGATGGATGCCGCTGATCTTCTGTAAGCCGCTGCCGTCCGTGTTCATCCCCATGAATCCACCGTGTACGGAAGAATCTTCAAAATAGAGTCGGTCGCCCATGACGTTGATATTACCGATCCTGCCGCCCTCAGCGAGGATTTGCTTCCCGCTCCCGTCTGCGCGGATTCTGCATAGCTTGTTGGTCAAGCCTGCCCAATAGCTGAAGATAATCCAGTCGCCCTGTTTGACGGCGTGACCGCCGTTCGCGATGTTGCCGGTGGTATTGCCCCTTTCGATCGTCACTGCGCGCCCTCCCCCTTCTTTTTTCTTTTGCTTCTTTTCTCCCGGGCCGCCCTCTTTGCCGCCGCTTCCTGGACGCTCCCGAAGGGCAAGGCATTGACCCATCCGGGGAAATCCCCTCGTAGCCCCTCGTATGCGACCTCGCTTTGCGCCTCCCGCATCGCCCTAGCCGCTTCGGACAAATCCCGCTCCCCGCTCAGCTCGCCATTCGTGAAGCGCAGCTCCACTACGCTTGCATACGCTATCACCGGTGTGTAGCTTGTCATGTAGCCCCTCAGGTGGAAGGGCCATAGATTCCCTTTGCCGAGGATGACCGCTCCTGTATAAGCTATGGCTTGGTTGAGGCTTCGAAGGTCTTCGCTCTCGCCCGTCTCCCGGCTCCCGTGGACGTCCCAGAGGACAAGCTTCCCGCCCGACAAGCGCAGGAGAGCCGCATACCGGATCCATTGGGAAGAGCCGGCCACTGTCGCCAAGTCAATAAAGCCATGGGGATGCTCGACCCCCGAGACGATGTACTGCTTGTCCTTGTATTGGAAGCGGATGATGCTTGCTTTCGCCATGGTCGCCCTTTCTGCGCATAGTTGCCGCCGGTTCCTCGCTTCGTCTTGCTCTGCCGTCACCGCGCCCTCTGCGCCTGGCTACGCGCCCTACCCTCAGACAGCCGCTCTAGCGCCTCCAAGGCCATTTGCTTACGCAACGGCTTGCGCCAGTAGTCGAAGCCCCCTGCCAGGAAGAACGCTCGGAGGGAATTGTGGGAATACGCGCCGGTGAGAACGATGAATTCGCATTGCCCCCCCGCGTCTCTGACTCTCTGCATCAACGCGCCCCCAGTGGTATTCGACAGTTCCCATTCCGTGACCACGATATCCGGCTTCAAGGCAAGGATTTCCTGTAGCGCCTCCTCCGGGTCTATGCTCGATCCGATGAGGCGGAAGTCTTCCCCCGATGGGGATAGTAAGCCCGCTGTGCCCTCTGTTTCCATCTTGTCCTTATCGACTAAGTATAAGCTGTAGATAGCCCATCACCGCCTTGTCGCGCCTAGTATGCGCATTCTGCCTTCGCCTTCATTATACGCCAATCTGCCCTGTTTTGCGTATGGACAATATTGATAAAAATATGGATTATTTCCCCTTGCGCTTGTTGAGAGCAGCCATGTTTCACCAAGAATATACCAAATTTTTACTCACCTTCCCAAGCAGTTTTACATTGCAAAACTATACTAATCATAGCAGCGTGTCCTAAATCGGCTGCAAATAATGAAAGAAAAGGTGAACAATATGCAGCACAAACTGGCAAAAACAATCGCGGCGCTCCTGATCGCGGCTCTCATGATGGCAACGATAACCGCCTGCGGATCAAACTCGACAAGCAGTACGCCCCCGGCGGGCAATACAGGCGCCGCGAATACGCCGAACACCGGCGCGACGGGGACCGCCCCAGTGACTGAGCAAAAGAACACAGACCCCATCAATATCGTTTGGTACCCTAATGAATCATCCAACACCCATGACGATATACGCGGGGAAGTCGCCCGCCTTGTGGAGCAGGCTACAGGCAGGAAAGCCGAAAACAAAACCACGACCGACTACACCATCGCCATCCAATCCATCGCCAGCGGCTCGGCGGATATCGCCATGGCTATGGGCGCCGTGGGCTACATCGAAGCGAAGAACCAGAACCCACAGGTGGACGTTCTCTTCGTCAACGGCGATAAGAACGGTTCATTGGATGAGGCGAAATACTTTGCCTGGATCTGTGTCAGCAAAGACGACGCTGCAGCGTATATGCACGGCGGCACGTACTCCCTGGACAACATCGAAGGCATGAAGATGTCCTTTGTATCCAACAGCTCCACCTCGGGCTTCCGTGTCCCCACTTCCTCCATCATCGCCCATTTTAAGGGCCACAATCTCACAGAAGACGACCTGCTTCCGGATGGTAGCTTCTTTGATGAAGTCTTTTTCGGCCAGTCACACCAAGGTTCGGCTATCAACCTCATAACCGGCAACGCCGACGTCGCGGCATTTTGCGACATTGAACTCCAACCCTATCTGGAATTAAGCGAAGGCACAGAGAACACGATCGGCGCCGTATACGCCATAAAGCCCAACGCCGACGCGCCCTTTGACGCCCACGCGGGCAAAGAATTTGTCGTCATCGCCTGCACACCCGTATTCAACGGCCCGAACGCTTACAACCCCGCCAATCTAAGCGCGGAGGAAATCAAAGCGATCCGCGACCTGTTCACCTCCGCGGAAGTCGCCGACAACGATAAACTCTTCTACGACGCCAATATCGAAGGCGCTTTCGGCTTGTACAAAAAATCCTCCAGTTATGGCTATGTCCTCACCAGTGATTCCTGGTACGACCCCTATCGCCAATAAGCAAAGCACAATGATTGGTGCGTGAATGTATGACTATTCTCGAATTTCAAAATGTAAGCAAAGTATATAACAATGTGACGAAAGCCCTCAGTGATGTGTCTTTCTGTGTAGACGAAGGCGAATTCGTCTCCATCATCGGGCCTTCCGGCTCCGGCAAATCCACCATCCTGCGTTGTATCAACAGGCTCGTTGACACAACGCAGGGTTCCATTATGTTCGATGAGCAGGACATAACCCGGGCGGATAAAAAAGAGATACGGCAGATCCGTAAGAAAACCGGCATGATATTTCAGCATTACAATCTCGTGGACAGGCTCAGCGTCATTGAAAATGTGCTCCACGGGCGGCTCGGGCACAAGTCGACCTTGACCGGCGCTATTGGGTACTATACCGAGCAGGAAAAAGAAAACGCCTTTCAAATCCTAGAGAAACTCGGCCTCACCGAACAAGCCTACAAGCGCTGCGATGAACTGTCCGGTGGGCAGAAGCAGCGCGTGGGCATCGCCCGCTCCCTTATGCAAGAGCCGAGGCTGATCTTATGCGACGAGCCTATCGCTTCCCTTGACCCGAGCTCATCCAAGATTATCATGGATCATTTGAGCAATATCAACAAATCCATGAAATTGACTTGTATATTCAACCTGCACCAAGTGGACGTTGCGCTCAAGTATTCCAAGAGGATCATCGGCATTACTTCAGGCCGCATCGTCTATGACGGCCCGCCGGAGAAGCTGTCAAAAGCCCAGATTTACGAGATTTATCAGACTAGTGAAGGCGAGTTAATAAC
>Ga0082212_10008333_pt1:0-12500 | contig 13564 bp, 9 predicted proteins | sample TergutNt197P3_FD_71548 | JGI IMG/M metagenome (GOLD analysis project Ga0082212, IMG submission 71548) | Neocapritermes taracua P3 segment gut microbial communities from Petit-Saut dam, French Guiana - Nt197 P3 | ecosystem: Host-associated > Arthropoda: Insects > Digestive system > Gut ... | reverse complement strand
TTGGGTTTGGTAGGCGGTGAGGCCCCCTAGTCCATCCGGCGCTCTACCTGCGCGGGCTTTCGCCGAGGCTGTCCCTCAAGGCATTTCGGGGAGAGCCAGCTATTTCCGGGTTTGTTTAGTCTTTCGCTCCGAGCCGCGCGTCATCCCTGCCTTTTTTAACAGACTAGGGTTCGGCCCTCCACTCCGTTTTACCGGAGCTTCAGCCTGCGCGCGGCTAGATCACCCGGCTTCGGGTCTGCGGCAGCGTACTCAACCGCCCGTTTCGGACTCGGTTTCCCTCCGGCTCCGGGATTTCCGTCCCTTAGCCGCGCACGCCGCCGCAACTCGCAGGCTCATTCTACAAAAGGCACGCCGTCACCGCGTCGCCGCGGCTCCGACCTGTTGCGGGTTCACGGTTTCAGGTTCTCTTTCACTCCCCTCGCGGGGGTTCTTTTCGCCTTTCCCTCACGGTACTTCTGCGCTATCGGTCGTATCGGTTGTTTAGCCTTGGATCGTGGTCGACCCGGCTTCCGGCGGGGTTTCCCGTGCCCCGCCGTACTCAGGATACCGCTACCTCGCTTCCGCCACTTCGGCTACGGGGCTTTCACCCTCTCCGGCCGGCTTTCCCAAAACCGTTCCCCTGTGGCGGCCGCGAAGACGCCGCGGTCCTTCAACCCCGGCCCGAAGGCCGGTTTGGGCTCCTCCGCTTTCGCTCGCCGCTACTGACGGAATCTCTCTTGATTTCTTTTCCCGGGGTACTTAGATGGTTCAGTTCCCCCGGTTGCGCCCCCGCGCCCTATTTCGTTCAGACGCGGGTGCCGGACTCCCGTCCGGCGGGTTACCCCATTCGGCCACCGGCGGATCAACGGGTGTTTGCCCCTCCCCGCCGCTTTTCGCAGCTTGCCGCGGCCTTCCTCGCCCCCATACGCCACAGGCATCCGCCGTGAACCCTTCTCTCGCTTGACCATATTGTCGTTCCGCGAAACGCCGCTCCCGCGGCGCCCGCTTCCGCCCCCGCTGTCCGGGGCCTTCCGCAGACCCCGCCCTTTCAAAGAACTAAATGGATGATATTTCAGTCATCCTATATAAATATATAAACTGGAGATAAGGGGATTTGAACCCCTGACATCCAGCTTGCAAAGCTGGCGCTCTAGCCAACTGAGCTATATCCCCGAATAAAAAGGGAGGGGGGGAGAGGGGCGGACGGGGGTTCCGGGACGCGGTCCCGGTTCGGAACCCCGGGGGGTTCCTTTCAGTTTCCCTTTCAGCGTGAAAGGAGGTGATCCAGCCGCACCTTCCGGTACGGCTACCTTGTTACGACTTCACCCTCCTCGCCGGGCGTACCTTCGACGGCGCCCCCCTCGCGGTTAGGCTGCCGGCTTCGGGTGCCCCCGACTCGGATGGTGTGACGGGCGGTGTGTACAAGGCCCGGGAACGTATTCACCGCGCCATGCTGATGCGCGATTACTAGCGATTCCAGCTTCACGAAGTCGGGTTTCAGACTTCGATCCGGACTACGGGCGGCTTTCGGCGTTTCGCTCCGCCCTCGCGGGCTCGCTCCGCTTTGCGCCGCCCATTGTAGCACGTGTGTAGCCCCGGACATAAGGGCCATGATGACTTGACGTCGTCCCCGCCTTCCTCCGGCTTGTCGCCGGCAGTTCCGCCAGAGTCCCCGGCTTTACCCGCTGGTAACCGGCGGTAGGGGTTGCGCTCGTTGCGGGACTTAACCCAACACCTCACGGCACGAGCTGACGACAGCCATGCAGCACCTGCACGGGGGCCGGTTGCCCGGCCGGGGCGTCTCCGCCCCGTCCCCCCGCATGTCAAACCCGGGTAAGGTTCCTCGCGTACCATCGAATTAAACCACATGCTCCACCGCTTGTGCGGGCCCCCGTCAATTCCTTTGAGTTTCACCCTTGCGGGCATACTCCCCAGGCGGCGCACTTACCGCGTTCGCTCCGGCACCGGGACGCTCGCCCCGACGCCTGGTGCGCATCGTTTACGGCGCGGACTACCAGGGTATCTAATCCTGTTCGCTCCCCGCGCTTTCGCGCCTCAGCGTCAGTCATCGGCCGGCGGACCGCCTTCGCCACCGGTGTTCTTCCCGATATCTACAGATTTCACCCCTACACCGGGAATTCCGTCCGCCCTTCCGTGACTCAAGCCCCGCAGTATCCGGCGCAGTGACCGGGTTGGGCCCGGACATTTCACGCCGGACTTACGGGGCCGCCTACGCGCCCTTTACGCCCAATAATTCCGAACAACGCTCGCCCCTTACGTGTTACCGCGGCTGCTGGCACGTAATTAGCCGGGGCTTCTTCGCGGGCCGGCGTCACCGGCGGGGCATTCCCTCCCCGCCCTCTTCTTCGCCCGCAAAAGAACTTTACAACCTTGCGGCCTTCCTCGTCCACGCGGCGTCGCTCCGTCAGGGTTCCCCCCATTGCGGAATATTCTTAGCTGCTGCCTCCCGCAGGAGTCTGGGCCGTATCTCAGTCCCAGTGTGGCCGTCCGCCCTCTCAGGCCGGCTACCCATCTTCGCCCCGGTGGGCCGTTACCCCGCCGGCTAGCTAATGGGACGCGGGCCCCTCCGGCAGCGGGGCCGTGGCCCCTTTCCTTGCCAAACCGTAGCTCGGCAAGCGTATCCGGTATTACCCGCCGTTTCCGGCGGCTGTCCCCGTCTCCCGGGAGGGTCGCCCACGCGTTACTCACCAGTCCGCCGCTCTAGGGTGCGTTGCCGCACCTTGCCGCCCGACTTGCATGCTTAAGACGCGCCGCCAGCGTTCGTTCTGAGCCAGGATCAAACTCTCCACGATATTCGTTATCCCCGGCCGAAGCCGGGGACACATACCCTTTCAAGCCCCCGCCCCTGGCGGGCGGGGGGTTTACCCGTACCTGCGGCCCGCCGATGCGGGCCTTCCCTCTCTCCCCTTCCCCAAACGCCCCCCTCGCGGGCGGCCTTTCTTTCCAAACATCCCGGCCGGTTCCCCGGCCCCGGCGGGCCCCCGTAAGGCCCGTTCCCCAACTTACCTCTTTTCCCTTTCCTTTGTCAAGTCCCAAGTGAAATTTTTAATATTTTTTTGCCGTAAAATGCCGTTTATTCCAATACATCAAATATACTAATTTTTTATATCGAATATTAAATTTTATACTGAATTTCTGTTTTTTTTGCAATACGGTAAATTCCAAAAAAAACTTGCGTTATGCCTGGTTATACGTACATAATTTCCTTGATATGGTGAAATATGACGAAAAATATATGTAACCTGCGTTTGCGTGAATATTTACCTTTTTCGTTCATGCTGGCGGTTAATTTAGGATTTTTGGCACTTGCCTTTATTCTGGACCGGCCGGGTGTGGTGTTTAGCGGATTTTTAAGGATCATTCAGTCGAGATCGACTCTGGTTACGGATTACATAGCACTCGGCGGTACCGGTGCCACCTTTCTGAATGTCTCCATCGTCGGCATTTCTACCGTGTTGATGATGATCCGTTTGGGCGTTAAGCCAAATGGAGCCAACATCATGGCACTGTGGATGTCGATTGGATTCGCTTTTTTCGGCAAAAATGTGTTTAACATGGTACCTCTGACCTGTGGTGTGTGGCTGTTTGCGAAGTACAGTAAGGGAACCTTTTCCCAATATTATCTGTCTGCACTGCTTGTGGCTACCCTTAGTCCAACCATCAGCGAACTGGCTTTTTTGGGAATGTTCAGCCGCCCTGTCGAAATAACCGCCGGAGTTTTGCTTGGATTTGCCGTGGGGTTTGTCTTCCCCACCATTTCCGCCGATTCGGTAAAAGTGCACAGCGCGTTTAACCTGTACAATATGGGCTTTGCGGGGGGGCTTGTCGCAACAATGCTTGCGACCCTGTTTAAAAGTATAGGTATTGATATTGTTCCCGTTGAATATTGGAGCCGGGGCAATAACGTATTCTTCGCAGGTCTGTTGTATTCACTCTCCGTGATACTGTTCGCTACGGGCCTTTTGTCGGGGATAGCCAAAGAAGGGACAAAGGAAAATATTAAAAAAACCCTGAGAGGCTTCCGTAAAATCCACGTACATCCCGGACGCTTACCGACGGATCTTTACCGAATGTTCGGAAACAGTATTTTTATTAATATGGCCGTGCTGTGCTCGTTCGCAACGACAGTGGTACTGGTTCTGGGCGCCGAATTAAACGGGCCAGCCGTTGCCGGGATACTTACAATGACAGGCTTTGGCAGTTTTGGCAAGCATTTGAAAAATGTTGCGCCTGTAGTGATTGGTGCGGTGGTGTCCGCTTTTGTAAATAAATGGAATCCGGCAGCACCGATTAATATTGTGGCAATACTGTTTTCAAGCGGCCTTGCACCTGTTGCCGGTATGTTCGGCCCGATATGGGGCGTTGTCGCCGGGTTTCTTCATGTCAATATTGCCGTGTATATCGGGGATTTAAACGGAGGACTGAACCTGTACAACAACGGATTTGCCGGCGCTTTCGTAGTCATGTTTCTGCTGCCGATTATTACCATTCTTAAACGTGATAACTATTTCAAAAAAGACAAATACCTTTAATCTACCAGTCCCCGATTACCGGCCGCCTGCCCAATGCCTCGGCGAGTACCGCCGTTACAAATCCCTTTGCTTCGGTGAAAGATCTTTTGTCCAGAGTGTAACGGTTAAGCTGCACGGGGGACAGGGGGCGAACAGTCTCAAGCCAATGCCGGCAGCCGGGACCGGCCTCGGCAAAAACTGCCGCCGGAGATCCGGGCCGCCCTTCCCCGCCGATATGGTCTGCGGCACAGGCGTCACAGGCCATGCCCCCTTCACCGGGCAGATACAGCAGGCGGCCTGAGGAGAGAGTGAGTTTTCCGCAAAGAGAACAACGGTCAAATTCCGGCCTTAACCCGAGAAAATCGATCCACTGCCAGAGAAAGCATAGAAGTATGCGGCTGCAGGTTTCTCCGTCCGCTTCGGCAATGGCATCCAGCGCCGCTTCCGCCAGTGAAAGCGCCCTGCCCCAGTTGCCACCACCTCCATGAGACACGAGAATCGTTTCCGCCGCAACATCGGCGGCTGTTACCCTTTCGTACATTTCACGTAACCCGGGACGCCAAACAAGCACGTCAAAATCGGTAAGTTTGCGGGAGTCCTTTACCGGATCGCGATAAATCCACGCACGCCCGGAATGAAACGGCGAGGCGTAGGAACGAAGCCTGGATTTCGGGCCGCCGAAAACCGTTACGCGCAACAGCCCGTCCTCTGCAGTAAGCAGCCATACTTCACGGTTCGATTCTCCCGAAGGGCGGCTCCTGAGAATCAACGCGGAATAATCGAAATTGCGGTTCACTGAAAATTATTGTAACCGAGAATACGTGACAGAGGTACCCCTACCCGAACGGGTTAAAAAACCTGTTCCCGTCACGGAAGGTATACCACATCCCGGCGGCAAACAGCAGCGCGGATACGGCTACGGAAACAATATCGGCACGGCTGAAGGGTTTTGACAAATACCAGGTACGCTTTTTATATTTGCCAAAACCGCGCAGTTCCATGGCACAGCTTATCACTTCGATTCGATCCAGCGAAGAAAAGATCAGAGGCAGAAGAAGAGGGACGATCCTTGCAAGCCGCTTTACCGGAGAGGCTTTTCGGGATAGTTCCAGTCCCCTTGCCTGCTGTGCCTGAGAGATCGCCTCAAAATCGCGCTGAATGTCGGGGATGTACCGCATGGTCAGGCTTACGGCATAGGCTGCCGTATAGGGAACGCCGATGCGGTTCAACGACGCGGCAAATTCACTCGGGTGTGTAGTGACAATGAGGAGAATCGCAGGAGGAACGATCGTAATGTACTTAAGAAGGATGTTGAATTCATAAAAAAGCTGTTCCCATGTAAGGGTAAAGCGGGTGCTTCCCTCCAAAATTACATTCCTGGTTTGATAGATCTTCACTCCTTCTTCTGGGGAAAAAAGGTACACCGTCACCAGATTCAAAAAAAGAAACAGGGCCATTATTTTTACAATGAAAGAAATGTCGGAAAAACGTATCATGGAAACGGTGAAAAAAACCAATCCCAGCACAGCACAGGAAAGAAGTATCGGGGTTTTGTAGCTGACCATAACCAAAACCGACCACAATAAAAAAATGATAAGTTTTGCCGCTCCGGTCATGGCGTGTATGGGGGAAATTTCATTAATGTACGACAACATTCGCCGTTTTTTCATTTGCCCCTCCGCAGTGATTCTCTTGTTTTACGGTCAAATGCAATATAGCGGCCCACAAAACCACGAGGGTCGGGAAGGCCGGCGTTCAGCGCCAGCGTGTACAGGCTGGTTCGCTTCAGACTTGCCTGTTCAATAATTTCATCATCGGTAAGCACCTGATACGGTTCCCGGTCGGCAAGGCAGATTCCCCCGGAAAGAACCACCGCCCTTGAGGCGTACTCAAGCATCAGGTGCATGTCGTGGGTAATAAGTAAAAGGGATATTCCAAGGCTGCGGTTCAGGTCGAAAAGGAATTCCATGAACTCGGTGTAATGACGAAAATCCTGTCCGGCGGTGGGCTCGTCGAGGATCATCAGAGAAGGCCGCAGCACCAAAATGGATGCAATTGTCAGCCGTTTTTTTTGGCCGTAACTGAGGGCATTAACCGGCCAGTTCCTGAACGGGTACAGACCGCAGGTTTTGAGGGATTCATGTACCCTCGATTTTATATCGTCTTCCGAAAATCCCCTGTTTCGCAGTCCAAAGGTGACTTCGTCAAAAATCATCGGGAAGGAGAGCATCTGGTTCGGGTTTTGCATAACAAAACCGATTTTCACCGCCCTTTCCATTATCGAAAGATCCGCCAGATCCCCGCCGTTATAGCGGATTACCCCCGAATCGGGACGCTCAAAACCGCAGATGCATTTAGCCAATGTCGATTTACCCGAACCGTTACGGCCCACAAGAGCCACAAACTCACCGGGGCCAACGGAAAAAGAAACCCCCTTCAATGCCTCTGTGTCCTGTGTCGCGTAACGGAAACGCAGGTCCCTAATTTCAAGACCGGCACGGTCTTCTTCAGAATTCCCGGAAAAGAAACCGGGAACCAAACGAACATCACAAAATTGTACTTCATTTTTTTCAGGTTGTTCATATTGGTCCAACTGCCGATCCCATTCGACGAGGGGCGCATAATCGATTTTCAATGTGTCCGGGTGCTGCACTTCCATGCCGGCATCAACGGTGTAACCCGCATATACAAGGGTGCTGATGTACAGAGGTTCCCGTATGCCCGTTTTCTTTAGAAGGTCTGAGGCCAGCAGCTGTGCCGGTGAAGTATCGGCAATGATTCTGCCTTTGTCTATTACAACGATGCGGTCCACAGGTCTGTGCAGGACATCTTCAAGCCGGTGTTCAACAATCAGAATCGTCTTGCCTGTTTTTTTGCGGAGATCATCAATCAACTCAATCGCGCCTTTCCCTGCGGCAGGATCAAGGTTTGCCAGCGGTTCGTCAAAGAGGAGTGTCTCAACATCATCCACAAGAACTCCGGCCAGCGAGATTTTCTGTTTCTGCCCGCCGGAAAGATCGTGGGGTTTTTTTTCCAGATGCGCTTCCATACCCACCAGCGCGGCGGTTTTGTCAACCCGACGGCGCATCTCTTCCGGCGGTATGCAGTCGTTCTCCAGGGCAAAGGCGACATCCTCGGCGGCACTGAGTCCCACAAACTGACCGTCTGTGTCCTGCAGCACCGTGCCGGCAATTTTAGAAATGTCAAAAATGCTTAAGCCGTCAGTTTTCCTGCCGTACAGCCGAAGCTCGCCGGAAATTTCACCCTTAAAAATATGGGGGACAATTCCGTTGATACAGTGGATCAGTGTGGATTTTCCCGAACCGGAAGGACCGAGAACGAGAATCTTTTCCCCCCTGTTTATCTCCAGATTAATATCGATCAACGTTGGTTCGGTTTGGGCCTTGTACCTGAAGGAAAAATTTTTAAAGGATATAGCCGGGGTTTTTTGATCCATTGATTATTGTGAAGAATATTAACCACGAACCTCAGGATCGACACAAACCCGTACCTTCGATGCGCACACAAACAAAAAAATATTCGGACCAAAAATTCGTGGTTTTCGTGCGGTTCGTGGTAAAAATTTACTTTTCAGTCTTCCCCGGATTACTCAGCTTTCAAGCTGCCGGATCTGGCCCTGGTTTTGGAATAACCGATTATCAGAAGGGTACCGAGCACAAGCACCACCAGAATGTTAAAACCGGAAGCGACAAAGCCCTGGAGAGTAACCTTGCCGAAAGGTTCCTTGTAAATAAGGAGATCCAGCGTGCGGGCAATGAAAGCCCAAACCACGATATTGGTAACAATCTGAATGCCGTTAAAGGCAACCGCCTCTTTAACGCCAAACCCGCCTTCTTCGATTCTGAATAATTTCCGGAAAGATCCTATTGCAAGGCCGAAAATAGCAGAGGATATTATCCAACTCCACCACACACCCCAGCCTGCGGTAAGATCGACCAGGGTATGACCGATTAAACCGATTAAAAATCCGGCAACGGGGCCGAAAATCGCGGCAAAGACCGCAAGGATCGCAATACCCAGGTTGAAGTTTGTATTGGGAACACCGGTAGGAATCGCCACAAACCGCATCAGCACAAACATAAGCGCCGCGCCAATGCCGACGGCCACAACTGTCTTAACGGGGATCGTCTTTTTTCCCATTTTCTTTCCTCCTTAAAAATTTTATTGAAAACCGGTAAATAAAATATATTTTTCACAGTATACCGCATATCCGGATGATTGTCACTATATAGTTCCGGTGACTGTCACCTTTCTGTATTTTATGATAAAATTACCTACAGAGGACGGAGGGTGAATGAAAATTTCAGAGAGCGCAAAGGGTCTTGCAAAAAACGTCTGGCCCATGTTGGTACTGGGGTTGTTTTTCATTTCCGCGCTGATGACATTGCTTATCTCCGAAGTTGCGAATTATCATATGAACAGCTACGAAACAACGGTAACCGAAACAACCCGGCACCGTTTACTGTCAGCTGTACAGGCGTTGGCGGAATATACCAGTGCCGAAGAATTGGACAAATACCACACGTTCGAAGATACACAAACACCGGGGTATGAGGAATTAAGGCAGCGGCTCATCAAGTTTGGTGAGGATTACGATGTCCTCTACGCCTATTACTGGCGGGATTACGGGGACGGTACCCATCAATACATTGTTGATAACGACAAGGACCCGGAAAATCAGGAAGGGCCCTGGAGTTTTTATGAAAACGAAGATGTTGACCTGGACGCCCTTGCGGGGAATGTCGGGGTAACGGATCTGGGTACTTACACAGCTCCCTGGCTCGGCCTTCTTTCCGCCTACGCCCCGGTATACGACAGTGAGGGCAATATCTACTGCGTTGCAGGCGTGGATATCAGCGATCAGTATATAATACAACAGAAGCAAGACTCGGCAAACCTAAAAATACTCCAGCTTATCGCCCTTCCGGTGTCGGTGTTTTTCGGTATTCTGAATATGCTGCTCTTCCGCCGCAAGGCCAAACAAATCGAAGAAGCCCACGTAAAGCTCCAGTACTTTAACAACAACCTGCGCCGGGCCTTTTCCACTTATCTGTCGGAGGACGTGGTGGAGGAGATTGTTACCGATCCAACCCGCCTCAAACTTGGCGGTGAAAAACGGCACATGACCGCCCTTTTTACCGATATCAAGGGCTTCACCACAGTTGCGGAAGCGCTGACCCCCGAACAGCTGGTGGAACTGCTCAACTACTATCTTTCAACCATGAGCGACGTTATTCTCGATCAGGGAGGAACAATTGACAAATACGAAGGCGACGCCATTGTTTCTTTTTTCGGCGCACCGCTGATCCTTCCCGACCACGCCCTGCGGGCCTGCGTAACAGCAATCATAATGAAACGACTGGAAGGCGAAGTAAACAGGTATGTTGCGGAAAACAACCTGAGCCCAAGACCCCTGCAAACCCGAATGGGGATAAACTCCGGCGATATGGTTGTGGGGAATATGGGAACTCAAAAAAAGATGAATTATACTATTATCAGCAACGCGGTGAACCTGGCGGAGCGGCTGGAAGAGGTAAACAAACAATACGGGACATGGATTATCGCTTCCGAATCTACTATAAAGGAAACACAGGGAAAACTCCTCACCCGTATGCTCGACAGGATCAGGGTTACCGGCTTTAACGAACCGGTGCGTATCTTCGAAGTGCTTGAAATAAAGGAAGAGACCCCCGAGGCTTTACAAAACATGGTTGATCTTTTTCATGAAGCGCATGATCTTTTTGAACTCCGCAACTGGTACGACGCCATGAAGGTGTTTGGCCGGATTCTGGAACAGTTTCCGGATGACAAACCTTCCCTTCTTTACCGGAATCGCTGCCGGCAGTTCCTTGAATACCCGCCGGAAAGCAATTGGGACGGGGTGTTCAACTTTGAGGGGAAGTAAATGAAAGAGTTGGATGGAAAAATTGGGCTTTTAAAAAAAATCGGACTCAGACTGGTACTGGGGTTGTTTTTTGTTTCAGTGTTAATGACACTGCTGATTTCCGTATATGTAAATCTTCACATGAGCAACTACGAGGCGACGGTTACGGAAACAACACGGCAGCATTTGCTGGCTGTGGTACAGGCACTGGCGGAATTGAGCAGCGTTGAAGAACTGGACAGGTACCACACGCTTGGGGATACGGAAACGCCGGAGTATGAGGAACTGAGAAAACGGCTTATCAAATTCAGCGAAGATCACAATGTCCTTTACGCTTATTACTGGCGGGATTACGGAAACGGAAAACTTCAATTTATTGCCGATAACGATTTGGACCCGGAGACACAGGTAGGGCCGAATGATTTTGGTGAAATTGAAGAAGTTGCGCTTGACGCCCTTGCGGGAAATATCGGTGTAACGGATCTGGGTACTTACACACCTGCCTGGGAAGGCCTTATTACGGCCAGCGCCCCGGTATACGACAGCGACGGCAACATCTACTGTGTTGCCGGCGTGGATATCAGCGACCAATACATATTAAAGCAGCACAAGGACGCGCGGTTTATGACAATTATCCAGCTAATCATCCTTCCCGTGTCGGTGTTTTTCGGTATCCTGAATATGGTACTGTACAACCGCAAAGCCAGGCAAACAGAAGAAGCCCATCTAAAGCTCCAGTACTTTAACAACAACCTGCGCCGTGCCTTTTCCACTTATTTGTCGGAGGACGTGGTGGAAGAAATTGTTACCGATCCCACCCGCCTTAAACTCGGCGGGGAAAAACGGTACATGACCGCCCTTTTTACCGATATCAGAAACTTCACCGTCATTGCGGAAAAACTGAGTCCCGAACATCTGGTGGAACTGCTCAACTACTACCTTTCAAGCATGAGCGACATCATTTTGGAACAGAAGGGGACAATAGACAAATTCGAAGGTAACGCCATCGTTTCCTTCTTCGGCGCGCCGTTGAACCTTCCCGACCACGCCCTTCGTGCCTGCGTAACCGCAATCATGATGAAACGCCTGGAAACCGAAGTAAACAGCTACGTTGAAAAAAACGGGCTGAGCCCCTCGCCCCTGCATACCCGGATGGGGATAAACTCCGGCGATATGGTTGTGGGGAATATGGGAACCCAGAGGAAGATGAATTACACCATTATTAGCAACGCGGTTAACCTTGCGGCGCGGCTGGAAGGGGTGAACAAACAGTACGGAACCTGGATTCTCGCTTCGGAAAACACAATAAAGGAAACACAGAGCCGGCTTCTTACCCGCCAGCTCGACAGAATCAGGGTTGTCGGTATTAACGAACCTGTTCGTATCTACGAGGTGCTTGAAATATTTGAAGACGCATCTGCTGATTTACTAAACAGGATAAACCTCTTTCATACAGCCCATGACCATTTTGAATCCCGCAAGTGGAAAGAAGCCATGGAAGGTTTCAGCCGTGTTCTGGAACAGTACCCCGACGACATGCCTTCGGTTTTCTACACAACACGCTGCCGTCAGTACCTCAGTTTCCCGCCGCCGAATGACTGGGACGGTGTTTTTAGTTTTGACGAAAAATGAGGTTTTTCCAAAACAGGAAGCCATTACTTACTGACAACAGTGATTTTATAAAAATTCAGGCAATACTTCTTTCTTTGCCCTGTTTTTCAACATTGTGTGGTTAAATTTTTAACATGGTGTGGTTGTTTTTTTAGCACCCGATGGTTGTCTTTTTAGGTTGACATATCCCGCAGAGTACTCCATATTTTATTGTATGAAAAAACCCAAAATGTACCTTGCCTTTGGGATCTGTATGGCGGTTTTCGTAATTTGCACTCTCCTATGTTTTTTCAATGTTGATGTGTTTAAAAAAGGGATTTTTCAGCAAACTACATCTTTTTCCGCGCCCGCTATGGCAAAGTTTGAAAAAGACGGCAATTTATACGTTATTGACAACGGTTCATTCCGCCTTGTCTGTATGGATACGGACGGGAATATTCATTATTCAATTGAGATAGATAAACTGAAGGAAT
>Ga0082212_10008332_pt1 | contig 13565 bp, 15 predicted proteins | sample TergutNt197P3_FD_71548 | JGI IMG/M metagenome (GOLD analysis project Ga0082212, IMG submission 71548) | Neocapritermes taracua P3 segment gut microbial communities from Petit-Saut dam, French Guiana - Nt197 P3 | ecosystem: Host-associated > Arthropoda: Insects > Digestive system > Gut ... | reverse complement strand
GAGCTCGGCCTCCTCCTGCTCCTGCATGGCCTGAATCTGGGCATAGAGCCCATCCTTGTTGTTCTGCATCTTTGCCTGGATGTTGGCGATACGGGACTGGAGGGCCATGATGGAGGCCGTGGGGACGGGGTCCTGTTTGGAGCAGGCTTCTATCTGGGTCTGGATGGTTTTCAGTTGTTTCAGGAGCTTGTCGTTCTCCCGCTGCATGCTCTTTAGGGCCTGGGTCACCACCATCTTTCTGCGCATCTGTCTCTGGGAGCATCTGCGCATAATACGCATCTGCTCCGAGAGGGCCTGGTTCCTCGCGTACTTGGGGTCGTTCGCCATGCGCTCGAACCAGGCGAGGTCGGCGAAGATGTTGTTGAGTTCCTCCACGGTCATGGTGGTGGCGGCGGCTATGTTCCTTATGTCCCCTATGCCGGGGACGTCGTCGAAGTAGGGCAACTCCGTCAGCTTGAGCACGTCGAGCCAGTCCATGTCCCTCCAGTTGCTTATGCCGTGGTAGACGGCGTTGAACGTGGAGTAGTAGCCCTTGAATTGGTTAATGTAGCTTGACCACTTGGCTATCTGGTCCGCCGTGTTGAGCAGGGCGGTCGCTATGTGGGCAGGGTCTATGACCGGCATACCTGCCTTTGCAGGTGGGGAGGCACAGGCGAGGATTGCAAAGGCCAGGAAAACGGATTTGATGGATTGGATTGTGTGCCTCACGGTGTTTCCTTTCAGGTAGAAATTGAGAAATGGTGTTTATGGGCATATTCGGTGACGAGTTTTGAGCGCAGGGAGCGGCTTGGTATAGTCCGGAACTCACAGGCCATCACCAGATGCTCCACAGCGGCAGTGATGGAGCCATACTTGGCTATGAACGAGGCTCTGAATCCCTTGTCCAGGGCGTCGGAGGTGACGAACCAGTACCGGTAGGGGTCAACCTCCACACGGACCACCCTCACGCCGCCGTTCTGATCCCAGATGTATGCCTCTCTCACCTTGTCATCGGAGCGGATGTCGGCATGGAGCTGTATCTGGTAATCGTCCAGGAGCAGGTGCTGGCGGTAGTATTCATCGTCAGAGAAGCCCTTGTAGAGGATTTGGCGGGACATCGTTCTGAGGAGCTTGATGTTGTCGCCCTTCTTTATGTCATCCGGTGTCTGGGTGGAGAGGACTACGAAGCCGTTGAATTTCCTTATAGTCCTAAGCATCATCTCAATGACACCTGAGAAAGCTGGATCACTGAGAAATGCCCATGCTTCGTCTATGACGATGATCTTCTTTTCATGGATGAGGGCTGGGTTGGTCACTCTCTGCCAGATGGTGGACATCAGAGCGGCAATGAAGGGCTTTACGAGGCTGGGCTTCCTGTCCAGACCCGACAGTTCAAGGTAGAGGGCCTTTGCGTCCGTCAGGCTGTCATTGCCCGAATCGAAGTACTTGCCCTCGTCCCCCCTGGTCCATACCTCCAGTGCCTCAAAGAGCATGGGGGCTGACTGCCGAAAGAACTTCTTTAGCTGTGTGAGAGGCTTTGGAGGTTCTATGTGGGTACGTCCGGTCTTTTGCCCATTGATGTATTCGGCACAGAGATGCTCAAAGGATGTAAAGAAGCCGTCCCCGTCCTGTCCGTTCAGGGCACGGTCTAGGGCATTGTTCTCCTCTGGGTTAAGCTCTCTACCCTGACCAACCAGTACCCTGATCCAACCAGAAAATAGCTGTTTTGCCATCTCAACGGGGCAAGGTGTCTGTGAGCCATCACTGAGTATTTCTTTGTATGTGCCATCCTCAATCTGCTTTTCTCTTTCCTGTAGAGCCTTGACCAGTGGGAGGGGATTAAAGGCGAAGTCGCCTCCCTCTACCCTCATGGTGGAGACCTTGCCTGGATTGGCAAGCTCAAGGAAGTTGAATACAGTCCCAAAGCTGTTGCCAATGTCTATCACATAGATTTGGCTTGGGTACTGGGCAAGGGCAATGATCTGGAGGTTCATCATCAGTGACTTGCCTGAACCTGGCCCACCGAGGACGGCACAGTTCCAACTTGGCAGTGACGGCTCAAAGAGGTTGAACTTGTATATGCCCCCCTGTCTGTCCCCAAAGAGCAGGTGGCCTTCGCTACTGCCGCTACAGAGCTTATGGACAAAGCAAGCGTCGCCGCCATTCTGGGAAGTTGCTATGATTTGCCTTAGGTTGGTAAACCCATTGCCTGGTATTGTTGCCAGTTCAGCCACGAGGCGTGTCTTTGTTTCCTCTGCTATAGGCTCCGCGCCGTGTATGGCTTTGAGCCATGATTTGAACTTATTTGACCTGTCATCAAACTCCTGCCCAGGCTTGCCGTGGACTATTGCAGTGAACTTCCAAAGGAAAGGCGTAGCCCCATCTACCTGCAATGCCCCAAGGAACTCTTTTGCTTCCTCAGAGAATCGGGCGGCAGACATACTTTGCCCTTTGAGTGCCTCTGCTATGCCCTGGTCACGCTCAGTTTTCTTTACGAGGTTGTCGCCTGAAATGGTATTGAATACCTGGCAGATGGTGAAGGGGAAGCGGCAGTTGTCCAGTAGGGATTTGAATGTGTTGCCTATTGTTGATTTGGGAGGTCTCTTAAAGGTGATTACTTCGGCCTGTTCATCCCCTATGTAGAACTCTTTGGCATTGTTCCTAATGGAAAAACAGATTTGGGTCAGGAGGGGATCGTCAGGCGTTAGCTGTGTCGGCACGTCATATCTCTTATTGACGTGCATGTATAGGAACCTGTATATCTCCTCCTCATTCATCATGGACGGCTCAAAGCCCATCCTTGGCCTAACAGTCTGAAAGGCGGTCAAATCCTCAACGAAGGACTTGACCACACGCCTTACGAACTTTGCCAATCTGTCAGTCTTTTCCTTTACGAGCTTTGCGTGGTACAGGGGGTTACGCATTTTAAGGAGGTCTTTGCGGGACTTGAATCTGGGGAAGTAGTGGACGGCAAAGAGGATGCTGTCCTCGAAGGTCTCCTTCTGCTCCCAGTAGGCGTGAGTCTTCTGCCAGAGGTATTCGAGGGAGCTTGATTCAATGGTTGGCCGTGCGAGTGCAGGAGGCGAGCCTGGGGAGCGGAGGAAGTAGTTGATTACCTCCCACTGGCCGCCTTTGAACTCGTCCTCTATTGATTCAGGGGCGAAGTTGTCCAATGCCCTTCTGACTGCGCTACTGGCATCCTGGAATGTGTCATTCCCGAATGGCTCTGGGTCAATACCATTTAGCTTTACAAAGGCAATCAGGCCACCTGTCAGGCAGTAGACCAGTGGAGAGGCAGGGTCATAACCTGGCTCCTGCCTGTAGAAGTCATAGAGGTATAGTTCATCCTCTAGCTTGCCCTGGTTGGCTGACCAGATATTGAGGGCAGAGTGCCTGTCCTTGGGGAGTATGCTTTCAAGTCGCATAGGCATACTCCATAGAGAGCTTAATGGGCTTATGGTCTGTCTCTGAAATCCATGTGACACGCTTTCGTGTCACTTCATAGCTGTTGAGCCTTGGGTAGAACCTTGCGCTGAGATGGAACAGGAGCATGGTCAGGAACATGGGATCCTGATTGGCAAGGTAAGCGAGTACGGCATAGATAACCCCATGCACGAGCATCCATGCCATGCCTCCCATCAGCCCGAACATGGCTTTGACCACAAAGAAGCCCATTGATGCGGACATAAATATGCACATGAGTTGGAGTACTGGCAGTCCCCAGAGCATCGGCCCCCTGGCAAGTGCGCGATAGACTTTGTGGCCGGAAGTTGAATCGGTGGTCTCTGTCTGGCTCATGCCTACCTCACAGCCGCTACGGACACGGCGGCGATTGAGAACGCCACGATTGCCAGGACTAGCTCTGTGGTGAACGGCTCACGGTGAGCCATCTTCCAACCAGCCATTGAGCCGCCAATGAGAGTGACGAGACCACCCAGGACTATCCCTGCCTGGGCTACCAACAGGTTCAAGCCGCCTGATGCCAGGGCTACGCCTGAGCCTGTGACGCTCCCTACGGAACTTACCCCCACGAACAGTGCCACGCCGACTATTGCCGCTACCAATGGGGTAGTGAAGGCTTCCCTATGTGAGGCTTTCCATGCGGCTCTGCCACCACCGAGTAGAACCATAGCGGGGCCGCCATAGCTGACTACATCCCTGGCTACGTCCAGTAGCCTAATGCCTAGCCCCCTGAAAGCATCGGCCAGTGGCCCTGCTGACAGGGTGGTTGAGGCAAGGCATAGGCAAGCCATCAGGAACAAAGACTTTTTGAGCATCGTTGTTGTCCTTTGGCTTACATTGCTATGACGCAGACAACGCCCACGACAAAGCCGCCTATTGCCATGATGAGGTCTGCTGTCCATTCCTCTCGGTGAACCATCTTCCAGCCCACCCTTGAGCCGCCTATGAGCGCGAAAAGACCGCCGAGGATTGCTCCTACGGCGGTCGCTATGGCTCTTATGTCGTCTGTGGCGGTCGTTACGCCCCGGAAGGGGTTTGCTTGTGCTAACAGTACAGGTGCGCTAAGAAACAGCGCGGGAATGATTAGATGTTTGGTGAATAGGTTCCTGCGTCTCAAGTGTCCTCCACAATGTCGGGTTTCAGTGGCTCCATAGAGAGAAACTGTTCCTGTAGGAGATGACACAACCTCTTAAGGTCAACATGCACGGTGCCGGAGTTCTTTGTCGCTGTCTTGTAGAGGGTCACAAAACAGGAACTGAAGTGCCCCGTGGGGTCTTGGATCAGGTTCGACAGCCGCCTGTCGGGGATGGGGAGCCTGTCCTGCACGTCCTTCAAGCTGAATAGTCCATCGAGAGCAATGAGTTCGGTGATGTGGGACTTCGTTTTGCCTACGTCGAAGTGTGTCCCCGCTTTCCGAAGCAGTTCCATTACGTGTTTCCCTTTGAACCTTTCGAGCAGGTGTGGGACTGCATGTTTCTTAGTCTGTCGCGCCATCTGGCACCTCCTAGAATAAAAGTGCGAAGTGTGAAAATTCAATACACTTGGCATAATTGGTCTACTTGTCCAGTTTAGCAGATACTGTCCAATAGTGTCTAATAGTGTCAAATATGTACAGGATTTTTTGGAAAAAGAATTTTAATTTGCATTTACCAGAATTGCCCTATATTCTGCCTAAACCCTTACAGGAAATGACAAATGGTTTGATGGACTGACATTGGAGTGAAAATAATTATTCAGGTAATTCAGTTTTTGGCAATAATGTAGTAATATCTTTATTTGGTCTACTTGGTCTAATTGGTTTAGTATTCAAACCAACGACCAAAACCTCGGCAAGCTGTAGCCTTGCCCCTCTGTCATGAGCTACAAACCGCAATTCTCATTTTTTTTGGAGGCCAAATGGCTAATCACAAGAAACCACCCGCACCGAAGATCAGCGTCTCTGCTGATGAAGCCTCGTCGATGTGCGGCCTGAGCAGGGCGACCCTGTACCACTGCATGAACGATGGGAGGCTACCTTTTGTAATGGTAGGGAAAAGGAGGCTCATCCTCGTTGAGGACTTGAAAGAGTTCCTCGTGACTTTTAGGACGCGATGCGGGGAACAGCCAGCACTCGGGTACCTATGAAAAGCCCCCACTGGATCAGAGTGAGGGCTACAATATTCAGGCTTGGGAGGATGCGTGTGCGATTCGACATCCTTTTCTGAGAACTATTATGCCGTACCTTTCCTTAAGATGCTGGCCAATTGCGATGACCTCGAAAACCAATCCTTTTGGTTCGAGACGCTGGACGACAAAGGCAAGGACGGAAGGCTCCACAAATTTACCCAACGCCCTTTTCCCTTCGCCTACGCCGATTTGGAGGACTTAAACCAGCGTGGCGCAGGGATATTCGTCTGCGTGAACGCCACTGACGGCAAGGGGCGCAAGAAGTCCAACATTACCGAGCTTCGTGCATGGTTCGTAGACATCGACCACGACAAGGCCAAAGAGAAACTGGGCATAGAGGAACTTCTGGCAATTCTTCCACTGCCCCCTTCCATGTGGATAGAGACCCCAGGTGGGCTTCACCTCTATTGGCTGATGAAGAACCCAGAGAAGAACTGTAACGATGCCACGAGAGCAACCTATGAATCCGAGTTGAAGCAACTCCAGATGTATCTGTCCAAGTATGGCGCAGACCCTGCCTGTGTCGATTGCAACAGGATACTGCGCGTCCCAGGCTTCTACCACAACAAGGCTGACCCCATGAGGGTCTATTTCAACGACTGTGGTGGGACTCGGTATCCAAGGGCAGAGTTTTTTCGGGCATTCAGGTTCAGGGTTGATCTCCTGTCGCCACCCCTGGCTGACCAGCCCCTTTCCCCTGCGCTCCAGTTGCCGGAACGGGACAAGGTTTTTCAGAGGGCCATCCGCTATCTGCGGACATGCCCCCCTGCGATCCAAGGGCAGAACGGCAGTAAGACCTGCTTTGAGACCGCCCTCAAGATTCAGGACGGCTTCGACCTCACCCAGGAGGAAGCCCTCGTACTGCTGGACAGGTACTACAACCCCAGGTGCGAGCCGCCCTGGAGCGAGAAAGAGCTTCGCCACAAGATAGCCGACTCCGCCACCAAGTGCGGCAACCGGGGGCATCTCCTTGTTGCCAAAAAGGATTCCAACCCTCGGCATAACGGACATCCTAACCCTCGGCAGGATAGGGATATTAACCCCCGTAAGAAAAGGGAGCGTCCCGGACGGCCTCCAAATGACGAGGCGGCCGTCAAGGACAAGAGGATCAACCAGCTAATCGCCTGGATTATGTCCCATGTAGAACTGTTCCATGACGGGAGCAGTGGTTATGCCTCTACCAAGGGGGGAACGCAACAGACCTTTCGGCTTGACTCGGAGATGTTCGAGGAATGGCTGGTTTCCAAACTGTACCGTGAATATCCGACACTGCTGAAAATCCACGAAAAGGCTGACATCCTGGCTTTCCTCAAAGCCAAGGCAAAACACGATTCCCCTTACAAGCCAGTGTTCACTCGGATCGCTAGGATGACAGGGGAGGCTTATGTTGACCTTTGCAGGGCGGACTGGAAACAGATTTGCATTTCCCCCGGTGGGTGGAGTGTCATCGACCCAAAATCAAGCCCCGTTGTTTTCCAGAGGTTCCCAGGGATGAAAGGGCTACCCGTGCCGAATCCAAGCGGCTCAGTTTCTTTGCTTAGGAAATACATCAATGTGAGCGACGGCCACTTCATGTTATGCCTTGCATGGATGGTACAGGCTCTCAGTGGCGGCAGGTCATTCCCTGTGCTTGTGATCAACGGAGTGCAGGGTACCGGCAAGACAACAGCTTGCAGGGCCATCAGGAGCCTCCTAGACCCCTCCGAGATACCTGACAGCGGAGTACCCAGGAATGAGCCTGATGCGCTGTTGGCGGCATCTCGAAGCTGGGTACAGAGCTGGGACAACATCTCCTCCATAAGCAACGATCTGTCCGACTTGGTTTGCAGAATTGCGTCAGGAGCTGGTTTCAGGACAAGGAAGCTATTTTCAAATACAGAGGAGAATCTGGTGTCGGTCGCAAGGCCGATAATGATAAATGGCATCCCAGATTTGCTCAAGAGAGACGACCTGGCCGACCGTGCAGTGCCTATCAAGCTGTTGCCACTGGAGAACGGCAGAAAGACAGAAAGGGAGTATTGGGCATCATTCGAGAGGGCGAAGCCGCAGATACTGGGTGGGTTGTTTGGCCTGTTGTCGGGCGTTCTGAGGGAACTGCCGAAAGCAGAGGTGAGGGGGGCAAACAAGCCCAGGATGCTCGACTTCGCACACCTTGGGGTAGCTTTGGAAAAGGTATGTGAATGGGGCGAAGGGGCTTTCCTAGAGGCGTATGAAGAATCCAGGACTGAGACGGCTCATGGTGTCCTTGAGGGAAGCGTGGTAGCGCAGACATTGGTCAGTCTGGCGGAGAATACTACAAACGGCACGGTCTACTCCCCTGCCGAAATCAGGAAAGCTCTTGCTGAAATTGCCAAACGCGATGGCTTGGACATATACGACAAGGCGTTCAGCAACGACAGGGTGTTCAAGGGAGCAACCGAAAGGCTGAATCCTGCTTTGTCACGCTGCTATGGCTTTGTGCTGCAGTGGGGGCGGGGCAAAAACAGGAATGAATACAAGCTCTTGCATGATTGCCTTTAGTGATGTAAGGTCTGGGGTGGTGGATCACCTGTTTCCCTATGAGGCCACTAAGCTCTCCCAACTATTCAGATAGCCAGGGCACTATTCAAAAGGCATTCGGAAGATTCGGAGGATGGTTGGAGGATAGGTGGAGGCAGAAAACCTATACGTGGTATGCCATTCGGAGGATTCGGAGGATATTTCCGCCCATGCTGGGGGAAAATTAATTCCTTGATGGCACAAATCCGTCAGATGGTGTAAAATAGCGTCTAATGGGTCAAGTTCTGAGAAGTCAGAACTCAATCCGATAGCAATGCTGGTTGCAAAAATGTGGTTGCGGGGTAGGCTTCGGGGTATGGCGGTTTGTTCATGGATCATAACTAACTGAAAAATCAAACAGTTATTCGTCCAGTTCGAATCCCTCACTCCCGCCAATGCATTGTCAAAAAAACTTGAAAGCGAGAAAGAAGACTGGTTATGCCTGTGTGGCCGGCGTGGGAACCTCGGATATCCGAGCGTAGCGAAGGATTCCGAGAGATTACGGGCTTTGCTTGTGTTTGCAAAAGCGTTTAATCTCAATTAAATGCAACCTAGTATGAGGCTGTAAAAACAGCCAAAGGCGACCAGCGACACTTAGGAACTTCAAAAGAGGGGAGCCAAAAACGCAGTCGTATCTTCATAATTCTGTACTGCTTTTTAGGTTAATTCACTCTATCATTTTATTTCTGGAGATTTTGTGCTTGCATCTATTCCTATTCAAACCATTGCCATAAGCTACCTCGCTCTGCTTTTTAGCTTGAGTGTTCACGAATCGGCTCATTCGGCCTCTGCCCATTGGCTTGGAGATGATACTTCCAAACGCCTTGGGAGAATGACCCTCAACCCAATACCACACATTGATCTACTGGGCACTCTCGTGCTTCCGCTGATTGGCATGGTCACTGGATGGAGGGTGCTCGGCTGGGCTAAACCTGTACCTGTTGACCCAAGAAATCTGACCAGAAAATTTACCCAGAGGACAGGAATGGCTATGGTAGCAGGAGCTGGCCCTGCATCAAACCTATTGATGTCGCTACTATGTATTCCCCTTTTGGCAATAGCAGTGCGCGCTTTAGTCTCCGACCTGCAAATATTTCATCCAAACCTTTTAGTACGGCTTTTCCAAGCCTCGTACTACATGCCTGTAGAAGAATTTTATTCCGCGCTGGAAGAATTATTTACGGAGAGCAAACTCAGCACCGAAATGGTTTACCTAGTTGCCTTTTTGGGGCGAATGGTAATCATCAATATCGGCCTTGCCATTTTTAATATGCTACCTTTCGGCCCCCTGGATGGGGCGAGTATACTTCGCGGGTTTTTACCATGGAATATGGTAAGCGGATTTGACAGATTACAACCGACCCTCACCATTGCCATATTATTCCTATTTTTATTTGGGGGTATGAAATATGTCCTTGGGCCAATCTTTGGTCTAGCCGAAGTCTGTTATATCATCCCCCTTGCGCGACTATTTTTGGGAGCTTGATCCATGCAAACAGTACTTTCCGGAGTTCAGCCCTCTGGCTCGCTTCATCTTGGCAACTTGGTTGGTGCCATAGAAAATTATGTAAAATTGCAAGACCAATACAACACCTATTACATGATCGCAGATTGGCATGCACTGACATCTAGGTTTGATAATTCTGCGTCAATTCTGCCTGCCATATATGAAGTAACAGCAACCTTTTTAGCCGCAGGACTTGATCCAAAAAAATCAGCACTTTTTTCACAGAGCCAAGTAAAGGAACACGCAGAACTACATCTGCTTTTTAGCATGATTACACCATTATCATGGGTAGAGAGAGTTCCTACATACAAAGAAAAATTGCAAAATGCCACTGCAGATCTTGGCAGTTACGGTTTTCTTGGCTATCCAATACTGCAAGCCGCTGACATTTTGATTTATAAAGCACACAAAGTTCCAGTTGGAGAAGACCAACTGTTTCACCTCGAATTAACCAGAGAAATTGGGCGGAGATTTAATTTTTTGTATCAAACAGAAGTCTTTCCAGATTGCCAAGCCGTACTTACCCAAGCCCCCAAAGTTCCTGGCTTAGATGGGCGAAAGATGTCAAAGACCTATGATAATGGTATATATTTGCGGGACACTCCAGACCAAATTACCCACAAATGTACTCGCCAGATGGCCTCAGATACTGCCAGATTGCGAAAGTCCGACCCTGGCAATCCTGAAGTGTGCAATGTGTATACCTTTCACAAACTCTTTAGCTTGCCCGAAAAACTGGCCGAAATAGCAGACCAATGTCCAAAGGCTGGGATTGGATGCTTTGATTGTAAAAAAGGGCTTGCAGAAAAAGTAATAGAGCGGGTTGAGCCATTGCGAATGCGGATTGAGAGCCACTTGGCTGATACATCCACCCTAGAGGCTGTACTACAAGAAGGGGCAACCCAGGCGCGGACAGTTGCCCAAGCGACACTGGCAGAAGTTAGGGATGTTATGAAGTTGCCGGGGTTCTAAACAGTAAGTTGTAGTCGTCCAATTTGTGAAAAAACAACACTTTGGCAAGTCATAGCGTTTTTTTTCTTCAAATCTCTGCTGTTTGCGATAAACTGTCAATGGTCCCTTAGCTCAGTTGGTTAGAGCATCTGACTCTTAATCAGGGGGTCCCGGGTTCGAGCCCCGGAGGGACCACCACTGGAAATTCCAATACCGACCAACCGCGTCAAATGCGTTCAGATAGAACAAGCATTGACGCGGTTTTTGTGTACTGTTATGATTAATACTGTCCGATGCTGTTTGTTGGAAACCAGCCACTTTGGGGAGCCTTTTTGGGAGCCTTTTGATTTTGAAAAACTAAAAGGCTCCCTTTTTCCAGAAATTTTCCAGGAGGCCACATGAAGCTGGTTGACATCAACATCAAACGTGCAAAGCCGACCGAAAAGGCATACAAACTTTTTGACGGTGGCGGGCTGTTCATTGAAATCACGCCGACAGGCGGGAAGCTCTGGCGCTACAAATACCGTTTTGAGGGGACAACTAAAAAGCTCTCCATTGGGAAGTACCCTGACATTTCGTTGCAGGAGGCCAGGAGGCGGCATCAGGAAGCAAGGGAACAACTAGTCCAGGGCATTGATCCTGGAGTTGCAAAGAAAGCCCTAAAGAAAACCAAAGACGGTCTGTACTCAGATTCTTTCGAGGCAGTAGCCCGTGAATGGTTTGAATCGTGGAAGATTGGCAAGACCGAAAAACATGCAGAGAGCAACCTTGTGAGGCTTGAAAAGAACGTATTCCCATACATCGGCAACATGCAAGCCAGAGATGTCAAGGCACCAGAAGTGCTTTCTGTCTGTAAGCGATTAGAGAAGCGGGGCGTACTAGAAATGGCTCACAGGATCAAAGTAATAATCTCCCAAGTCATGCGCTACGCAACAGCCACAGGCAGGGCAGAAAGAGACCCCTGCCCAGACCTGCGGGGCATATTGCAGACCGCCCCATCCAAGCCACTGCCGAGCATAACCGACCCCAAAGAAATATCAGGGCTGTTGCAATCCATTGACGAATACAGAGGCTCCAATATTGTGCAGGCGGCACTTGCACTGGCTCCGCTTGTTTTCGTGCGCCCTGGTGAACTCAGGAACGCAAAATGGGCAGACATTGACCTAGGGCGTGTTGACACTAATGTAATAAATCATATATAACAGCAACCAGAAAATACAGCGCAAACATGCAGTCCAGTTTGTCATAGCGCGTGCAGACCCTGCGGAAGCGCTTGCACCTCCGGAAAAACCGTTCTACCTCGTTCCGCTTCTTGTACAGCTCCTTGTCATACTCCCACGGCTCCCGGCGGTTCTTCTTTGGAGGGACGACGGGGATGTAACCCAGCGATTCGGCCAGCCTCCTTGTTGCTGCGCCTTCGTACGCCCTGTCCATAAGCAGGGGCACGGGCGCCCCCGCATGGCCCATCTTTTCCAGCAGCTCCCGCCCTTTCGGCGCATCCCCGGCTTCGCCACCCGACAGCAGGAAGCCTACTGGAGTCTTATCATCCGCGGCAGCCACATGAAGCTTTGTGTTCCATCCCCCGCGGGACTTGCCGATTGCCTGCCTGCCGTTTTTTTTTGCGCACCATGCGCATCGGGATGTAGCTTTACGCTCGTACTGTCCAGCGAGACGCGCTCGATCCTGATGTTGACGATCCTCAATTTCTGAAGCTCCGCAAACACCCTGTCCAGGACGCCGTTTTTTGCCCACCTGTTCGCCTTTTTGTAGATCGAGTTCCAGTTGCCGAAACCGGCGGGCAGGCCCCTCCACTTGCAACCGTGCTCCGCGACGTACAGGACTGCGTTCAGGAACTTCAGGTTGCCGTGCCTGACGTTGCCCCGCTGAATGGGTAGCAGGTGTTCTATCCTTTGGAATTCATCGGCCGTTATCTTCATCTCTTGAAAATACTATGAAAGTTGATTAGCGTCAACACGCCCTAGGTAGATTTGTGTTGAAAGAATTTAGCCTCCTCTGCTTTTTCCGCTGGTTTAAAACCTTTATCGAAGGTTATGAGTGTGCCTTTTGACAGTATAGTTTCTGCTAAAGCAAAGGAATCTGCTAGAGATAGGGCATGATATGTAGCTTTAATTCTTCCTACAAGGTGAAAAATTTCTTCACTGAATGTATTTGCAATTGTGATGTTCGATTGTTTGATTTTGTTTAACTTCTCGTCAGCATAATGTTTTCCTTTGGCTTTTAAGAAAACGTAGTAAAACTCCAAGAGGTTGATGTAGTGTATTTTTAGAAAGTATCGTTGTTTGCCTGGATACAATTTGGTCCGATTGATCTCAGTATAAATTTTATATATTGAATCCGCTCTTTCTTCATTATTTGTGAGTGCGATTAAAGCGCAGGCATCTATTACATATGTTTTACCCAATGATAAATTCCTTTTCTAATTTTTTATCCGCAAGAAAATGTTCAGAAGAGTACCCAGAGTCAGCTGTAATTCCCTTGATTGGACATTCTGGATATTCTTCGTCAACAGGGATAATAAGAAGGTTGTTGTGGTCAATGCCTATTCTTACAGATGTTGTCTTGAGAATCTTGAATACCTGTTCTGGCAAGTTAGCAATATCGATGACTGGGCTTGTAGTGTCCACGTATACTCCTTTGGTTTGGGGGATTTGTGGGTTTATTGATTTTCCCACAGTTTCTCTACTTGGCCAAGTGGTGTAGTTCAGAGTCCTTGTGGCGTATTTTGGCGGAAATTTCCATCAATGCTATGGCTTTCCGGTTGTGTGGCTTGCGCCCATTGCCTATCCATTTCTTTAGTGCCTTGGAATATTTGCCGGCCGAGGCCAGCTCCGCCGCTCTGACGAACTCGCGCTCATTTTCTGTCAGTGAGGCTATGTTCCCCTCTATGAAGGGGAACAGTCTCTGCTGTATGCTGGTTATCAGGCTAAACAAGGTCTGCATT
>Ga0082212_10008331_pt1 | contig 13565 bp, 3 predicted proteins | sample TergutNt197P3_FD_71548 | JGI IMG/M metagenome (GOLD analysis project Ga0082212, IMG submission 71548) | Neocapritermes taracua P3 segment gut microbial communities from Petit-Saut dam, French Guiana - Nt197 P3 | ecosystem: Host-associated > Arthropoda: Insects > Digestive system > Gut ... | reverse complement strand
TGGCTACGCTTCCACCTTCACAAACGGTATCTATTCCTTCTCCTTCTATTTTTATACTCGGTACTACTTCAATGCAGTTTGAGAAATCCATAATCGGACAATTATAACCATCTGTTCTAACAATAACTAAAAATTGTACAGCGCCAAATTGTGTATCATCAATATCCACTTTAAACACTCCGTTTGGTTCTGTCATTCCAATAGGTTCAAAATCATTAATATCTGGTATTGCACCAGCCGACTGACAAGTTTGATAGGTTGCCATAAACCATTCGTAAGTTTGGTTTGTGTCTTCATATCCGGAACGAATGGTAACTTCAGCATTTAGGGTTACCATAGAGTGGTTACATATTGGAGCCGGAATATCTGTAATTTCAAGATCTTCTACCGGGTTTTCAACAGGTCTGTGCATGTATTGAACCGTTTTATAACATTGTGTTAGATCATTTGTAACTTCAGCCGTTAGGAGAATGGAGTCAACGTTCCAAATTCCTCCCGGACATAAGCCATAAATCGTTACGAAAGTATCCGTCTCCATCGACCATGGCAAATAACCGGATGACATGCCGCCAACCCATTGTTCAAAATACCATTGTATTGAGTAATCTGTTTCTGGAGACAATACGCTAAAAGAGAGCGTAGCGGTTTCGTCGCAACACGGAAGTGCGTCTATTTCAATATCTGTAAGTACCGGTACCGGATGTATAATAATTGTATCCGTAACGGAGCAACCGAAGGCATCGATTACGGTAACGATAAGTACTCCAGAAACAGGAATGGCGGTAATATGGAAAATATTACTGTCGGGCATAATCACCTCGCCTGTAATTTCTTCCGGATAAACTTCCCAAATATAAGTAAATGGCGCTGCGTCATAAGTAGGATCATTGTAGGAAACATACGCAGTAATATCAGGATTCAGGTCAAGGTCAATACAAAGCGGGTTGTCTAGAGGGTCCATTATTAAAATTGGTTTTTCGCGAACAATTACAACAACTGTATCTGAAGATTCGCAAGGTCCGTTCACAATTGTCCATACAAATTGCAGGGTATCTGTAACCGTAATACCGGCAACCGACACTTCGGCATTATAGGTAAGACTATCCGGTTCGTAAGTAATGATGTAACCAAAATCATCTACCACAGTCCAAAAACCATAAGCGGCTTGGAAGCAGGTATCAAGTCCTTCCGGATCATTTCCGTTCAATGTTAGCAAGTCGTCACCACATATAGATAATGTATCAGTTTCTACTTCTGCCGGAATAAATTCATAAATGTCTATTTCAATTGTGGCAGTAGAGATACAATAAGATTCAACATTCACAGAATCGTATTCATTGAATCTACAATTAACACAAGAATCCAAATTACGAATTGCAAGTTCAACTGTGTATTCATAAGTACCGCATGCTAATGCGCCGGCAAGTTCAACATCAAATTCAAAATCCGGGATAGGGTCAAAAGGAGTATCTACTATCATTGCAGTATCAACTATGACTGCACCATTTTGATACAATGTATAAATAGCTTCAACGCCGCAGTGGTAAGTAGAATCACTTGACATTCTTAATGTAAATGATGCGTCTCCACCACAAACATCAGTAGTATCAGCAGCTATGGTAATATCAGGTTGAGGATAAACTTTAAAGCATATTGTATCAGACACATTACAACCAACGGTTGGGAATCCATACAATGTAATATCAATGCCAAAAATAAATTCATGGTCGCAAGCGCCCAAATCATAAAATTGCATGGATAAAGTATCACCCAAATTATAAACACCAGAGGGAATATCTGGATTCATATCAAATGTACAGGGGGCATTATCCGACCAATCATAATTAATATCTGCCAGGTATGCCAATTCATAATCGTCCCATTCCATCCAAGCATCAAATTCAACACTTCCGCCTTCACACATAATTCCGGTAAGAGCAGGGGGGATTACAATAACTGGAGGTTGTGGCAAAATAAACAGTGTTATAATATCTGATTCTTCAACATCAGAACCACTTTGATATTGATATGTACCATAAACCTGTATTGAATCACCTTCAAGAGGCACATTACAGCAAAAAATAGCATTCAAAACATGAATTACCGAAGGAACCTGCACCCAGCCTAATCCACCTAAAAGAGGATCAAAAACTTGGTAGTAAATGTTATAATCATACATCGGGGGCAAACCTGGAACAGGAACGCCATCGTCTTCGATAGTAAAACAAACCCTTGCAGAATCGGGTTTATCAGGACCATCGCAGTATAAGATAGCATCTACGGAAGGAATAATTACACCGGTAGGTACTCCTCGAGTGGGGAAACTTTCATCGGGCTTTTGCGCAAAAACATTAATAAATCCTACAAAAAGTAGGAAAGTTAGAAGAAAAATCGTAAATTTTTTCATCGTTTAAAAATTTAATTGTTACTATTTTGATTAATTAATTATTATTTTTTAAATTAGGTTAACATTCAATTTATGAGACGATTAACCATCGTCTATTGGGTTTTTTTTTGCATTTTGTTTCATTTTCATAGAATCTATTTTACATACTATCCATTGAGTTGCAAAAATAATTATTTTTTAATACGAAAATAAATATACGATTTTTTTTTTTGCAGGTGTTTTTTTTTTCGTACCATATATTATATTTACAATAAAAATACTTATTCAAATGGAAGGTTATGGGGTATGTTAATTTTGCTACTAAGGTCGCCTTAAAGAATAAGGGTTTAAGGTATTTTTTTTTTTTTAATTTCGCGGCTCAATATTAATAAAATTAAATGTATATGATTACACCTGTATTTTGGCTAATTCCTGTTGCCTCAATTTTCGCGCTGGGTTTTGCTTATTACTTCTTTTCTAAAATGATGAAAGAGAGCGAAGGCACGGCAACGATGGCAAAAATTGCGCTGTTTGTGCGGCAAGGCGCAATGTCTTATTTGAAACAACAATACAAAGTTGTTACAATTGTCTTTATCATTTTAGCAGTAATTTTTGCTGCTATGGCTTATTTCGGTCTGCAAAACAACTGGGTGCCGTTTGCTTTCCTTACCGGCGGTTTCTTTTCCGGTTTGGCGGGGTTTTTCGGTATGAAGACTGCCACGTTTGCTTCTGCCAGAACTGCCAACGCTGCCCGCGAATCGTTGAACAGAGGGCTGAAAGTGGCTTTCCGCAGCGGCGCCGTTATGGGCTTGGTAGTGGTTGGCTTAGCCTTGTTGGATATCTCAATTTGGTATCTGCTTATGAACAAGTTTGTTCACATTGATAATGAAATCACAAAAAACATTTTTATTACCACTACCCTACTCACTTTCGGTATGGGCGCATCCACGCAGGCGTTGTTTGCGCGTGTGGGCGGAGGCATCTACACCAAAGCTGCCGATGTGGGCGCTGACCTCGTGGGTAAAGTGGAATCGAATATTCCGGAAGACGACCCGCGCAACCCCGCTACTATCGCCGATAATGTAGGAGATAATGTGGGAGACGTTGCCGGTATGGGCGCAGACCTCTACGAATCGTTCTGCGGCTCTATCCTCGCCTCTGCCGCGCTCGGCGCCTCCGCCTACAAAGTGTATGGCGCTGAAATGCAAACCAAAGCGATCATCGCCCCGATGCTCATCGCTGCCATTGGTACTTTATTATCCATAGTGGGTATTTTCTTGGTAAGAACCAAAGAAAATGCTACAATGAAAAAATTGCTCAAATCTTTGTCTTTCGGAACCAACATCAGTTCGGTTTTAGTGGTTATCTTTACTTTCTTAATACTTGGATTGTTGGGCATTAACAACTGGGTTGGGCTATCCTGCTCGGTGATAGTAGGTTTGTTGGTGGGCATTACCATTGGGCAAGCCACCGAGTATTACACGTCTCAATCGTACAACCCCACAAAAAGAATTGCGGAAAGCGGTAAAACCGGTCCGGCTACAGTAATTATTTCGGGTGTGGGCACCGGTATGCTTTCGGTTGCCATCCCTATTCTTGCTGTGGTAGTGGGTATTGTTTTCTCGTTCCTGTTTGCTTCCGGCGTAATGGAAGGAAAAGCATTTTCTTCTTTTAATATTAATGATATCACCAACGGACTTTACGGCATCGGCATCGCGGCTGTGGGAATGCTTTCCACGCTGGGAATTACCCTTGCCACTGATGCTTACGGTCCTATTGCCGATAATGCCGGCGGAAACGCCCAAATGAGCGGTTTAGAGCCTGAAGTGCGCAAACGCACCGATGCATTAGATTCTCTTGGAAATACCACTGCCGCCACCGGCAAAGGTTTTGCCATTGGCTCGGCAGCACTTACCGGACTTGCCCTATTGGCTTCTTACGTTGAAGAAATTAAGATTGGTTTGGAACGCATTGGCACGCACGTACTAAATATTGGTGGCATAGAAAAAGCCATCAGCGAGTGCGATTTTGTGGACTTTATGAAATTCTATGAAGTACATTTAATGAACCCGAAAGTGATTATCGGTATGTTTGTAGGCGCAATGATGGTATTTGTTTTCTGCGGCTTAACGATGCAAGCGGTGGGAAGAGCCGCCCAAAAAATGGTAGAGGAAGTGCGCAGGCAATTCCGCGAAATTAAAGGAATTATGACCGAAGAGGCAACCCCCGATTATGCCAAATGCGTAGAAATATCCACCAAAGGTGCACAAAAAGCGATGCTGTTCCCCTCCATCCTTGCTATTGTGGTGCCTGTGTTAATCGGCGTAATAGTGGGTGTTCCGGGCGTGCTCGGCTTGCTCATCGGCGGATTAAGCACCGGATTTGTAATGGCTATCTTTATGGCTAACTCCGGCGGCGCGTGGGACAACGCCAAAAAATACGTGGAAGAAGGCGCATTCGGCGGCAAAGGCAGCGATACGCACAAAGCATGCGTAGTGGGCGATACGGTGGGAGACCCCTTCAAAGATACCTCCGGACCAAGTTTGAACATCCTCATAAAATTAATGAGCATGGTTTCCATTGTAATGGCAGGACTGACGGTGGCGTTTAGTTTGATGTAATTGTAAGTATCCCCAAAAATCCTACAACTTAAAACCGTATCGAGAGTAAAAATGGTGACTATCTTTTCTTAAAATGGTAACTCCCTTTTTCTAAAAAGATAGTTATCTTTTTAAAGAAGGTCAAGTCTTTTTCTTATACTGAAATCTGCCAAAAGTGGTACGAAAATGTTGCAAATGTTAAAAAATAAATTTCTGCAACAGAAATTTCCTATCATTATAATTCAGTGTAAAATATATTAATCTATTATACAAAAATTTAAAAAGAGAATTTGAAAGTGTATCTGTGAAAGAAAGAAATATTAAAGATAAATACTGAAGCCCCGTTGCTGATACGAGAGGTTTTGAAACACTAATGGGATTTTATACAAACAACCCCTCAATATCCTCTTCAAACTTTTTGTAAATAAAGTTTCGTTTCAGTTTCAGGGTTGGGGTTAATTCCCCTGAATTCTCCGACCACGGATAGCCAATGAGTTTGAACCGTTTAATTTTTTCGGTATCTCCAAAGAATTTATTGTAACGTTCCACAATTCGTTTAAATCGGGCTAAAACATCAGGGTGTGCAATCATTTCTTCGTTGGTAGTATAGGCAATACCTTCGCGGGCGCACCACGAGCGCAAATCGCCAAATTCGGGTACAATAAGGGCGGCGGCAAATTGTTTGTTCTCCCCTACCACTAAAATATTGTCAATTAAAGGGTGTTCGGAAAATTTGTTCTCAACCAACGTAGGTACAATATATTTACCGAAAGCAGTTTTAAACATCTCTTTTTTTCTGCCGGTAATGCGCAGTTGACCTTCGGGTTCTATTTGTCCTAAATCGCCGGTATGAAACCACCCCTCTTCGTCAATTACTTCGGCGGTGAGTTCGGGGGCGTTGTAGTAGCCTTTCATAAGGCAGTGTCCACGTGTAAGGATTTCGCCGTCTTCGGCAATCTTTACTTCAATGCCGGGCAGAGGCGGACCCACCGTACCGATTTTCACGCCATCTTTAAAGAAGTTACTCACGGCAATTACCGGCGAGGTTTCTGTTAAGCCATAACCGTCTAAAATGGGAATATCCATTGCATAGAATATTTTACTGATTTTAGGCTGAATGGCGGCGCCGCCCGACACGATAACCGAGAACCTGCCGCCCAACGCGGCTTTCCATTTATTGAGCACCAACTTCCTTGCAATTTTCAATTTTCTGCCATACCATTTCGTTTTGCCTTCCAATTCAAACTCTAACGCCACTTTGTTTGCCCAAAAGAAAATATTTCTTTTCAATCCCTTTTGTTTATAACCCACCGATAATATTTTGTCGTAAAATTTTTCCAACAAACGGGGCACAGTAGTAAAAATATCGGGGCGCACCTCTTTCAAATTATCGGCAATAGTTGCCATGCTTTCGGCATAATAGATAGAAACGCCCACATATTGCCATGCATACAACATCATTCTTTCATACACGTGGCAAAGTGGCAAATAACTGAGGCAACGACTATCTTCTTTCACCGGAATAATGGGTGTTATGGCTTTCGCATTGTTCAACAGATTGGCGTGTGAGAGCATCGCGCCTTTGGGATTTCCGGTGGTGCCGGAAGTGTAAATTAACGTAGCCACATCATCAGTAGTAATAGAATCTTTAATTTCCTGTAACAGTTTTGGGTTTTGGTTTGCCATTCCCAATTCAAAAAGTTCGTTTAAGTGTTTATAACCTCTTAAATTTCTAAAAGTATAAACATTGTCTTTCAAACTTGGGATGCTGTTAATCACGTTTTCAATTTTTCTAAGCAGTTCCCAACCTGCCACAAACACCATTTTCACATCGGCTTGATTAAGAATGTATAGATAATCGGCTTCGCTAATAGTAGGATAGATAGAAACGTGCACGGCTCCAATTTGGTGAATTGCCATATCCAAAAAGTTCCACTCCGGTCGGTTATTGCTAATAGAGGCAATTCGGTCTCCTTTCTTTATTCCTAACTGCATAAGCCCGTAGGCGATATGTTCTGCTTTGAGCATATATTGGGTGGTGCTGTAATGCGCCCACACGCCGTTTTCCTTTCCACACACCATATCTTCTTTGGGAAAGTTTTCTAACGCATGCGGTAATAGGTCAAAAATTCTTGTTACATTCATAATAAAATTTTTAGTGCGCGAAGATAGTAAAAAGTGCAAAAAAAAACTGCCGATTGCTCGGCAGTTTAATTTAAGCAAGAACTGCTATATTATTTCTTTTCAATTTTGAAAATAACGGCGCGTTGTTCTTTATAATCCGTTTCAGGAATATCTTGTTTGTGTTGCGGATCTTCAGCGGTATAGTTTTGCACGGCAATTTGATCTGCAGGAACGCCACGATTAACAAACTCTTCTCTTACTTTTAGCGCACGTCTGTGTCCTAAATCTTGATTGTGAGTAACTGTTCCTTCAGGTGAAGTATAACCGGTTACAATAACTTTAAGATCCGGATTTGCTTTCAGCAATTCAGATGCTCTTCTAATGTGGTCGTGTTTATTTTCATCAAGTTTTGGAATATCTTTATCCAAATCAAATAATATTTTGATGTTTGATAAAGATTGTGCAAGGTCAAGAAGCGCTTTTTTCTTTGCAGGATCGTTTGCACTTTCATCAAGAAGTTCTTGGGCGATAGTAGGAACTACATAATAGTATTCTTGAACAGTGTTGGTTACAATGATGGGCTCGTTTTTCTTCTTCATCATTTCATCCATAAATCTTCTCTTATGGTCTTTCATATATTCGCTATTGCCACATTCTTTGCAAGGTTTGAAGTGGAAACCAACTTTAAGACCAATTTGGAGGAGATTCCATTTGTCTGACATGTTCACATAATTATTTGTAATTTGGCTAAGTCTGGGGTCAACCACATTTAAGCCTGCAAGGTCAATTTTATCTTTAGGATAAATATTAAGGAAACCATAAGTTGCATATACACCCACATAGAAGTCTGTTATTTTAGTGATGCCGAAAATACCGCCAAACTCTCCCAAGATGTCAATAGAACATCTCATTTTAGTTTTCAGGTGGTAACCTTCTAATTTTTGATCATCCAGATGAACTACTAAGTCATCCATTTTAAGATTAAGATTTTCATCATAAATTCCATCCAATTCAAACTTGCCGCCTGGGAAATCAACTCTGGAAGCGAAAGGGAAATATCCTTTAACGCCAAGTGCTGCATAGATACCATTTCTTTGGTTTCCGAATTTTTTCTCTAACTGAGCGGTTAACGGTATTTCAACTGCCCATACTCTTTGTCTTTCTTTGAAATCTGTTGCCGTATAAGTAAGATCATAACGAGCGTCAGGGTCTCCTGAAACGTATCCATTATCATTAACATTAATAGTTTTGTGATCGCTATATGTTACTAATGGGCGAACGTGTCCGATACCTGCGCCAATACCGATACCTATATTTACTTTACGATGCCACAGATAAGCATAACCAAACTCAAACATTGCAGAGTAGGTAAACTTCTTTTGGAAATCAATTACAAAATCATTATCTTTTTTAAAGACATCATTAGCATAACCTCCGCCAAGACGAAGTTGAAGACGGTGCGGACAATAAAAATCGGGAGCAGCTTCCGGAGTAGCTTCTTCTACTTTTGCTGCTTCTTGCGTATTGTCATTTTTTGTTACCTCTTGTGAAAAAGCGGTAAACATTCCAAGGATAAGACCGATTAATAATAGTTGTTTTTTCATAAGTATTTATTTTTTAATTTTTACTATTTATATTTGTTAAAGGCAGGCAACTGGTTAGTTGCCCGCCTTAGAACATTTTCTTATTTAACAATTAAGAATTTAACCGACTTAATTTCATTGGTACCGGTGGTTATTTTACCGTAGTAAGAACCTTGTGCTTTAAAGCCGTTCACTTCGGTAATTGAGCTAACCACTCTTATGTGTTGAACGTGGGCGCCTTTAGCGTCATAGATATCGAGCGTTGCTCCTTCCATTTCAGCAGGAGTTAAGTCAAGTTCTACAAATACAGTTTCGTCCACTTGAGCCGGTACGGGATACACTTTCATTGTAAGTGATGGGTTGTACGTTTTGTCGCAAGTTTTAAATTCAATGAGGTCACCTATACGATTACCATATTGATCTACTTTATATCCGGTTAATTTAACGGAATAAACGCCGCTAACACCGTCTGGATCTTGGTAGTATTGTTTGGTTGCTCCCGGAATTAATGTTCCGTTTTTGAACCATTGGTAAGCGATAAATTCAAATCCACCATTATAGTATTGATTTTCGGGGCTCATATAGTTGTTGCTTACAGCCAATACTTCGGCGTTGCCTTCCCATCTTCTATAAATCAACTGTTTGCCGTCGTTTCCTTCATCATGGTTATTCATAATGGTAACATCGTATTCACAACCATCAATAGAGATGATAATGTTGTGGATGCCCACGCCTGCACAAGCAGGAATTGGGATAGTGATGGTGCTGTATGAACCGGTTGGTACGATTGGCAAATAAATTGGTGCAGCGCACGGGAAAATAACAGTAGCGTTAGCTGAAACGAAATCAATCATATTCACGTGAATATCAACTGTGCCACCGCAAGCTTCAACATAAGGAGTAAGAATTTCCACATTGTTAACCACAACAGTAATATTAGACTTTTCGAATACACCGGTTACACAACGGGTACCTTCGTTCAAATCTTCAATAGTATAGGTTGTCGTTTTAACAGGTGCTACTACAATACTTGTAATATAAGTATTAGAATTAATATGGTTAATATAACCATCTGTTCCCATAACTGTGCATTTGAAAGGAGGAGTGCCTGTGAATTGAATGAATAAAGTAACAGGATTTCCTACAGGATTGTTTGCACAAGTGCTGGGCACTTCTTCATTCATAAATTGAGCGGTAGGAGTAATTGATAAATCTACAACCATTGGTCCTAATTCTTCCGGATTAACATTACAGCCTGAAAGTTCGTGAGCAGGAACATAAGTAGCCATATAGTAATAATCGCCTTCTTGTGCAGGTTTGTGAGTTTTATCACCACCAACACCGGGAATATTTACATACGGTTCATCATTGAATTTATACATCCATTGAACCGTTCCGGCGTTAGAGCCATCGGTAATGAATTCCTTAAATTCAGCTGTTAGAGAAACAATGTCGCCTAAACACAATCCTTCATAGATGCTGGGTTGGATGTCTATTACAGTCCATACCGGATCAATAACAACTTTGTAAGTTAATACATTAGAAGTAGCCGCATTACAAGTTGGGTTAGCAAAGGTTGCGCTTACAAAATATGAATGAGAACCCGGGGTGTTAAATTCAATAGAACGTGGGTCAATTTGGTTGGTAAAGTTAGTCCATTGATTGATGTCGTTCCATTTGTATTGGAAACCTTCCTGGATAGTAGCATCGTCAATACCTAATTCAGTGTTTATTTCGATAATAGCGCCAACGCACACTTCATACAAGTTATAATCTTTAGGATAAACACTAACAGTGGGTTGGTTAACAACTTTAACAACGTCGAAGGCAGCCCATTCAGTGCTACAACCTAAACTATTGTTAAGATATGCTTTTACTTCGTAGTAGTACATACCAGGGTTATTTAATACTTCTGAGTAGAAGTTGTACGGTGCATTTACCGGATTTCCGTTGCGTCTCCATTCGTAAGAGAAGTCTTCCGGATCAACTAAATTAGCATCGAAATCAATAATTTCAGCAAACAAGTTTACTTCGCCGCCAATACACATACCCGGTAAGTTAAGTCCTTCGATATTTTGCGTAAGAGCAAGAGCCGGTTGAGAAAGAACATTAACCTCGAAACAATCAGATCCATGACAACTTTGAATATCTATATCAATAGTTACACAAATTTCATTGATACCAAGATACCAGTATCCTGTAAGAACAACTTCCGGTTGGTTGAATGGAAGAATATTGCCATTGAGAGACCAAACATAATTATATGGATGTCCCGGAATTTGAGCCGGAGTTGTTTGAGCAGTAGCCGTAATAGTACCGTTTTGGCAAATGCTGCTGTTATCCACAGTAATTTGCACACTTGGTTTTGCCCAAATATTAACTTCGTGGCAAGCAGAAGCGTCGATACAATCATAGTTAATAGCCAAAACCTCTACGGTAAAGCAATAAGGCGCTGCGGGATCACTAACCGGTAAATTGTTAGGAACAAGTGCATATTCGCCATCAGAATCATATTCAGTATAGAAGTTTACAGCCTGTGCATTTCCTTGACGGTAGTACCACTCGTATTTATAATTAACGCCGGGTTGTAAGTTAGTGATTAATGCGTGTAATGGTAATTGTTCTTCAAATATTGCTTGTGTGCAAACGTCATTAGCTCCGAAGATTTCAACACTGATAGGCGGGTGAACCATTACGGTAACCGGACCTGAATGTTCGGAAGTACATCCGTCAACCGTTACTTGAGCGGTATAAGTATAAGGAGTTAATACGTTATTTGCTGTAGGTTGATCAATGATAGTGGGTTCGCCCGGAGTGTATAACATTCCGTTTCTATACCACAAATAATCACCTTGAACGTTACCATTTATTGTTACAGGATTACCGCTGCAAATAGTGTTACTTGAAGCTGTAAGTACAGGTGCGGCAGGAACCGGTTTAACTGTAATTTCAATTACGTTGGAAGTTGCCGTACAACCTGATACGATTTGAGTAGCAACCATATAGTAGGAATGAGAACCTACGGCGGGTTGTACTGTTAATACAAGAGAAGTTTCGCCTGCAATGGCTGTTCCATTATGATACCATTGGTAAGTAACATTTCCATTTTCCGGTACATCTGCTGTGAATGTAATGATTTCACCCACACAAATTTCATTTTGAATGAGCTGGTCAGCAGTAATGGTGATAGCAGGAAGGGTTTCCACCATAACTTCAAATGGTAACGATTGTTCTTCGCAACCTGAAGCAGGGTCAGTAACGATTACATAGTATATATAAGGATATGGTCTTGCTACCGAATTTACCGCTTGGGTTGGTTGAGTGCCTACAAGATTGCCGTCTTCAAACCATTTGTAGGTATAACCTTCAAGGCTGGGATCTACAATAGCTTGAAGAACCGTTGGATTTTCAGCATCGCAAACATGGTCAGGTCCATCAATGGTAACAAGGTTAATAGTGCGTATTTCAATAGCCACTTGGTCTGTTACAAATTCACAGGTATTACCCGGATAGGTGATACGTGCATAAACATAATGCGTACCTACAGTATGGAAATGGAAGTTTAGATAATCTAATGATTCTCCCGGTATTTCAATACCGTCAATCCACCATGAATAGGTTGGGATACCGAACATTGAAATATTAGCATCTTCGCCTAACGTAAAGAGAACAGGCATATCTACACAGGCAATCAGTCTTTCCGGTATAATAACAACAGGACTTAATGCGCCTTGAACGGTAATAGTGAAGGCTACCATTTCAGAAGAACATACGTTGTTCAACATCACAACTTTTACATAGAATGTAGTAACATCGCCTGTTAGCTCTGCTTGAGTAAATAATCTATGATTTACATAAGTAATATCAAATGGCTCTTCATCTTCAATATCATAATACCATTCATAGAGATAAACCAAGCCCGGTGTCCAGTTTACAACGTTAGCTTCAACTTCTACTGCGCCGTTTTCACAAATGATATAGTTGTCAACTAAAACAACAGTTTTGGGAAGTACCTGGAAGAGATGTACCGGTGAGTAAACCGCTTCGCAGCCGCAGAAAGAAATTTCAATTTGGAATTCGGTAATATCAATAGGTTCCGAAACGGTAAATGAGTAATTCAATTCGTGTTCGGTTCCTTCGTTAATATAATTACCATCCTGTTTCCAAGTGAGGATATATTCTGATGTTTCTGAAACTACTATGGCAGTAAGTGTAACAACATCTCCAACGCAAGCTTCTGTGGGACCTGCAATGGTTACGTTGCCGGTGATACATACTACATCGAAGTAATGAATTACCAAATCAGCATCGCAACCGGAGTAAGGTTGGAAAACTTTTACGGCAACATTATGAGTGCCTAACACGCCAAGAATCGGGTCATCGAAAGGAATAACAAATACTTGTTCGTTTGCGCCATCAATTGGATAGCCATCTAAATACCATTGGTAAACAGGTTCGCCGTAGCCGCCAACAACAGTAGCTACAAACTCTACGTCATTTGCAGGGTTCTTATTTACTGTAGTAGGTCCTGTAATGTAAACCACAGGATCTTTAAGAACGGTTACCCAGTGGCAATCAGAAATAGTGTGGCAAATATAAGGCTCCCATGGATTAGGAATACCTGCCGGAGCACCGGTGCCTTGCCATACTTCTACCGTATAACAATAAGATTCCGGTCCGTTTTGATTTGTATGTAAAGAAGGATGAGTAGTAAATTCTATGTAGGTCAATCCTAAAGGTAATGTATATATATCATATATGTCATCATAATAGAGATTGTTTTCATAAATTCTATAATAAATACGATCATGTTCTGTTACGGGGCGATAGTTTGAAAGGTCGAATCTAATATCAACACTGCCGCCATGACAT
>Ga0082212_10008330_pt1 | contig 13566 bp, 20 predicted proteins | sample TergutNt197P3_FD_71548 | JGI IMG/M metagenome (GOLD analysis project Ga0082212, IMG submission 71548) | Neocapritermes taracua P3 segment gut microbial communities from Petit-Saut dam, French Guiana - Nt197 P3 | ecosystem: Host-associated > Arthropoda: Insects > Digestive system > Gut ... | reverse complement strand
CAGATGAATCATCGTTATCCGGCTGGACATTTGAACGTGAGGAAAAGAATAACATAGATGGTTCTTGGAGTTCATGGTCAACCAACAGCGTATCTCCGAGCAGTACGATTCAAGTAGAAACCAAGACACAGTATAGCTTTAGAGATATTACTACCACAGAAACATGGAGTGATTGGAGCAACTGGTCAACAACGGTAGTGACCGCGAATGAAAACAGGAGAGTTGAAACATCGGATGTTACGGTTTCACCGGAACGAATCGAGTATAGATATGGTTATTATCGGCAGTCAGGCTCAACTAGGAATCATTTCTGCGCTTCATGCGCCCAAGCAGTTCATGGCGGCACATGGAGCTTTGCCGGATATACTGAATGGTCTACGACAAAGGGTACTCCTAGCCAAAATTGTTCACATTTACAAGGGTACACGATTGCGGGTTTTAGTGATAGACATCATTTTGAAGAGTCACGATATGTAGCCGCGGTTACTGAAAAACGTTATAGGTATCAAGACAAAAATATCTCATCTAATACCGGTGCTTGGTCGGAATGGAGCGATGCCAGCGCGATAGCTTCCGTATCGCGCGAAGTGATGACACAAACGCTTTATCGTCATAAAGAGTCATATACCGTATCTACATACCACTTTTCACGTTGGGGAAGTTGGTCTTCTTGGGCGGACGGTAAACCATCAAGTCAGTATAATTCGAGAGACTATGAGGTAGAAGAGCAAACTCTTTACAGATACAGGACATTAAGATAGTCGCAGCAGGGTTAATAATCGAAAAACGGAGAGGAAGCGTCATATGCTCAGTGTGCTGCTGTTGGACACATTACATGAAGAAGAAATAAATATGTCCGATATACTGAAAACCGCATACACTCAGCGTGAGCTACCAATAAAGCGACTTGTTGCTTTTAATGAGCTGTCACGTCTGTTGGAACACCCACTAGAACATATGAGACGGTTCAATGTGTTAGTTGCATCTTTTTCAAAAACAGAAGATAAATACATAGAGTTTGCAAAGTCGCTGCGACAACAAAATGAAAATATATTCATCATTTTTGTACTTGATAAGCAATCAGACATAGCGGTTTGTGTCCGTCCATCGGTTCGTCCATCGGGTATTCTGTTTGTTCCTCTTGAAAAGAAACGGATATATCAGACTATAAAGGAAATCTACATTGAATATATGCGGGTATCTGAACGCGAGGAGCAACCTGTTTTCAAAGTTAAGAGCAGCGGCGAGTATTTCTCTGTCAACACTGGCGAAATATCTTTTTTTGAGGCACAAGGTAAAAAGATTGCTGTAAAGACAAGAGGACAGGAGATACTGTTTTATTCAAATTTCGAGACGGTACTGGAACAACTTCCCGATTGGTTTGTACGATGTCATAAAGGGTATATCGTAAACACAAAAATGATTATCCAAGCAAGTTTTACAGAAATGATGCTAAAACTGAAAGATCAGTCAATTATTCCTATATCGCGCACATACCGCGATGAGATAAGAACGCTGATAGAGCCAAAGGAGGGGTGACATTGAAAGGTATCAAAGCATCTTTTATCTTGACGAAATCTGAGCTGCTGTTTTTATTAAGCAGTATTAAAGATGTCACACCATCCCGTCCCGCACAGCACATTATAACCCAATACTTAACAGATAGCTTTGAGTTGCGGGAGGCGGTTGAAGGAATGGTGAGCAAAAAACTCGCAAAGAAGGTATCAGGCAGTGTAGTTATAGAACCTATTGTGGACTTACTAATCAAATTTGCTCTAACTTCAGTTTCATTGTGGGTTATAGAGTGTTCAGGAACAACCACATTTATACTCCATTCCGATAAGATATATCTGTGTATACGACGCTATCCGCATATTGCAGATTCATGGAAATTTACGCCATATCAAAACAGTGACGCTTTGCTCGGTGATTTTGATAACAAATCAGTGTCAAAAATTGAGCATATAGACGCAAACGGCACATGGAGTTTAATAGAAAATGTCGAGAGCAATTTATGGATAAAGGGTGATGAGAAATGAAGATTTATGTAGAGGTTATGACACCTGGCAATGGAAAGATATATGAGTTCCAAATCGACAGTACCATGACTGTCGTTCAGGTGAAAGAAAGAATGATTGAGGAAATCACTGAAAGCGAAAAAGGAAATATTACATTGTTTCCTGATAAGGTTATTCTTAGTAACTTGAGTTCACAAGCGCGCTTAAATAATACGGATACAATCGTAGCGGCTGGTGTGAGGAGCGGGCACAGTCTGATGCTGGTCTAATCTTGCGTTTTATTCCCAATTTTCTGCTGGTTGTCAAGATTTGTTGAAATATTTTCATAATCCATATAAACTTGGAGCATGAAAACAGTGAAACGGAGGTGGCGGAGATGCCCGATTTCAAAATGACAGCGGTAGATGGTAAACAGGTCTTAGCCACATCGAATAGTATTTTGGACGATGATATAAATAGTTTACTTGCAATCAGCTCAGATAATGAAAAGAATATAATTTCTCAGATAGACCCATGTTGGGCTGGAGCAGCAAAAGAAGCATTTGTTAGAGACTTTATACAATATACAAGCGGATTAACGAAGCTCTTAGATGGTTATAGGGAGTTGGCTGAACAACTGAGAAAAGCCGGTGAGAATTATGATAAGGCGGATGAAATGGTGCGGCAGCTTATCACGAAGCTGCAAAGGTAGGAGATATTGATATGGCAGAAACAGGTGTGTTTATTAAGTTCGACCCTGAAAAACTTGCGGAAATATCGGTAAAGCTAGAGCAATACTACAAGCAATTTATACAGCATACCGAATCAATTAGAAAAAAATCTGAAGCCATGATAGGTATTTGGCAGGGTGACAGCGCAAATCTATACATTAGTAAAGTCAAAGAACTAGATGCACAGCGAAATGAATCCGCAGATGTATTACTATCTTTTAGCCGTAAACTGGCTGAAGCATCAGGCATCTATAAAACCGGCGAAACAGACGCTAAGATAATAGCGGAATCACTTCCGACAGATGGCGTGTTCCGTGTATAAAAGGAGGAATTGTAAATGGCAATTCTTGAGTTTAACTATAATAGAGCTATTGGACAAGCAAAGCAAATTGAGTCGGTTGCGAATGATATGTTGGATGTATCCAATAAACAATTACAAACGTCCATTGATTCTATAACTGCTTGTTGGAATGGCGAGGCATCAAAACAATTTTTAGGGCATTGTGCAACAATGCAATCAGACATCAGGACGCAAGCTAAAACACTTCAAGACCTTGCAAAAAGAATAAGAGATGTAGCGCGTATTATTAAAGAAGCCGAAGATCGCGCGAAGGAACTTCAGCGCAGTAGAGACACAGCAGCTAATGGAGGCGGAGGGGGTGGTGGGAAAGGATTTTGAAACTCTTTTCCTTACTAAACAGGCATTACGGAGGAGGAAGGTTAGAATGACAAGAGCTAATACATATTGTTTGAGAGTTAACCCAACAAGAGTCATCGCTGTCGCTCTTTGATTGATTTTATTGTTATCTGTTGCCGGATGCGGAAACTTATGGGTTTGCGATGATTGTGACAAGAGTTTCATAGGTGATGCTTATTATGACAGCTTTGATTATAACACAACACTGTGCAAGGAATGTGCAGTAGAATACTTCGCGCCTTTCCCAATTACAAATTTCAAGAAATAGTAAACCGAATAATACAAGAGGAGGCAATGTTACAATGGCAGGAACAGAGGTGCTTACAAGCAGAATGGCGGAGGTCGCCAAAAATGTTGAGGACGTCATAGGTCGTTATAACACATCGGTCAACAAAATATTTCAGATTGGCGGCGAGATTGACGCCATGTGGGAAGGTGAGGCAAACAAGAAATTTATGGCCACACTAAACAATGACCGACAGAGATTTGACGCTCTTACGAAGATGCTCACCGCCTACGTCGAAACTTTACGGAATGACGCAACTATCTATGCAAAGGCAGAGAGTGACGTACTCAATATCCTGAACACAAATACTATCCGTTAAGCCGGAGGAAGGAGAAAAATTATGGATGTTACCTTAACAGTACGACCCGAAGTGTTAACAGCGAAGTCAGGAGAGCTTTCTACAGAGAAGACCACTGTCATGAGTCTGATGGAACAAGTAAAAACCGAAATTACATCACTGACCGGCGTTTGGAAAAGCGAAGCATCAGACGAGTTTCAAGGCAGATTCAAGCAAATCTATGATGACATAGACAATATGCTTGCCATCATGTCCGAGCATATAAGTGATCTTAACGAAGCGGCTAACGTGTATTCCTCCGCTGAAAAGGCTGCGAAAGAATTAACCGCAGGCTTGCCGACCGATGGTGTATTCAGAGCGTAAAACGCTGATTCCGGCACACCTGAACATTATTTTTGGGTGTGCCGGTAAAACAAGCAGGATTTGATGATATGGATTATTTGAAATTTAACTGTCACAATCTAGCAGAACAAAATGTTGAATTGAGCGGTCTGCATAGAAAAATGCAATCTCTTCAAGATGAGTTATCCAGTGTTTTGAACGCGCTTGATCCACAGATAACAAGTTACGAAGATATACGGAAACGCCTAACGGCGACTCACGCAGATGTCGCTGGAGTCAGCTTGCAGATTTCAACCTTACATAATCTGCTTGATCAGATTGTAGACCTGTATTACGCGGCTGAAAACAATGCCTTACAAGCGGCTGAAAACCTACCTGTTAGCGTGAATCAGGCTCATGTGAACACTCAAATGAGAAATATATCAGCTATTTCAACATCCTCCATAAGCAGCGGAGATTTAGTTTTAGAAGATTGGCTCACAGAGTTTTTATATAGAAATACCAATGACTAGATTTTTTTGTGGACAGGGAAGTGAGTGAAGTGGCACAATACAGTATCAAATATAGAGATTTGCTGAACCAAGCCGACTCTTTGCAGAGCATTGGAATAACGCTTGCTTCTTTTGAAGGACGGCTAAACTCTATCGCTAATGCTATGGATGGGCGTGACAGTAGCATGGCTACACTGAAAACTCAGCTGCGAAACGCCGCGAAGAGTGTACCCCTTCTATCAAATAAAGTAATCTCGTGTAGTGCCGGAGTTAGCTCTATTACAGCAATATATCTAAACGAAGAAAAAACAATACATAACAATATCGCCCAAGTAAAAAGCGTCACAGCAGGTTCAATGGTAGGGAACGCAGCGGTTGGCGCAGTAATCGGCACAGTGGGATTGCGTACTGGCGCAACGGTGGTCAGTACGAAAACAACCAAAGCGAGTTGGTGGGATAAAGCTACAAGTGGAATAAAAAGCGGCGCAAAAGCAGTTTATAATGTTGGTATAAAAGACGTTAAAGCAAGAGTTGAGGTCTATTCTAAGGCAATTTCTGTAATTCAAAAAGAACTTGGGTCGGGTGGTCATCTTGAGGGAGCTTGGAAAGCTGTAGCCTCAACGACAAAATTTGTCAGTGGAGCTTTTTTGTTTACGGTTTCCGTTGCAACCTTAAATCCTTTAGGTATTGCTTATGGTGCTAATATGTTGATTAGCTCTGGTCATGATTTACATCAGATAAGTAAAGGCAACTATGATAAAGTTGGCGACTTAAATATTTTGAAAACGTTTATGCAGAAAACCGGCGAAGTTGTTGGAGAAAATTTAGGAGCAGGCATTGGCTATATTGTAGGCGGAGATGAGGGCGTGAGGACAGGCGCAACAATCGGCAAATCTGCCGGAAGTATGGTAGGAAGTATTGCCTATACTGTGGGAGAAATTTATGCAGTAGCATCCGTAGGAAAAACAGTTGTTTGCGCTAAATCGGGAAGCATTAATAACGCTTTATATGTTAAAGGTTCAGAATATACGACGATAAAGGAGCTGACAAAACTTCCAGAAGCATATAAAACCGCTGAAAAAATTATTGGTGCAGTGGATGCAATCGCAGAGGATAATATATTAGGGTATATTATCGGAGAAGTTGCAGATGGTCTCTCAAACACAAAATATGGCAAACATGGTCTCTCTACCGAGGCGATTAAGGATATAATAAAGGGGTCGGGATCTAGTGTAGACAAAGCTGGTTTGGCTGACGAGGTTATTAAGAAAGGATTTAAGGAAATCATGGATCATGTCGTTAAACCGATACCGGTGAAATAACCAGTCAAAATAAAACGTTGGAGGAGTAATTTATGTCAAAACAATTTTTTCCTATTGGCACAGTCGTCATGCTTGAAGGCGGCGAAAAACGGCTGATGATCTACGGAATCATGCCTGTCAATGGTGACGACGGTAAAACCTATGATTACATTGGATGCCTTTATCCTGAAGGGTTCATAGACAACGAGCATTGCTTTCTTTTCAACAACGAGGACATTAAAACTGTCGAGTATCTTGGTTACATTGATGTGGAGCAACAGGAGTTCCGCGCAAAAATAGCAGTGATGTTAGATGAAGAAAACAAAACAGAATAAACAGAGCTTTTGGAAAAGACTATTTTTCCGAAAGCGCATTGAACAACCTCCGGTAATTGAAACACCACTGCCAACTTCACCGCCCCCAAAACCCCGAGTGGATGTGTATCCTAAAGACGGCACGGTTCTTTTAATTCCCAACGATGATAAAAGCATCCCGAATATCTTTGCCAGGATGATTTGTTTCTCTGTTTTCTTTAGTGACACAGTCAGTCAAGAGAATATTACGGCTTTTCCTTGCGTGCTAGGAAATCGACACTCCTTCTCACAGATACGAGCGTAAGCAGGAAACACGCGGTCATTGAGCGTGCCAATGAATCTTATTTCATCACCGATGCCGATTCGAGCAGATACGCGGTATACCAAACGCGGATAAACCCGCCGAAAAAACGGAGGTGAAAGACACATTGGATAACAAGTATCCGCATTTATATTGGTATTCCAAATCCACAATAACTTATTTTTATGAAAATAAAATGACGGTCACTCCGTAACTGGGGTGGTCGTTTGTATTGTTTTAAGCTCCGTAGTAATCATAGTTTCCAACGTTTACAATCTCCCGTGTTCTCAGACGAAATGAACAGAAATTGACTACTAATACTCCCGGATAAAGACTTCAATCTTGACGGCTTATGGTATAATAAATATTATGATTATTGTAGTTCAGGGTTATATAATTCCCGTTAATACTGTCGCAATATTGGTTATTCAATTATATGCTTATGTATCACATACATCCCGATAGATAATTGAGAATATTGTATTATTATGTATTGATTATCATAATAAAGAGGTAAAACCGTTCAATAATAAACCTTTAATGAGGTGGTGCCATGAAAAATACATCGCTTGGTTATCATACCATATATCCCTATAAGAAGTTAACGACAAAAGAGCGGAGTTTGCTCTATAATGATTTTGCCAATTTCCAAAAGGCGACAGGTGAAATTAAGATATACGAGAAGGGATTAAGACTGCCGCCAAATGTTACGGGGTTCTTCAAGGAATTATATACCTCTCCTCCGGTTTTCTACAGAATGTCATACCACCGCAATGATATGGGGCTTCGATGGGATATGCGGCGCAGGAACTATTCGCCTGGATTCATAAGAAAGCCGCCCGGTTGGCTAGATAAACCGGTTGGCTACTATGACAACGATGATAAACCATGTAGCATCAAAGCAAAGATAAACCCCAAAGACTTAACGGATGTAGGAGGTTTGGCAGCAGCCACGGCAGATAATCTCAGGAATGTCGAGGACGTTTTTAACAAAGAAGCCGCGCGAATTTCACCGCTCTTGGGAGAACTGAGTTCATATGCTTTCAGCCGGATAGATTACTGTTTCAACGCAGATGTTCGAGAACTACAGATAGGCTGCACCGCGGAGCAGATGATGTCCTTAATCAAACAGGCCGACATTGCTCACTTTGAGGAGGAAGTGGCGTATGACAATAAAGCGCGTCGGATGAAACCAAATAAAAATAGTTTCCGTTTGAAAAGTAAGTTTGTAAGAATAAACTGTTATTGCAAAGGCGACCAGTTGGCAAAACAATATCCAGACAACCCTTACATAGAGAAAGCTCATAACGTCATCCGATTTGAACCGCAATGTTTCTACTCAAAGGTTTACGCGATGTCGAGGGATATAAAGGAAAAGACACAATGCTCCGATTCAGAGTTGATGTACGAATTATTGTCCGATGAGAGGTGTGCTGATATAATCCGTTATTATTTCCACAAGACCATCGGAAAAGGAGATTACTTCACGTTGGACGGAGCTATTGAGATGGTTCATCTTCAGAAGATGAAAGACAAAACGAAGCTGCAACTCATTGACGCACTTAGGCATGTCAACGAAAGCAGAGGTATCCCCAATGCTAAGAACAAATTAAAGGGAGAAAAGTTGGAATCCTTCAAACACTCGATATGGGAGCTAAACTCCATTGGAATCAATCCCGTTACCGTTCCAAGGCGGGAAAGATTCCAATGGAGAGTGAACGAGCTGGGAGTAAAATACATCCCGAATCTCTTAAACGCGTACTACGATGCTCTTAAAAACGGTGATTTCCCCCTTACAGCCGAAATGAAACGTCACCTCTCAAAATATTCATGGGAAATGGTTGCTGATGATTTTCATGCGGAGGGCAAAATATAAAGAATCGGAGTACAACAGTCGGCATCAAATATAAAGTTCCCAGTAATAAATACTGTCACAACGAATCTGTAGTTTACCCGCTATAATTAGTGCCATACTTACCAACCCCATTGTAAAAAGTTTTTGCAATCGGAGGGTTTAGTATGATATGTTCTATCCGCTTTTTCGAGCTTTCAGTGATGCTTGGCACGGAAGATTATAGTGAGCAGCTTAACAGAGCATACAAAAGAGCCGAGAGAAAAAATCATCGAATGTATGCTACGGATTTCGGTCACATTGATGAATCTCTAACTAAGCGCGGCATTGGCATCGCGTACTATGATAACCAAAAGAAAAAGAAAATCAAAATTATTGTATACTTCCCGAGCCTCATTATTGACGATGATGACCCTAGCGAGTTTTGGAAACCGACTCCCAGTAATATATTAAGACTGATTGATAAATTGGACAAAATAATCCTAAAATATTTCAATTCCGATTATGGGTTAGGTGATTTCGACTTAGCACGGGTGGATTTTGCCGCTGATCTCGGTGTTGATAGGGAGAGGGTTGGCGACTACATTAAAATTCTGCACAACATTGGACGTGTAAAATGTTTTTCACCGATGAAGTACGGACGACATGACGGTGAAACGAAAGATAAATCTTTTGAGTTAATTGGCAACAGTAACGGCATAGAGTTCCACGCACATACCTTGGAATACAATAAAAATGTCCTCCGCATCGAAGTCAGGCTGACAACAAAAGCTGCCATTCGAGATTACTCCGGTGAAAATGACACTTACGAGCAGATTAGGGTCTTGGCTGAAAAGAGCGAAATTATATTCATGGGCATCTTCCATCATATAATACCCAAAGGCAACTTCTACAAAAAACCGAAGGCGGAGAAATTGATACGGGAACGGATGCCGGACAGGAAGATGCGCTTGCGAATGATAAGGTTATTGACGCTTGTGAAGGAGAGCAAATCGCTGCATCTTGCGATTAAGGAAATGAACTATAGAAATTATCAGGAGGTGCTGTCGGCGTTCGCCATGATTGGGGTAGCACCGATTTCGATTAGCAAGCGGCATGACGTTAAAATGCTCCGCAGCTTGTATAATTACTTTGGCTAAAATAGATTTGTAGGGGTCGCGCTACGGCGCGATTCCCTGCCTGCTCATTGTTTATAATGGTTTTATATGTTATTATAAGCATAGCAATTTTTTTGTACGGAGGTACTACTCATATGACAGAAATCACAAGCAACAGAATGGTTGCAGAACAGCTTATACCAAGAGGAATAACATCTAAGGCTGTTCTGTCCGCCATGAGTAATGTACCCCGTCATATCTTTGTCCCAGAGCATCTACATAGTAAAGCGTATAGTGATTCACCGTTATCAATCGGACCGAGACAAACTATTTCACAACCGTATATCGTAGCGTATATGACCGAGCAGCTTAAACCAATGCCGGGTATGAAAATCCTTGAGATCGGAACGGGTTCAGGCTATCAATCTGCTATACTAGGTTATCTCGGATGCGATGTCTATACGGTTGAACTGTTGGAGGAACTCGTTATCGGTACTCAAAAGGCTTTTTCATTTTTAGGTCTTGATAACATAAGAGTTAGACACGGGAACGGTTATATGGGTTGGCCGGAGGAAGCTCCTTTCGATGCGATTATTGTCACCGCCGCTCCCGGTTATATACCGGAGATGTTGATTGAGCAGTTGCGAGATGGGGGTAGAATGATTATTCCTGTAGGAGAGGTCAATTCGGTACAGTCGTTAAAAATGATTACGAAGACTGATGGTATTGTTGTCGAGAAGGATTTGTTGTTGGTACGGTTTGTACCTATGGTGGACAGGTAATGAATTTTATTGGAACAATCACAGGATAATTATATTGAAAATAGGAGGATTCTTTCATGGGAAAAATCATTGCAGTCAACGGCAGCCCGCGCAAGGACGGCAACACGGCGCATATGCTAAACACGGTACTGGAGATCTGTGCCGCCGCCAGTCACAGTACGGAGCTATATCAAGCCGGAGGAAGAACTGTCCGCGGGTGTATGGCGTGCGGAGGGTGCGGTAACCACAAGGGACGTTGCGCCATTGATGACTGGATGAACGAGTTATACATAAAAATGGCGGAGTCCGACGCAATCCTGCTCGGGTCGCCTACATATTTCGCCGACCTCACCCCGGAGCTCAAAGCAGTCATCGACAGAACCGGATACGTCTCCCGCCATGATAATAATATGTTCAACCGTAAGCTCGGCGCGGGTATCACTGCTGTGCGCCGCGCGGGTGGCATCCATGTATTAAACTCAATCAACCACTTCTTCCTGATAAATGATATGATTGTACCCGGAAGCTCTTACTGGAACATGAGCCTTGCGCGCGACATAGGTGATTATGAGAATGACGGAGAGGGTGTAGGGACAATGCGGCGGCTCGGCGAGAACATCGTATGGCTGCTTGATAAAATAATAACATAATGAAAGACACGGCGTATTTGATTATCCACGGCTATAACGGCGGCTTATTTGAAATCGAATATCTGGCTGAGCATCTTCTCGCCAAGGGGCTTGATGTTCACACCGTCTTGCTTGCCGGACACGGAGATTCCAGAAGTCAACTGAGAAAATCGTCCCACAGCGACTGGATTGACTCAGTAAGACAAGCCGTAGAGATTCTGCAGAAAGAATACCGACAAGTCGTTTTCATTGGTTTCTCAATGGGTGGGTTGATAGGTGTTCATTTAACTTCGTTGCCCGGAGCAGCAGGTATCGTTTTTATCAACACCCCGGTTTATTACTGGAATCTGAGGGTTGTTCTGAGAGACATTATTCGTGTTAAGTGCGACAGGATCAAATATTACATAATCAATCACAGGCGTGTCTTTGAAATCGAACAATGAATTTCTACGACTGCTGCGAAAGACAAAGAAAATGTTTGACGGCATTAAAATTCCGCTCTGATTGTTCAGTGTAAAGATGATGAAAGCGTACATTACAGATCCGCAAACTACATCAAAAATCAAATAGGTGAACACGCGGTTCTGTGTTACTACGAGGGTGGCTACCACGCTGTGTTTACCGAAGAGCTGGAATTAAGAGATTGTGTGTGCGATGATATATATCGGTTTTTGATTTCAGGGGAGGCATAAGCCATATGATTGTTACTAAAGATGGAAATACGATAACGGCAGATATTCACGAGATGCGCGTGGCAGAAGCGAAGAAAGCTCTCGAACGTTTTATTTCCTCCGCAGATAAGAATGTCACTGAAATTATGGTAATCCACGGTTATTCCGGCGGACAGGCTCTCAAAAACATGGTGCGGAATAAACTGTCACACCCACGTATTGAACGAAAAATACTTTCCATGAACCATGGTGAAACTACATTGTTGATTAAAGGGGACAGGAGTCGATGAACACGAGTTGCTTGAACAATACCCGCACGTCGGCTCGCTTTCTTGTGTTAAGACCGATGTGTGCGGAATGGATTATGTGCGGTTTGGGTGAGTGATATGAACAATACTACTATAACAAAAACGAGAATGTGTCGGATGCTGTATTGCTTGAACTGGCATATCAAAGATTTATGCGACGAAGCCTTGAATGAAAACCTGTCCGCTGAGGAAAAGAGTTTGTTTAGAGAACGTATCAAAGAACTCAGGGATTTAAAAGAGCAGGTGCTTGCCAAACTTGTCATAGAAGGGAAAGCTGTAATCAGAGGAATACAAGTAGATATAAAAGTTAGTCCGAGGAAGTATTACTGCATACGATTAAATCGCGTGTTCAGTTTTCACTCACCGATGAAAGAGTTCAAGGAGTTACTGAGTAAATATGAAAAAACTGGGAGTAATCAATCTGCCGACACGCCGTGATAAAAGAATATTTAACGCATATTCATTGGAACAGATATGCGAGACACTTGCCGCTTATGTAAACGGCGATATTTCAATATGTCCACCCGGTGAATGGCCCAGAAAACGCCCCAAGAAAACGAAGAAGAAGAAACCAGAGAAGGTCTCGTTGCAGCCCCGTGAAAAGTCAAAATATCCAAAAGGGTATGCTCTGATGGAAACTAAAACAATGCAGTTAGACGATATTCTTATTCGGGACGGAATGGCAAATGGCAATCCGCCGCGTGAGAGTAAATATCAAAAACGGTTGGTGTTTTACAAGAAGCATGGTCATGTATACAAAACCATTCAGATCAATGCCGATGGTATATTGCTGGATGGATATATATCATATTTGATTTTGAAAGAGCATGGAGTCAGCGAGTGTACTGTTGAAGTGTTAACCCATATCCTACTAGAGATGTAGCTTGTTGTTGGTACGATCTGTCTCTATGGTGGAGTTGAGAAGATGGTACGTTGTGTTCCATGATCGCTAATCCATGATCGCTAATCCTCAAAACAGTTGTGTTTTCTCTTCTAATAGGGTATAATATAAATAGACAGAGCCATACTAAAATACTATCTCATTAAGCAGTAAATGCACATAGTCTGGTAAGAAAGGGGTTGTTATCCATGGAAAGAATGTGGGTCAATGAAGCGGCTTTGAAATATCCAAGGCAATGGATTGTTGCTGTAAACTTAGTCTGGGACACAGGTAACAAAGTTTACGGTGATATTTATGAAGTTACCTCAGATAAATATGAAGCATATAGAATATCAAAAGAGTTGAAGGGCAAAGGCAATCTTGGTAAGGTTATGGTTATGGAGGGATTTAATGATGCCCCTCAGATAGGGGGGTTAGAGGTATGCACCCAATAGTAATCCCTTTTACTCCGTCTTCTCTAGGGCGGGTTGAGTTTTTAGCCGAGGTTATGACAGGTGATAAGAAATCCTTTGATACTGTCAGATTCAAACTCGATTCCGGTTCTGATTTTACTACGTTGAGCTGTGATGATTTGGATAACCTCGGTTAT
>Ga0082212_10008329_pt1 | contig 13567 bp, 7 predicted proteins | sample TergutNt197P3_FD_71548 | JGI IMG/M metagenome (GOLD analysis project Ga0082212, IMG submission 71548) | Neocapritermes taracua P3 segment gut microbial communities from Petit-Saut dam, French Guiana - Nt197 P3 | ecosystem: Host-associated > Arthropoda: Insects > Digestive system > Gut ... | reverse complement strand
CATTATTCTTTCATGACGTTGGTTGTGTCTGTGCTAGCGTGAGTGAAAAATTTATGAAAGTATAGTGCAACGTGTAAGTGGTATCATTAAAGACTATCAGGAGAGACTAACGAGATATGTTACGTTCCTCAGACGTCTTTTCGTCGAGATTCGCTGGGATTTTCATCACTTCTCCGATCACAGGATCGCGGACTGGGGGATGTTCTGCAGAGAAACGCTGCTGGTATATTTGTTGGGCTGCTCTGAGAAGATCGGCAGTCCTAACAAGACCGTTGAGATCGATGAAAGCAAGTTCGGTCGGGGGAAATACAATAGGGGACACGCTTTAAAGGGCCAGTGGGTGTTTGGCGGTGTGGAATGCGAGTCTGGTAGAACATTTCTTGTTCCTGTACCGGACAGAACCGCCGACACGCTGACGAGCGAAATTCGTGCTTGGATCGAACCCGGCACTAAGCTCATCAGTGATTGCTGGGCTGCGTATCAGGATATCGGGTCTAACGGTTACACGCACCGCACCGTAAATCACTCCATCTTGTTCGTTAATCTGGACACCGGGGATTACACTAATCACATCGAGTCTACGTGGTGCCGCGTGAAAGCCTTCCTTCGACCATACAACCGACAGGAGGACTACGAATATCATCTCGCAAATTACATATTTGCGGCGAGGTGCAATGCACTCGGCGTTTCACAGTTCACTCGGTTCCATGCAATCGCAGCATCCACCGACTGGTCGTCACTCCCCACCAGCGTCGCCTTACCATCAGGCGCCACGTGACTTACAGCTGTTTGTACCCGGGAGACAGCGGCATCTCGCTACAGAGGTATGTCATTCCCCTCTCGATCACTTTTTTATAGTGAACATCTTTAGCTTAGGAAAGTTTTGAACTTTTTTTTTTTAACCTAACGTTACTAATCCCGACATAAAAATCTCGCTAGACAGCTATGCCATTCCACTTCCGATCATTTTCTTTATAGTGAACATCTTTGGGTTAGGGAAGTTTTGAGCTTTTTCTTTTTTATAGCCTGAAGTTACTAGCCGCGTTACTACTGCATTCCATTCCATTCTTCCACCTTTCGTGTTTCATACGTAAGTCTTGGATCGCGTCTGGTATGCTCGCGCAGTCATCCGTCAAAGCACTACTTTCGCGATGTTTCTCTCTCTCAAACATCACGGATATCGAGCTTACACGGCTGGCTCCCCAATCGTCGCCATATTGTAGAGCTAATCGGCAGTCGTCCGAAATAATCATGGAAGGTGATCAGCATATTAGTTTCAATTTAATTTGTGCTGTTCGCGAAGGAAGACTAGAAAGAGTAAAAAAGTTAATTAGTTCTTATGGTCTACCTGACTCAGAAGGATATGCTTTACTTTGTGATGCTGTTAAGAATAAGCATACAGAGGTTGTTAAACTACTTTTAACAAATGGTTCCAAAGTTAACAACGAAAACGATTTACTTTCCGATACTCACCATCATTTTGCCGTTAGAAATGGTGACATAGAGATTGTTAAGGTGCTTTTAGATAGAGGTGCTTATATTGATGCTGTAAAGTCATATGTTTTTACTCCACTTCACATTGCAGTTGAAAGTAAGAAAGTGGAAATTGTTGAATTACTTTTAAATCATGGAGCGTGTGTTAATGCAAGACACTACAACAATAGGACTCCTTTGATCGTTGCTGCTGAAGGGGGTAGCAAAGAAATTGTCAAATTGCTTTTACAACATGGAGCTTGTGTTAATTCTGCATATACCTCTACATTACGGAATTTTGATCAAACAGTGTGCCTTTTACATAATGAAGAACATCATAAAGTTTTTCGGCTACTTTCAGAATGCAGAGCTAACGTTGATACTCAAGATAAGGATTATAAAACTGTACTATGCTCTGCTGTTGAAACAGGATGTCCAGTAGTTATTGAGTATGTTTTAAGGCATTCTCCTGATGTGAATGAAATTGATTTGAAATATAAATATGGTAGAACAGCACTTCACATTGCTGCTGAAGGAGGTCATCTAGAAGTTGTCGAGGTTCTCTTAAAATTCGGTGCTGTCATTGATTCTAAAGATGAATATGGTATAACAGCACTTCACATTGCTGTTGAAGGAGGTCATCTAGAAGTTGTCGAGGTGCTCTTAAAATTCGGTGCTGTCATTGATTCTAAAAATGATTTTGGTATAACAGCGCTTCACATTGCTGCTGATAAAGGTCATCTAGAAGTGGTCAAGGTTCTCTTAAAAATCGGTGCTGTTATTGATTCTACAGATAGGCATGGTAGAACAGCACTTCACACTGCTGCTCTACGATGTCATCTAGATATTGTCAAGTTTCTCTTAAAAATCGGTGCTGTCATTTATTCTCAAAATGAAGATGGTAGAACAGCACTTCACTTTGCTGCTGAACAAGGTCATCTAGAAGTTGTCGAGGTGCTCTTAAAATTCGGTGCTGTCATTGATTCTAAAGATAAATATGGTAGAACAGCACTTCACATTGCTGCTCGACGAGGTCATCTAGAAGTTGTCAAGTTTCTCACAAAAATCGGTGCTGTCATTGATTCTAAAGATGAAAATGATAGAAAAGCTCTTCACATTGCTGCTGAAGGAGGTCATGTAGAAGTTGTCGAGTTTCTCTTAAAAATCGGTGCTGTCATTGATTCTAAAGATAAATATGGTAGAACAGCACTTCACATTGCTGCTGGCCTATGTCATGTAGAACTTGTCAAGTTTCTCTTAACAGTCGGTGCTGTCATTGATTCTAAAGAGAAAGATGGTAGAACAGCACTTCACGTTGCTTCCGAGAAAAGGCATAAAGAAATTGTTGTAGCTCTTCTAGAACATGGATCTGACATTAATATTATGAGTAATAACATTGAAACACCACTCAATGTTTCTATGAATAGAATGAGACCAGTTTATCGTAAATTTCCCAAATATTTTAATCATCTTGATGTCAACAATATTAGAATCATTTCTGATATTCTGAAAAGTCACATTGTTAAGATGAAAACTGCAGGTTTATTTGTAAGTGAAAAAAATTTACTATCAATTAGTAACAATGGTGAAATAAGTGATTTTCAGAATCGGTGTGAGGAAGAAATAGCAATCATGAAGTGTGAGAAGGTTAGTAATGCTAATGTCTCATTTTATGATATCTTGACAAAAGGAATAAGTCAATTAGCAATGTATGCAGGAAATGAAAGTATTGCGCAGATATTTAATTCAGATGATTACATAATAAAATTTCCAATATATGCTAGTATGATAAATTGTAATTTCAGAAAGGGAGAGAAAAGGAAAGAGTTGCTGGAACAAGGTCATAAAGTTTTCCACTCTTTCTTTAACATCATCCCTCAGTTACCAAATGTCTGTATTGAAAAAATATTTAGTTACCTGAGTGACGATGATTTAAGAATTTTAATTAATGCTTGTAAGCCTGTTAGTGTCAGCAGTCCTAATACTGTTATTAATAATGTGGCAATTACTTCAGACATGTCTAAAATATCATAAGCTGAAGTTAAGGAGGAATAGCAGAAGGACCTGCTTGAAATGTGAAGTGATATCTTGTAATTTAAAGATGTTATCCTACCTTACATTTTTTAAAATTATGCTGGCATTTGAATGTTTTTAGATATGCTCTTTTATGTTGGACTCAAAGTAGACCGAACAGTAGTGCTGTTTTATATTGTCCAGTTTTTCTAGCTTTGTGTGAGAGTATTATACAAAGCAAGACCCATCCATCTATTCCCAACAACTACAAACTATGCTGCACTAAAAATACCAGCCATTATTGTTTGTCTACTCTGCGTTACTTTTGTTCATGGTTTCCCACTGGCATCATTGCCAGATCCGCTATCTAGACATGGTTGTATTTCAGCAGAAGGGAGCTTATCAGAGACATTTGGCTATTGCTCTGTTGAAGCATTTTGAACTCCTTCGCTGCTTTAACATCTAGGTTGGTAAATGTCAAATTTTCGCTCTCTTTATTAATAATCCTCGTATAATAATTGTCAGTTTCAGTATCTGTGGCTTTATCAACTGTTGTCTCATTTTGCTGTTTTACTTCAAGATTATCTGTAACTTCCTCAATAACTTCTGGCATATCAGAGGTCCTTGGCTAATCTGTATCAGTTGCAGTAGTGCTAATCGGTCTTCCCTTCAAAGTGTTGCATTTTTTTGCAATAGCTTTCCCTATTTTTTTTTATTGTTTTCGTGATGTTTTTCTCTTTGTTAATATCTGTTGTAGTAGATGTGCACAATTCAAGATGCTGACCCCTAAAACATTTCCAATTTCTCACTCCATAACTTTGGCATTTCCCTCAAATCAGCTAACCTCAAGCCAATTGGTTGTCTCCCGTTTAATTTGTCCCCTTTAATTTTGGTGGCTAAACCGTTTAATCTCACAATGTGCTGTATGTATCTCATGCTGTATCAACTGTAGTGCTCAACTCTCTCACACTTGCGTGTTTTCCTTCTTCCAGTTGACATTTCCACAGATGTGCTTTTACTCAGCATTAATTAGTGCATTATTTGTTTTGCTTACATCTTCTGTCTCCATTGAAGTGCACTTGCCTGCTTTCTTCTGTAAGTTCACTGGTACAAACTCTGCCATTTCCTCTGATTCAGGGCATATCTCTTTTCCACCTTCCCTTATCCGTACTGTCTTCACTGATTTTTTCACCACTCCTTCTATTTTCCTGGAATTAAATTTTCCCAATTTTCTCCCCCTTTTGCTTTTTCTTCCCAAATTTTCATTTATGCGCTTTCTCTTTTACATTACTTTTTTCCACTTCTTCATCTACTGCTGTTAAATATATTGATCCACAGTCTGCACATATGAACTTGTGGTAATGATTTTCAATGATGATAAAGCATTCCAGTCTGTAACATTCCAAACAAGTACATGATTCTGTAATTTTAAAACTTGTTTCAGTTCATTTGCATATATTTTTGTTACTGTTACTGTTTTGTAAATATGTGGGTGCTGTGAATTGATGTCCTTCTGTAAGTTTCCATATTCACCATTAGGTATCACCTTGGTGTAAGGAAGGCAAAGTGAAAAGCAGAAAAGTCCTAGTTTGGTAAACAGAAGAAGGAGGCATCGTTACAAAAGCAAGGAAATATGTCAGTTGTGTATGAAGAAGTTTAGGGGGGACTTTTTGATTCACCATTGCATAATTTTGTTTGAAATTATGCTCATTAGCAAAACTAAAACTAATACAGTGTGTTAGTTTTATTGCTTTCCTGATAACAGCACCTGTGATAAGATTCCCTGGTAGATGCAGGCCTCTTTGTAAGCCGCCATGTTCAGAGAGACGACAAAAGAAAGACCCTGTAATATACAGTCTTTCTCAGCCAATACAATTGTCATAATATTTATGTATTTTCCACTTGGATTGAGGCTTATGTATTTAAAACAGAGAATTTAAATGTTGAGGTTCACACCTATTCTGGAAAATAAAATTATGCACATACACAGAATTGCAGTATAATATATTACAGAGCACATCATTTTTCACTCACCTCAGTACAACAGTTGTCACAAGGGATGTAGACTTCCAATGCAGTGAAGTTGCAGTGCTTGGTGAGTAAGGAAGAAACATCTGTAACACAGAATTGTTTAAAAAATAATTTCCATCAGCCATAACACACACAAATGGTTGAACTCGCTTTTTGCGCCACGCAGAGGATGGTTGTGATAATACGTCCACACAAACTGTTCTGATTCTAATGTTGTATATACACCTTCCCTGTTTGATACTTGGTCAGCTTCTGTTCTGTTAGGCGACCACATGCAGAGCGTGATGTTGTTATACTGTCATTCATACTGTGTAATTGCTTATTGCATGGCAGTCAGAATGGTCAAATTGCTAATTGCATGGCAGTCAGAGTGGTGAAATTGCAGGCAATCAGAGTGGTCAAATTGCTCATTGCATGGTAGTCAAGTGTGGTCAAATCAACAGACAAGCAGCATTTTACTTCCAGCATCATGTGACACCAGCAGTAATGTTATTGAAGTTGCTGTATAATGTAATTTGGTAGTATTATGAGAATTTGCATATAATTTGAACAGAATGCAAAATGTTTCGGCCTGTACAATGCGTGAATTTGAATTGTTCCTTCGTTTCATGTACAGCTGTCGTCTTTCCTGTGACAAGAAAAAATGGAGAATCGTAGTTGTCAAAGGAAAGACTATAGTAATATTCAAACTGGAGACGTGATGGGTAATCAGGAGCTTTCATATTAACATTGAAGTTTAAATGTATAAATTATGCATATTTAAATTTTGTGACGTACGCTGTACTTATAGGAAGTGTAGTTCATTACGTAAATAAGGACAACGACCCAAAGAATCACTACTTTCTCTTTTCTTATGTTCCCATATATTTCTGTGTTTTTCAGTGTATTTTCCATTTGTATGCTCATTTGTTAACTGAAATAGTTGTATGTATTTGTAACCAGATATTTTATTCACACAGTAACTCTCTTGTTGAGGGAAGTTTATTCATTGTTATTTGTTTGCACTTGGATAAAGTTCACATTGGAGGAGGGTTACATTAAGCATGTAACTCTGTGAGTTCTTTGCACTTCTCGTTCTGGAAAGTGCTCCCTCCTGTCCATATTTTCCATATGTATGTTTACCTGCAGAGTGTTTCGTGTATAATAAGAACATTTATTGTGTATCTGTTTTTGTGCTAATATACTTGTGATGTATAATGAATACTGGATATCATGTCAATATTTATGGCAAATGAAATGTAGGTTAATTTTGTCATTTATGTATATCAGTTATGGTTTAGAAGTTTGAAATGACTATGAAGACGTAACAAAAACTTTGTGCAGACTGAATAAACAGCTTTGCACTGCTGGTGTATTGTTAATAAAACAGTGTGACTGTAAGTGATGTATACAGATTTATTGCAAGTAAATTAAGCTTATGAATTTATAAGTGTACTGAAGAATTATGAGAGTCGTGGTTGTCCCTTACTGGGCTTCAGTGTGAGCCGCACTGGTGACACAAAAATGGTACTCATTCTCGTGCCAAACAGTGGACAACATTTGTGTGTGCCAATTTACAGCCACTTGAAATGCAAATTGTGGGTATATCAAGGTACTGAGGCACCAGGTTCATGGACTGTCTCATGAAGTATCTCCATAAAAAAAAAAAAAAGAATAATCAAATTAAATCAAAGGGCCTAGGGATCCACTGTTGGCCTGCCTGCCTGTCAATTTATCTCTCTGGGAAATTGATATATTTGTTAACTGCAATGGGGTTGCCATATCGTGGCAGCATTACAGTACACATTTACACACGAACAGTACATAGAACATCACATTCAACACAAACAATACATAACACAATATAATTCACCAATTAGTAAGAGTGTGGAACATTCCCCATCATTGCGAGGTATACCCTGGCATTTGCCTTATAACTGAGGAAAAAGCATGAAAAAAACTTAGTCAGGGTACTTGGAGAATGCCAGTTGAGAAATTATGCCAGACTGATAAAATTTAGGACACTGGACCATTTTGTTTGAAGAAGAAAGTGATAATGTTGTCTTTCCCAAAGTGTGGCATCATCCATACTTCCATCATATCATGGTGTGAGTTCCTGTAATTGCCTGTACTGTGATGAGGAAGGACTTTGTAACTGGATATAGCTCAGGACACACCTGCCTTTGGGCTGTCTCTGGCATGCTCTGTTCCTGCATGAGGATATGTCAGGCTTTATCACAAAACGCAACATGGGACAAGGAGTCATTGCTGAAAGAAATATTGTTTATCATTTCAGGACAAAATGTAGGACACTGAACACCATCTTGTGATTTTATTTGCTGAAAAATTTGTGATTTATAGCACTGCAGTTACAAATGCTTCCTGCCAGTCTGCTGTGGAATGCTGGGTTCCTGCCTAGCATGTCTTGTCATTTCTGTCTATAGTCACTTCAGTAGCAGTGAAGCATCCAGAAATATTTCCATTGCTGCAGAGACAGTCACTGACTATCTGCTGTTTATCCCAAGCATAAGTGGCTGTTCACGTACATATGTCTTGTGCTCTCCACTTTCCAAGTATTATCGTATTTAGACTATGTTATGTTGTCTGCAATTGATTAAAGTTGGATGGCCAAACTCAATATGTAAATGTAAAACTGAGTGTTATGTGACTTTATATCCCGAGCGGTGAGTAGGAGTTGTGGGATAAGATTGTGGTCGAATGCCCAAAACGGTAGGTTCTGAATTGCTTTATTGTCATGCTGGGGTGCAGTCTCATGCCCGGAGATCAAATGGCGAAATTTACAGCGTGTTGTGTTACAACAGAAGTGATACAAAATACACAGTGTCCCCGGATATTTAACTGGTCTAGTCACATGCTTCTGACACAAAGGTCATTTGTTTGTACTTTCTACTGTGCATCAAGTGCTGAGGCCAACAGCCAAACTGGCGTGTGACATGGCGAGGTTCACAGTGCAAGGTATGATACCAACAGGTGTCTATTCTTCTTCTTTAGGCACTACAACCTCAATCTTTGAATGTTTTGGCCTTCTTCAGGTATAATTTCCACATATTGCGATCCTAGATGCGGCTAGTCCAATTCTTTATTTTCATTTTCTTCATGTCATTTCTGATATAGTTTTCCCATCTGTTCTTTGGTCTCCCTAGTGGTCGTGTTAACAACGGTTTCCACTTATATAGTTTTTTACCATTCTCATTTCCAGCATTCATTGTAAATGGCCCAACCAGTGCTTTTATGTGATTTATTATATTCTTGTGTCTTATTAATTCATCTAATTCAGCATTTGTTTTGATTCTCCATGTACCATCTCTTTCTTTTGTAGGATCAAAAATCTTTCTTAACACTTTCATGTCAAATACCATTTACTATTTTTACAGCTCCTTTCACAACCCATGTTTCAGAAGCGTATGTTATTATTTGTCTTATAATACTCCAGTATAGTTTCAATTTTGATTTCTTGGAGACCATTCTACTTTTAAAGAAAAATTGGTGAGCATAATAATCTTCATTTCCAAGTGTTATTCTATGTTGGATCTCTTCTTCTAATCAGTTATCACCAATCACAGTTTATCCCAGATATTTATAAGACTGGACTTGAAAAGGGTCTATTACAAGAAATAAGCAGAACAATTGATCAAGCAAAATAAAAAGCCCCAAAATGTCCCTTCATGGTCTTGGTGTGTAGGCATGCAACAGTGATGTAAGAAATTAAGAAGTTAAGACTTGTAATCAAGCCGTGGCACCTCGAGTTTTGCTGCATTTGAGTGTGTCAGAGATTTCAATGATAACTGCACCTACCTTTGTGGTGATATGATGCATGGTCCACAGTATCACATTTAACACTAACATTTGCTTTTTCAGTTTTGGGCTCTTTACTTAAGATAATAACGCCCACCATTGTGTAGAGAAGAAAAACCAACTAGATGGCACTGAATGCTTTATTGCATTTATGATACACTCAGCATGTTTCGGGTACTTCAGTGCCCATCATCAGGAGCTCAAGAATATGTGTGTTATTACCGCCTGTGGTGTGCAGTGCTTTATGGGCAAAATAATTTAATTAATGATAAGTAGCGTTATGTATGTCTGTTCGGAATTTTGTGGGGACTATGCTGTGTGTGTCTCTAGGCTAAGAAGCGGGTAGAGCGTGTCAATTGTGTGGAAGTTGAGAAGTGTCAGTGTTAGTGGGTTGCTCGTGGTTGTGTGGGTGCTAAGTATGTTATTGAGATGAATATGAAACACGGTACATACCTTTGTTGCTGGTTGTCGGGGAGTGAGGTGCAGGACAGCAGGCTAAGAGTCCAGGAAGAGGGAAGCTGCACAAATGGCCTTGTCAAGTAAGTGGAATGGGGGGGGGTGTGAATGGCCAATTGTAACGGAGGTTTCGGTTCGCCTGCGTATTGTTCTGAAATAAGCTTCCCTTTCTGGTGAACTGCTTGGATGTGGAATTGTTCGTAGAGGTTAGCATGTTCAGGTTATTGAGGGGCTTAAGTTGGGTCATTAGGTTGTTCATTGTGCCATATTCATGCTGGTTACATAGGATGTGCTCTAAATATTCAGATTGTGGTTTGTTGTATCGGACTTGCACATCACATCCTTCGTAACCAACATGATTATGGCACAATGAACAACCTAATGATCCTATTCAAGCCCCTCAATAACCTGAACATGTTAACCCCCTATGAACAGTTCCACATCCAAGCTCTTCACCAGAAAGGAAAGCTCATTCCTGAACAATACGCAGGCGACCCAAACCATCTGTTCCAACCGGCCATTCATCCTCCCTGTACCACTTGACATGGCCAGTCATGCAGCATCCCTCTTCCTGGACTCAGCCTGATGTCCTGTACCTGAACCCGAAAACCAACAACCATGGTATGTACCGTGTTTCATATTCATCTCAATATCGTACTTAGCACCCACACAACCACAAGCAACCCACTAATACTGACAATTCTCAACTTCCACACAATTGACACGCTCTACCCGCTTCTTAGCCTAGGGACACACACAGCATAGTCCCCACAAAACTCCGAACATACAAAACGCTACTTATCACTAATTAAATAAATTCGCCTGTTCAGCACCGCACACCACAGGCGGTAATAAACATATAGTCTCGAGCTCCTGATGATGGGCATACAAGTGCCCGAAACATGTTCAGCGTATCATAAAAGCAATAAAGCATTCAGTGACATCTAGTTGGTTTTTCTTCTGTACGCATATGCAACAATGCACGGACAAACACACATCAAGTTCCCACCAATGTCTCTCTTCTAAGAGGTCAGCCCAGTGAGGAGGCTATAAGAGAAATGATATTGGGTTCAAATCTGTGCAGGGTCAAGAAATTCAGCTTGGCTCCAAAATGTCCAGACTGGTTCTGAGGCACATTCAGTGGGAATTGTGGGCCTCTTCCATGGCAGTAAAATGGTCCGGGTGTGAAATTATCCACCCATCGCCATATTTTAAAAGTCCATCCCTGTTGCATTCTCACTACAATCATAGGTGTAGTAGAGAGAGAAAGATGAAACATCAGTTGAAACACAACTTACATTCTCATTCGTAGGCTTTTGCCGTGTATCTTGGATTGAATCAGTTCATCATCATGCCCTTACACAGGATAAATAGCAAGTATAATGTAATGAAATGTCAACATATGTTCACGCAAAGGAGCAGAATTTTTGTTAAATAATTTGTTTATTTATTTTGCCTACATTTATTTCATTATTTTTGTTACTGGTGATTATATAACCTTGCACCCCAGTGCCTGGGGTCGAGAGTTAAAGCGCGAATATGACGCAATCGCGTCATTTCTTTGTTCTTACGCGCGTTATAGTACTTTGCTTCGCGTCAGTTAGTCAGCAGACCTCCGTGCCACAGGCCCAATTCTTGGCCCTCTGTTGTTTCTTGTATATGTAAATGACCTGCCTTTGTTAGCTAATGATAAACTAAAAATTGTCCTTTTTGCAGACGACACCAGTACTATTGTGACTTATCCAAATCAAGTAGAACTTAAATTTGCATTGCAAAAAAATCTTGCTGACATAAATTCTTGGTTCAAAGCAAATTTTCTGTCCCTTAACATGAATAAAACATGTATTTTACATTTTAGAAACAGTAATAGTATAGAAAACACACTTGCAATTAAATATATGAACATATCCTTTTTAAATGTACAATCTGTAAAGTTTCTTGGTTTACTGGTCGACGACGCACTAAGCTGGGACAAGTATATAAATCAAACAGCTTCAAACCTGAGCTCTGTGTGTTATGCAGTGCGAGCTCTCGCACCTTTGCTAACAATAAATGCATTTAAAATGCTATATTTCTCTTATGCACACTCAATTATCTCCTATGGCATAATTTTTTGGGGCGCTTTTGCAAATAGTATAAAAATATTTAGATTACAAAAAAAAATCATAAGTATAATGACAAAGTAAAAAAAAACTGAATCATGCAGAAAGATGTTTAAAGAAATGCAAATATTATCCTTGTATTCCCAATATATATTCTCTCTCTCAATGTATGTTGTAAAGAGCAAACATTCCTTCATAAAGAATTGGGAAATTCATAGCCATAACACTAGAACTGCAAGTAATTTCCATATGCCCGCTGTTAATATAACAAAATACAAAAAAGGAGCTCATTATATGGGCTGTAAGATTTACAATCAGCTTCGACATTATATAAAGGATTTAGCTAATAATGAAAAGTTCTTTAAAAAAATACCGCACAGATTTCTCATTGACAATCTATTTTATTCCATAGATGAATTTCTAAATTTTAATGAAAATAGATTTGGTAATTATAATAATTAGTATTTGTATTTAAATTTGTTACAATTGTTGATATTGTTTATTATTTTCATTTTGATGCATTTTTAATAAATTAATTCTGTGAGACATCATCATATATTAAGTGCTGCAAGTATGAAATATCATTAAGTATCTTTATTAACTATCAAACTTGTATAACTAATTATATTTCCAAAACAACTGAATCATCTCAATAGAGTTGATGATTCAATTGATGGATTGTATCATAAATTGTATCTTATGTATATGACTATTGTAAATTAACAAGATTGTATATGACTATTGTAAATTAATAAGATTGTACACTCGACCATTTCCACATCCCTGGGATTGCACGTATAAATGGATAAATGGAAAATAAAGATGTTGATGATGATGATGACACGTTAAATAGCGTTCCGCACAACAGGTGCAATTTTCCAAAAACAGTGCTTGAAAGTGGATAAAACTAGTGCATTTAGTGTTTACAGTGTTCGCTAACTATTCATTAACAATAAAACTAATACTTGTTAACCAGCATTTATTACATAGGTGGTCAGGTAACCTTTTCACCAGCAATTTATATACCCCTGATAACAGAGGCACGGCGCCTACAACATATGGTACTTTTGTTGTGTTTTTTGTGGTATCCCCCATCAAAATTACGATGATAATTATAATGTGTATGGGCCGGATAGCTCAGTCGGTATAGCGACTGAGCTACGGGCTGGACGCTCGGGGATCGAATCCCGGTGGGGCGAGATTTTCCGCTATCCAGACAGGCCCTGGGGCCCACCCAGCCTTCTGTGCAATGGGTACTGGGTCTTTCCCGGAGGTAAAGTGCGGATGGTGTGTGCTGCTCACCACTCACCCCCTTCTAGTGCCGAGGTCATGAAGAATAGAGCTGTACGCACTCTCTTAGCGACACCAAGGCCTGTTAAGGGGTTACTTTACCTTTACATTTATAGTGTGTGTAGGGCTACCATACGTCCTCATTTTTCCGGACATGTCCTCATTTTCAAGGCTTAAATTACCGTCCGGGAAGAATTTGTAAAATTGAGGCCAATGTCTTGAAATTGGGTGTATTCTCAATTTATTCTTCTTCCTAGCTTTTAAACAACGAAATGAAATGAAAGCTGTGCCGGCGTGGTCAGCGCTAATGCTTTCATAACATGTTTTCTCGTTTTCGGTATACCTAGCTTCTTTGCTTCACTCACATATCTTCTCTTTGTATGTCCAATTCCGGTTCCTTATTCAGT
>Ga0082212_10008328_pt1 | contig 13567 bp, 5 predicted proteins | sample TergutNt197P3_FD_71548 | JGI IMG/M metagenome (GOLD analysis project Ga0082212, IMG submission 71548) | Neocapritermes taracua P3 segment gut microbial communities from Petit-Saut dam, French Guiana - Nt197 P3 | ecosystem: Host-associated > Arthropoda: Insects > Digestive system > Gut ... | reverse complement strand
AGAATCGTTGACGGATGAATTCAAACAAAAGGCAAAAGCAACAGTTAATCCCTATGGCGATGGAAATACTTCGGCAAAGATTGTGGTGGCACTTAAGGAATATATGATTGATGGAAAAATGAATTTGAAAAAGAAATTTTATGATTTGTAGGGGATACGGTGTACTAGTGATTCCAAAGTCCGCCGAAGGCGGAGATGGGTGTAAAATGAAAGTAATTATAATTGGTTTAGGTTCAATGGGGAAGCGCCGGATTCGGCTGATGAGGCGCGATCCAATGATAAATATCATCGGAATTGACACTTCCGAAGAAAGAAGGAAAGAAGCAGAGGGGCTGTTTTCGATTAAAACTTATGCAGATATGGCAGAAGTCAGTTCTGATCATGAAATCAGATGCGCATTCATTGCAACATCACCCTTATCGCATCATAAAATCATTTCAAAATGCCTCTCAAATGGCTGGCATGTTTTTACGGAACTAAATTTGGTGGCTGATGGATATGATGAAAACATGCGAAAGGCCAAAGAAAATCATTTGACTTTATTTTTATCTTCCACCTTCCTGTATCGTGAGGAAATTAATTATATTAATAAAGAAATTAAAAGTATTTCCTGCCCTTTGAATTATGTTTATCATGTAGGGCAGTACCTGTCGGATTGGCATCCTTGGGAGGATTATACCGAGTACTTTGTAGCGGATAAAAGATCAAACGGCTGCCGGGAGATTTTGGCGATTGAGCTTCCATGGATGTCGGAAGTATTTTCTAAGATTATCGATGTGTCTGTTGTGAAGAAAAAAAATACTGCTTTAAAAATCGACTATCCGGATAGCTATTTAATCACGCTGGAGCATGAGAATGGAACAGCCGGGCTTCTTGCTGTCGATATTATTTCGCGGAAAGCAGTACGCAATCTTGAAATATATGGCGAAGACATTTATCTGTCGTGGGATGGAAGCCCCAAGGGCTTATATCAATATGATTTGGAAACCAAAGAAAATGTAAATATTGAATTGTATCAAGAAATTGATAAGCAGAATGAATATGCTTCATTTGTAATTGAGAATGCCTACTTAAATGAAATGATAGAGTTTTTTAAGATATTGGAAAATCCAGATATTGAGCAAAAATATGGTTTTGAAAAAGATTTAGAAATTCTAAAAGTAATCGACAGGATTGAGGAGTGATGTATAAAATTGCTTTTTGTGGTGTAGGTTCAATAGGAAAAAGGCATATTAAGAATACGGCCTTTTATTTGCGGAGCCAAAAAAAAGAGTTTGTCATTGATGTAATCCGAACCGACAAAAATGCTGAAATCGATGCGGAAATATCCAGCTATATCTGCGGAACTTATTCGTATGAGGACAAAATAGAAGGGGACTATGATGTTATTTTCATCACGAATCCGACTGGAAAGCATTATGAAACGATAAAACGATATAGCCAAAATACTGTGAACATGTTTATTGAAAAACCAGTTTTTGATAATTTTGATTGTGATATTGCATCCCTTAACCTTAGTGAAAGTGGCATATATTATGTTGCTTGCCCCCTTCGCTATACCAGCGTGATTCAATATATTCGCGAAAATATCGATTTCCAAAAGGTCATTTCTGTCCGGGCAATCTGTTCCAGTTATCTACCGGAATGGCGAGCTGGGATTGACTATCGGGATACCTATAGCGCGAAAAAAGACATGGGCGGGGGCGTAGCCCTTGACTTAATCCATGAATGGGATTATTTAACCTACTTATTTGGTTTTCCGGAAGAAGTTACATATCTTGGCGGGAAATATTCAGAACTGGAAATAGACAACGATGATTTGGCAGTGTATATTGGAAAGGCAAAGAGTAGAATAATCGAACTGCACCTTGATTATTTTGGCCGGAAGAATATCCGCGAAATGGAAATATTTTTAACTGATGAGACCGTGAAAGCGGATTTGATAAATGGTATGGTGAGCTATCTGATAAGTGGCAAAACAGTCAATCTAAGCGAAGAAAGAAATGACTATCAAATGCAAGAGATTATTCATTTTTTTGGAATGATTGAAGGTAAGCATAAAAATGATAACGATATTGATAACGCTGTTAAGACATTAAAATTGACAAAAGGAGTAATGTAGCAATGAATTATTTGTTTACCATCTGTGGCCGGGCAGGGTCAAAGGGGTTTAAAAATAAAAACTTAAAAATGCTTGCCGGTTATCCTTTGGTTTATCATTCATTGGCAGCGATGTTGCTATATAAAAATAAGCATGGCATAGGTGACGATATCACGATTGCTTTGAGTACCGACAGCGAGGAACTGATTGAAATCGTCGCCGCCCAAACTAAACTTAAGATATTTGTAATCCGCCGTGACGCGAGCCTTTGCGGTGATACATCGGCGAAGGTTGATGTGATTAAAGATTGCCTGCTTCGGGCAGAAAAAGAATATGACAAGACTTATGATATGGTCATTGATTTGGATATTACTTCCCCACTCAGGAGGTTGGCTGATGTCAAAAACGCCATTGACCGAAAGAGTCAAAGAGCGGATACCGATGTGGTTTATTCGGTGACGCATTCGCGGAGGAATCCTTATTTTAATATGGTGAGGGAAGATAAAACATTCCCGGAAGACAGAGCATTCCCGGAAGATAATTATTATTTTGTGAAAGCAGTTGCTTCCGATTATACCGCGAGGCAACAGGCACCAGTTTTGTATGATATGAATGCTTCTATTTATGCTTATTCGCCGGAGGCATTAAAAACAAAACCAAGCGCCGGTTTCTTTAATGATAAAGCGGATGCAATCATTATGAAAGATACCGCAGTTTTGGATATCGACAGCGAAGAAGACTTTGAACTGATGCAGGTAATTGCCGGGCATTTTTTTGAAAAGGATGAGGAATATCGGGAAATATTGGAAATGTGTAAGGAGATGTGATGTTGAAAAAAAAGCACTTTCAACGCTTTGATTATTGAATCCGCCGAAGGCGGAGAAGGGGTATTATCATGAAAGTATTAGTAACTGGAGCAGATGGCTTTATTGGCAGTCATTTAACTGAAGAGCTGGTGAGAAGCGGGGCAGATGTCAGGGCTTTTGTTTATTATAATTCATTTGGAACCTGGGGATGGCTTGACAGCCTGTCTGATGATATTAAGAATGAAATGGAGATAGTATCGGGCGATGTCCGCGATCCGTATTTTGTCAAAAACGCAATGGCAGATATTGATACAGTTCACCATTTAGCTGCCTTGATTGCCATTCCTTATAGTTACGTTGCTCCGGATAATTATGTTGATACCAATATCAAAGGTACGCTGAATATACTGAATGCTGCCCGTGAACGAAAGACAAGACGGATTTTGATTACTTCTACTTCCGAAGTTTATGGAACCGCCCAAACTGTGCCGATTAAAGAAGACCATCCATACCAAGGGCAGTCTCCTTATTCCGCATCCAAGATTGGGGCTGACCGCATGGCAGAATCCTTTTATCGCAGTTTTGATATGGGTGTTACGATTGTTCGTCCGTTTAATACCTACGGGCCGCGGCAATCAGCAAGGGCAGTCATACCAACGATTATTTCCCAGCTACTCGCCGGATATAATGAAATCAAATTAGGCTCACTTTCCCCGACCCGCGACTTTGTGTACGTCAAAGATACTGCACGCGGTTTTATGGAAATCGCAAAATGTGATAACACCATTGGCAAAGAAATCAATATTGCGACAAAACAGGAGATTTCGATCGGTGAATTGGCAGAAAAATTGATTCAACTGATTCGCCCGGAGGCAAAAATTGTCTCTGATGAAATACGTCTTCGGCCTGAAAACAGTGAAGTTGAACGCCTTCTCGGTGATCCTTCACTGTTATATTCGTTGGTCGGATGGAAACCGGAGACGACAATGGATGAGGGGCTGACGAAAACAATTGACTTCATTAAGCACAACTTGGATATTTATAAAACAGATATTTATAATGTTTAACCCCACATTAAAGCCTTGAAGCCGTAACACTTAGCACTGCTGATGCGGTGCCTGGCTTACCGCCTTGCCATACGCCATTTACAAAAGTTGGTGGTTCCCAACATGCCATAATACTATATCGCGTTGCAACTCCGCGGATTGGATTATCATCCAGCCATGAGAAATTGGAATCTTCATGCTGTGAACGCACGATATAATCATACACCACCCCATTTCTCAAAATCAAATAACCTTCCACGCCAATCCTTTCGGCATTAGCAAGTGGAGTCCATTGCAGGGTAACGCCTGTATTTGTCGTATTCAGGACACGCAAGCCGGTTGGTGCCGGACCAAGTGGGCGAATATTGACAAAAACACTTGGACGGCCTAGTGCTTGAATAGTGCCGGCAGTATTCCATAAGGGAATGACATTGACCGAGTATTGCATTCCGGGAGCCAGTTTATCAAAATCGGCTGTCAAACCTAAGACATCCTGATGATTTATCTGCACCCTATTATTGTTGATTACATCATAGAGATAGACACGATAGCCAGTCAGTTCCGCTCCGGCTATATTATTTGGTACGGCATTCCATGCCACTCTGATTTCGGTTGGACTTAATATAGTTGCCCGAACCCCTGTGGGGGCTGCGCCCGGCGGTGTTACAGTCAAAAGCGCTGATTCTGGGCCAGGCACTAGGTCCCAACAAGCTTGCACTTTGTATCTTACTTGGATGCCGGGAGTCAAGTCTTCATCAGTCCAAGAGTTTCCATTGTTTTGATACTGATTTAAGGTGATATATTCTTGCTTAAGGATATTGCCTGGGTTTGCGATATCTGTTTTGGTAACTAAGTACCCACTGATATATTTATGATTTACGGTCTGATTCACTGGATTCCATGCCAACCGGACACGAGAACCAGTCAGGGTGCCGGCGACTACCCTTAGGCTCGCTGGGGCAGCTAAAGCTGTTCCGGTTGTTCTTACATTTCTTCCGGCAGCAGGATTGCCGTATCTTAAGTTATCCGCACTGTCTTTATAGATTGCCCTGACAAAATATCTTAATGATTGGCCAGGCAGGACATCATGATCAACCCACGTTTCATTTAAGGATAGGTTGCTGACATGAACGGTATGCACCCGCTTTACATCTGCATGCGTAAATATTGCATTGGTGGAATGATCAATTCTATAAATCTCATAACCGATCAATCCGCTATGGGCAGGAGCGGCATCAGTGTTAGTTGGTGCCCGCCATGTTAATGTCACGCTGCTGCCGGTCACAGTGCTTGATACCCATGTAGGGGCAGTACCTGTCGATATTACATTTCTGGCAGCGGAAACATTGCCTGGCAAGCGGCCTTTATTAAGATCTGTTGCATTCGCATCCCAATCCCAGACGGCACGAACAAAATAACGGACTTGGATACCGGGATCGATATCATAATCGGTCCAGTCAAGGACAGTATTATTCGGCAAATCGACGGCAGCAATTTCATGGACTTTTTCTACACTTAAAGCAGTAAACGCCGCTCCTATCACATTTGTCTTGAATATCTCATATCCTTTGATATCCGGTGAATTCGCGGGTACCCGCCATGACAGAGTTATCGAGGTCGGTGTCGCGGCACTGCTTACCCATGTTGGCGCCGGCCCAGCCGCCGTTCGAACATTATTTGAAACGCGGTTGCCGATAATATCTTCTTTCGCATTAATGGTAAAAACAGGCTCTATATTTGCAAGATAAATCTTGTTAGGCAAAAGGTTGTTGACGGGTTCGGAAAAATGCTGTCCGGTGCCAATGTGAGGTACTGGTGATGCAGATTTGGCTACCAGGATATCGCCATCATAAAGATACCAATGATAGCCTATTATCGAGACCGCATTGTTCGGATCGTTTGCTACCGTCGCACCGTTCCATCTGATTCTAAGTTTACTTGGAGTTTGTTCCGTTTGCGTTATCGTGCTCCTGTTGACCACCCCGCCGGACGATGTCACGGTCAAGGCACCGGATACGGCCCCGACTCCCTTATCCTGATCTCCCCAGTATGCTTGAATTGTGAATATATTTGGTACGCCGGGAACTAAGTTGTTGATTTCATTGAATTCATAAACCGTTGTCTTGTTTTCGTCGTGATTAACATCATATATATCAACTAATGCACCGTTCACACTTTGCCGGATAAGATATCCATCAGGATCAAACCGAAGTCCGCCAACAGTTATCCTGACGGGGCTCCATTGCAAGACAGTACTGGTTGATGTCGTACGTAGCGCCCTGAAGCCGCCCGGAGCCGGGCCGGTCGTCCTCACATTAACGATTGCACTTTGCCGACCTTCTACACCGTTCCATACCCCGGCAACCTTTACTTGATAATTGGTATTAGGGAGGATGTCAAGATTAGAAGGGAAATCAAGTGAATCAAGACTTGGCCTTATAAGCGGATTATAAGCTACAAAACCGGCAAGTTTGTTATTGATATAGACATGATAACCATCTAAGCCATGAATATTAGCGGCACCGGTTATTGCATTCCAATCCAGCTTAAAACCAACCGGCGTGATATTCAATGCTCTTAATCCGGCTGGAATAGGGCCAGGAGGAGTTACCGTTACGGCACCGGATAATACACCGGGTTTGCCGTTTCCATGCCATTCCCCACCGCGATTCTTTGTAAATGTTGCTTCTTCCCAACAGGTCTGGATCGTATATCTTACTGCCATACCTGGGACTAGGTCATCATCCGACCAATACCATATATCAATGGGATTGCTGCTGGTTCCGATATCGAAAGAATCATTATATTGGACGAAATCATACGGAATACCATTTTTATGAATCAGGAACCCGGCCACGCCCAAAGCATTATTATGATTGCCCGCCACATTACGCCATTCAAGTGTTGTCGCAGTTGGTGTTGTAGTCGGCACCAGTCCGATATTTGGCATAATCCGGAAACCGGACACTGCTGGGCCGGTGGTAGCGACAGTTTTAACTGCACTAAGCCCTTCGCGGCGATCAGAACTTTCCCATACCCCGACTACCTTGATATTATAATTGGTTCGTGGGTTCAGGCCATCTAAGGAATATCTGTAAGCAGCACCTGCGGTTGTATCGTCATGTGGTATTGGTGCCGGATTGTCTGGAATCAAGCTATTGTCTACATAGACATTATAGCCAATGAAATGATTCCAATTGATATGATTGGTTCCGGGAGCAATACGATTCCAGGTAATATCAAAACTGGTAGGTAATATTTCTTTTGCCGGAGCGGCTAATCCACCCGGAGCCGGACCGGGGGGTGTTACTGTCAGGATGGCACTAAGTGCGCCGGGCAAAGTGCCGGCCGTACCCCAATATGCCTGGATCGTGTATCTAGCGGCAACACCAGGAATTACATCGGTATCTGTATATACAAAGGGGATCGTAGCGAGTCTATGATCGTCAATGATATATTCGATTTTCTCACCGTTTCGATATATGGTATATCCGGACGGTTGGATTGGGAGAGCTGTCGTCCCACGGATTGGATTCCATTGTATTGTCACACTTGTGGGCTTTAGGCTTGGGTCAGTAGTTGAAGCATTGGGAGCTACCCTTAGGCCGGCCGGGGCGGGTCCGGTGGTAGTGAATGAGATGCCGGCACTAAATGGGCTAAATTCCAGCTCTGCTTTGCCGGGAACTTCCCAGATGGAACGGATAAAGGCAACGTATGTTGTACCAGGAGAGAGACCGTCAATAAAATCAATTCCATTGATGAGATTAAAGTTAATGACTGCAGTAGCTAAGTTCGTTATATTTTCATTTTCAAATCTCAATATTTGCTTGTCTGGATCTGGGTGTCCGGGGATATATATTTCATATCCGGCGGTACCTTGGTTGTATGTGGCAACATTTGCAAGGCGGTTCCAGGAGAATGTGACATCCGTCGGCCGGATTGATACTACCCGTAAACCGGAAGGCACGGCCAGGGTCGGCAGTGCCGTCGGTGAGGTCCATGCCCTGACTGCCGATTCTGATTTTTTGCTTTCTAAGAAGGGCTGTTCCCAAACAGCTACGACTTTATATTGATATGCGGTTCTTTCGGTTATGTACCAGTCAGTCCACGTCAAAGGCAGGGTATTGCCGGGAACCGTGCCAACAACGGTATAATCTGTTTCGGTCGTTAATTTGCGATGGATTTCATAATTCGATGGTGGCATACTGGAAGCAGCCCATGTCACACTTACATTGTATGGTCCTGTGGCAGCTACTGTTGGCACGCCGGGGGCACGGAGGACAGCTGTTGTAACAATCCTTTCCGTGCTATGGATACTGGCTTTATCAGACATATTTCTGCTAACAATGGAATAGCGATATGTTTTGCCCGGAGTGACAGTGTAGTCAGTGAAGGAAGCCATGTCACCGGCAGCGTTTATACCCATGGCGATTGGCATTCCCCATTGTTCGGTTGCCGTATTTCGCCGATAGACATCATAAGTCATGCCTGCCTCAAATGCCCATGAAAGCTCGATTTCAAATGGACTTACCACTTTTCCATTAAGGATGGTGCTGTTTGGCCCAAATTTTATAGTGACAGGAACACTTTTTAATCCCTCAAATATATCTGGCAAACTGGTAAAAGGAGCGGGCTGATTCACTGCCGCTACTTGATAAACATAAGTGTTACCCCACTCGATACTTTCATCGCTATAGGTTAAAGTCGCAAGATTTGTTGCATAAGTTTTGGTGTCGATCAATTCAAAGGAGGTATCCGGTTCATGCTCCTGCTTGCGATAAATACTATAGTTCGTCGCATTTGTAACTCTTGACCAAGTCAAGGCAATATGGCTGTTTGCAGCAGTTCCTGCGACACTTGCCCTTAAGTTCGCAGGGGCGGCTACATTTGGAAAATTGTATGTCATAGCCATTGCAAACGGGACACTAGGTCTATTCACAGACTGAACATCCCAATATGGTGTAAGGCGATAAAGATATGATCTACCTGGCTCCGCCCCGGTATCAACATAGCTAAGGGCATTGTACCCGGATACAACCGTTATATAGGAACTGTCGGGTTCGTGTGCCAATTTTCGCTCTAGTGTATATGTGGGAGCGGTGAAACCGGAAATAGCCACAGCATTCCAGCTGAGCGTAATTCTAAAGAGGGTGCCGGCGGTTGGGGTTGCTGTCAGTCTGTTGGTAGCGGCGCTGGCGGTTAAGACTCTTTGCTCATTGCTGCCTAGGCTTTCAAAGCCGGGCACAACGGCTGATACGACATAATAATAGTCGTTGCCTGGATTTACCTGATCATCATCACGATAATTGAAGCTATTGGCAGTAGGGATGACACCGGTCTTATGCAGGGTATAGGTACCACTCAGACCAATCTTTCGGTACACATTATAGGTTACATTCGTAGAAGTGCCGGTTATTGTCAATTGATTGGCGAAAGGGTTGAGAGCAGAAACTTTTAAGGTTGGTGATGTAATATCATTTAAAATGACCTTAATTTTGACAATAATCGGATTCGCGCTGCCATTTCGGATGACATTGCCGCCGATATCATAGGAAAAGATGCCTTCCGGCCATATTTCAAGATTCAAGTCGTAGCTGCCTCTTAGATTTGACGGTGTTACCCCATCCTTGAATCCCAAAGCCCAGGTATCATTTTTGATTTGTGTCAGTTCAAAACCGCGCTCTACATTAGTGTTCGGATCAGGCGCGAAATTAAGATTTTTATTACTCGAATCATCAGCAATTTTGACAATTCCAATCTTTTGATTGACTGAAGAAGTCAATGATATAATCATTTCTTCACGAAGATAAGGCCTTTCATTATTTAGCTGAAAAGAAATACGGTTGATTTTAGCTTGGGCAGAAGTTTGAACGGGCATGATTGTAAGGGTATTTGAGTTATAAACTTCACTTTTTTGCGCGCTGTGATTTTCTAAATAAATCTTAACATAAACGCGATGAGAATTAAGTCCGGTCGGTAAATTACCACCCTTTGCCCGGATATGAAAAATATTGCCATTGATTGCCGTTTTATCAGACACTTCTACTACTTCAAAATATTGACTCAAATCGCCGCTGATAAATTCATTCGAATTATAAAGTTCTACGGCGGCTATTTTGGATGTTGTATTACTAAGCCTGACAGCGACAGCAATTTTTGAATCAGGGTTGATAATATCAATCTGACCGCTTTGCGTGAATGTAAAAGCAGCTTCTTGATCGGTAATATTAAAAGTGATTCTGACATTGTCCCTAAACGCCGATCCGCCATTTCTGATCGCATTTATTTCAATGGCATAACTGCCAGCTTTTATTGTCTGTCCATCTGCATAAAATCGGACACTATTAAGACCAGGCTCCATGTTGACACCCGCAGGCAGTGTACCATTCGCAACAAACCAATTTGCAAATTCGATATTATCTACATTCGGGGCAAAATTTACGGTGGTAATATCACCGATATGATTCGTATTTAATGTAATCGATGTGACATTTGCCCTTACAGTTGGTTTATGTACTCGTAAATCAATCCAGTTGATATTCAGAGGAATGCTGATTGCAGTTGTCCCTCCAATGCCATCTTTGCTGCGCATATACACGCGAAGATGGTAATTGAATAAACCATTCGTGCCGGCCGCGGCAAAACGGCCAATTGTCACTTCTGCTTTTACTTTGTCTAATGATAGGTCACCTGCACCGGAATTAACAAATAACACACTATTATTCAGTCCCCATAACTCAATTCTATCGACAGTACCAAAATCATCTATTGTCCGGTTTGCAATGCTTGACAAAATACTGATTTTCACTCGGTGATGATCAGTTGGGTCAGTATTAAAAGTTATATTCTGATTTGAAAGGGTAAGTCTCGGAATTTCATTAACGACATTGATTGTCGTTTGGACTGTTCCGGTCGGAGAAACCGCTTTATAACCATCAACCGATAATTCAACGGTAAAAACGTAATTGCCGGCTCTTGCTCCTGTCCAGGGCAGCATCACTGAGGTTGCCGATGGTCCGTTTAGTGGATTGCCGGCCATATTAGGGGTGTTGGCTATGATTCTATTGATCCTGACCGCAGCGCCGTCAGGCCCTTCAGCTCTTAGTACTGCTATCGCGCCGGGATAAAAGGCATTCAAGGTTTGATTGGTAGTAAAATTGATATTCGGATAAATGATTTGGATGATGATATCTAAAGTCCCGTCAAGAACAACCGATTTACCATCTTGTTCAATAACGACTTTGACATTTTTGATCGTTCCTGCTTTGGCATGAAGCCCGGCTTTTATTTCGATTGCGCGGGCACGGTCAGTTAAAGTTGCTTTGATGCCATCACTTATATCAGTAATCTCTTTTGATTTATCAGTGCCATAATCCGTATATAGCCGAACAGTTGCTTTGCTCGGATCGCTTTTCGCCCCCTCAAAAACATCAGAGCCACTGATTCGGATTGGTACTGTAACACTGGATTCTTTCACCGCGTTAATTGTAACTGCCGTTTCTAACAGTTTTGGATCGGCTGATTCGTTTGAATATACTTCAATCGAAACATCGGAAGAGATGACTCCCTCACTGCCGTTTGGCATAATCCCCCTGCCTCTTAACGCAACCTGATAAATACCCGGTGCCGCTTCGTTTTTAACGGTCAGGATATCGCCGGCTTTTTCAAAGATTAAATTATTATCATCCCATAGGGCGCCATTCAAATGCCATTTCAAATCACTGTCTATTTCATCATAATCAGTCGGATCAGCGTGAATGCTAAGCGAAATCACATCCCCTGATTTGACAACCGTATGATCTGCCGACAAGCTTAATGAATGCAATAATGGCTTTTTAACGGTTACATAAAATTCAGCAATAAAATCACCGCATAGGGTCGTTGCCGTGATTTTTGAAATCCCTTCCGATCTTGCTCTGTAATGGCTGTTATTATCGATTCTGACTGCTGAATCATTACTGCTCTCCCATATGATCGATTGATCAGTTGCAGAAAGCGGAACGACATGTGCCGATAGTTTTTCTATCATCCCAATTCTAAGGATGGTATCCTGATTGTTTAAGACAATCCCTGTTACCGGATTATCATTTGTAACCGATATGTCACAGCTTGCTGATAAGGTTCCGATTCCGGTATCGGTAGTTGTTGCAGTAATTGTTGTGTTGCCATAACGAATCCCTCTGACAACACCGGTACCGCTGACCGTTGCGACAGACGGATCACTTGATTTCCATATAATTCTTTGATTGGTCGCCTCAGTTGGTGTAATAATGGTAGAGAATATTTTGCTCTCTCCAACCTTAAGATCCATATGATTGGCACTGATACTAAAATCTTTAATATGGGTTACTTGAGCCCAAGTGGCATACAGTGTTGTGTTACCGCTTATTGTGATCCAGTCAGATTGATATGCAAAAGGAGGGGCAATCAATCGATAATTCGTCCCGTTGCCATCTTTCTGGGTATTCCAGCCTGCAAAGGCATGATCGTCATATGTCAATAGGTTCAAATTGCCGGAAACAATAATTTTACGGTCGCTGGATGCGGAAATCTTTACCGGATCTGGTACGATAGCATCGTAAGCTCCATTGGCATCATAAATTAAATAATAAAAATCGGTTTCTATTTGTGGTGTGAAAAGAATCTCGCATCCTGCCGGCGCATTGTCTAAGAAAATGTCTTCTGCCTCCGGCATCATATAATTATTTTTTAGATTAAGGTAGATAAGCCTTTGATTGTGAGAGATATCAAAGTGGCGAGGCAACCAGTTATTGCTGATATTGAGATGCTCAAGATTGATATTTTGAGTAAGATCAAGATTTGTCAGCTTATTGTTGGAGCAGTCAAGCTTTTTAAGCATAGGATTCATTGATATATCAAGTAAGGGCAACATGTTGTCGGAACAATCGAGCTCCAGCAAATTATGATTATTAGTAATATTTAATAGACGAATCAGGTTTCCTTGACATGAGGCATAAGCAAGTTCAGGATTATCACCAAAACCAAGTGACATGATCCCATTATAACTGCCGTCATAATACTTAAGTAAAGGATTTTTACTGAGATTGGAAGAAGTAATTTTGTTATGTGATATTTTCAAGCTTTCGAGTTTTGGATTATCAACAGTAACTTGAATAACCAATTGATTGTAACTGACATTCAATTGAATCAATTCGCGGTTTCTAAAAGTATCTACCACGGCTAGATTATTATGACTGGCATTTAAGTTCTGAAGATCATCGCAACGGGAGATATTAAGAGCGCCCAGTTTATTATAAGAACAGTCGAGTGTGATAAGCGGTAGGGTTGGACATTCTATTCGTGGACATGGAATTCGTCCGCATCCGGCTAAAGGACAGGCGGTCACATTTAATGTAATTAATTGATTATTGGAACAATTTAAGTGCTTTAGTTTTTGGTTATTTGAGACATCCAAGCTAATTAGATTGTTATAGGAAGAGGGCGTAAATTTTCCTGTGTCTCTGAAGGCGAAACCCTTCTGATTTGAACAAGATATGTATCGCTTTTTGTAGATATTTAGAATTAAGTTTGCTGTCGAATAAAATCTATAGTAATAGTATTGCCAAATTTACAAGTCATATACATTTTGTTAT
>Ga0082212_10008327_pt1 | contig 13568 bp, 9 predicted proteins | sample TergutNt197P3_FD_71548 | JGI IMG/M metagenome (GOLD analysis project Ga0082212, IMG submission 71548) | Neocapritermes taracua P3 segment gut microbial communities from Petit-Saut dam, French Guiana - Nt197 P3 | ecosystem: Host-associated > Arthropoda: Insects > Digestive system > Gut ... | reverse complement strand
TTGCGATGGTGCAACCCGATTCACCCGCCGACAAAGCGGAACTGAAAACCGGTGATAAAATTGTGAAAATCGATGATGTGCCGATGCCAACCGCTTTGGACGTGACCAAAAATGTGCAATTGCGCTATGTCGGCGAAACGCTGACGATTACTTTCCTGCGTGAGGGAGCGGAACAGACTGTTTCGTTGGAAGCGGCAGCAAAAAAAAGGAAAGAGAATTGAAATGAACGAGCAAATAAGGGTTTACAAAATACACTTTACCTACATGGGAATCCACCGTGCTCTCATGGCACTACGGCAAATAAATTACTTTCACAATATCTTGCTAGTGCTTTGTCATTCTATAATTTTGGGATATTGTCGCTGGGCTGTACTTATAAGTCGAGTGCCAAACGAATAAGACATCCCAAGGTTTAAGCCTGCCAAAGCACTAGTGCGTGTTTCGCAAGATAAACCTTGTTGGAACAGGGAGATGCAAAGTCCGGCGGCACCTGTTATGGATTCACACGAGTGGTTCGGTCATGCCGTTCTGCATCACAACGGTTTGCTTTTTACCAGCGAAATTCTGTTCAATATACCGAGCAACCAGCGGTTTGACCGTATTACACAGTTGCACATGCGTTAGTGGATTTCTTGCTCCCTCAATGGTTTCTGGTACGACAGCGCAATCGCGTGAAAAAATTCCTTGTTTTCCGCTATTTTATTTCATTTTATGAAGGTATTCAATGATCGCCGGGGTTTTCACTCTTTACCTCTGATGAAACAACTTGTCCCAACGGGGCAGACTCATTGTTGTTTCGTAACCGGTATTTCTTCAAAACAACGTTGCATATTTTTTTGCGCTGAAAATTTCAAACGCCAACTCAAACAGGTATTCGTTGCCGCCGACCTCGCGGAGTCCTTTGACGACCATACCGATTTGCCGTTGACTCTTGAAAAGAGCAATTCCGGCAAGACGTTTTTCAACCAAATCATCGGAAACACGCACACGCATCGTCGGCGGAGCAATGAAATCGTTATACGTCGGGTACTCGTACAGTTTTGGAATAAAAGGTATCGGTGCCCCCAGTTCTGGCCAAATTTCTCCCTGCGCATGAAAAATGCTGATAATCAGTTCTGTATTGACGGCACGATGATCAGGATGCAGGTCCAGCCGATTAGGCATGAAAACCCGAGTGGGGCAAACCTTGCGGAGCAACCACGTCATTGTGTTTTGCAGACCGACGGCACCGGCGATGGCCCGGGTATCATTCGGATCGCTGGTAAAACGGCGGCCGGACTGTTGGATCAAGTCGCAGTCGTCGTAGTCGAACTGGTACAAATTGCTTTCCGGCATTCCGAGCAAGCGAAATGACTCGCGTGTCTCTTCTTTGCGAATTTGTTTGATGGTGTCCCGTTGTTCAAGCGCGCAGTAACCCATGCGACCATTGGAAATGATGCCTGCGTGGACAGTTACGCCCAGATGGACTCCCGCCAGAAAGGTTAAACCGCCGCCGATGACAATATCGTCATCGTGCGGTGCGAAGAAAAGCCAGGTTTCTTTTTCACCTTGCCAATCGGACCAGACTTCCGCAGGATTGACGGACGAAATCGTTTGCTGTTCCGTTCGGCGATCAAAAATGACATTCGTATTCATACTACGGGAGTATAGAGGATGTTTACGCCATTGTCAATGCGATTGTGTTCTTGCCCAGCAAAGTACCAAGCCGAACGAACGGTGAAAAACCAGACATAGACATCAATTTTGTTCTTTCCCCGTTTCGGAAAAATCGTTAGACTTCCCGTTGCCGGAAGGTAGCGAAACAACGAAATGGCAGAAGAAAACGGCGACAAAAAACATGATCCAACCCCGAGGCGGTTGGAGCAAGCGCGGGAAAAGGGGCAAGTTGCCAAAAGTCAAGATTTGGCAGCGGCGGTCATCCTGCTCCTCGCCATCGTTCTGCTCATGACGCTGGGAAAGATCATCACCGAAAATCTGTTCGAGTATTCCCAAAAAATGTTGCTCGAACCAATGCTTCTCATTCCTGAAAATCAAGAAATTGACAGTTTGAAGCAATCGGTACAGTCCCTGTTTCACGAGACCGTCATTCGGTTCATGAAACCGCTCTCGATTTTTTTTATTCTGCTTTTGGTAACAGCCGTCGTTGCGAATATCGCTCAAATCGGTTTTCTTTGGCTGCCGGATAAACTCAATTTCGATTTTACCCGGCTTGATCCGATCAAGGGATTCGGTCGAATTTTTTCGATGCAAAGCGTCGTCCGGCTCCTGATGGGTATCGGCAAAATCATCATCTGTGCGGTGGTTGCTTGGTATGCCGTCGAAGGGAGTTTCGGCGAAATTTTGAACCTTTCCGAAAACGAAACGAATCAAATCGCTGCGTTTCTCGTGTGGATGTTACTGATGATTGCGTTAAAAGTTGCCGTTGCACTGGTCATTATTGCGCTCATTGATTTTATGTATCAGCGTTGGAAACAAATGCAGGATTTGCGAATGACCGACCAGGAAATGCGGGACGAAGTCAAAAATATGCTTGGCGATCCGCAGATTATCAGCAAGCGTCGGCAAATTCAGCGGGAAATGGCACAGAAACAACGGACGCAGGGAACACCGGAAGCGGATGTCGTGGTTACGAACCCGACGCACTTTGCGGTGGCAATAAAATATGACATACGGACGATGGAGTATCCGGTTGTCGTTGCCCAAGGAGCAGACCACTTGGCATTTCAAATCCGAAAAATTGCGGCGGAACACCGAATTCCTGTAGTCGAACGGAAGGCTCTTGCGAGGGCGTTGTTTGCCAGTGTCGAGATCGGAAGTCCTGTTAAGATCGAAGAGGAACACATGAAAACGCTTGCTGAAGTCATTGCGTATGCTTACTGGCTGACCGGCCGCGGCAACCTTGCCCCGAAAGCGGGGTAGTATTACGTTGTGGAGTACCTGCGAAAACGCGAACGAATGGCAACGCCCGCAAAGTATAAAACGGCAAGAGCGAAAGGCAATGCGTACCAGTCGCCGAACCGCTGATAAATCGTCGTTGTAGGTTCTATTCTTATCAAAACATATCCGGCAACCGCCTCGGCTTCCCCACGCTTGCCAATGTGTTCGATTGTGCCCCACGGACTGATGATTGCCGAATAGCCGCCGTTTGTTGCTGTAACATACCACATACCGTTCTCCACCGCCCGAAAGACGTGCGTTGCCAAGTGCTGTTCCATTGCCTGCGAGAACCGAAACCAGCCGTCGTTGGAAAGATTGATCAACACTCTCGGATCATGTCCTTCCTTTCGCAATGTCAAAACTTGCTTGCGGATCAAGTGTGCGACCGAACTCTCAAAGCAGATGTTGATCGAAGCCTCGATGGTTTTACCATCACGCTGCCTTATCGGAATCGCCGCTGGCCTGCCGCCGTGCTGGGCTTCGGGGCAGACCGTTTTGAGAATAAAATTGTCCGGCAAGTATTCCGTGAAGGGAATGTACTCGCCGAACAAAACCAAGTGCATTTTATCATAACGATACATCTTGCTCGGCTCCTCCCCTTGCTGCGGCTCGACGAACAGTGCCGAATTCAACCGTAACGGTTTATCGGGATCATCTTTAAGAATGTAAGTGGAAAGACCGAAAATCGTCGGCGTTTCGATTTGTTGGACAAATCTCCGATACTCTTTTTCCCAACCGGTTGCTTCTTCTTCTGACCAACCAAGATCGGCAGGTTTGACCGTTCCTTCAAATTGCAAGGCGGAAATGGAGCAGACCGTTTCGGGAAAGACGATCAAGTCGGGCAACGGCTTTTCTGCTTGTTTTAAGTCGTGGATCGTTAGGTACGTCAAGTTGACGAACTGCCGAAAGGTCTCGGTGGATTCGTTTTCCCCTTTTTCCGGGTCGTCGTGGAGGTATATCTGCCTGTTTCCTTGCAGGGCGACGATGGAGTAATTGGTGTAATCACTTGGATTGAATTCATTCGTCGTTCTCGTTGTAATTATGGCAATAATTGCCCATAAAAATATCAAAATAATGATTAAGCTTGATAAGCAACCGCAAAGACGATTCCATATTACCAATCTCCGCCATTTCGGATACAGAAAGATATACTGTAAACGGGAATAAATTGTTTCTTTGCGTTCTTTGCGAATCCTCTGCGTTCTCTGCGGTAAATTTTCTGACCGCAAAGGACGCAGAGTTAACGCAGAGGACGCAAAGATTGATTTTAGTGTTTTCACAGAAAAACATGCGAGTATTGCCGCGCCAATGAACATGATAACTCCGCCGACTAATAGACTTCCGCCGAGAGACGCTAACTGAATCAGCATCGGATAGCAATAAAAGGCGTGTTCCAGAGCGCAGAAGGAGAAGCCGCCGAGGATGTGGCAACGGAGATATTCTGTGCCGATCCAGCAAACCGGCATGGCAACGAGCAGGGGAATGTGAAAACGATGCACCGCCACTCTGGCGGAGACGAAAAAGAGCACCCAATAGAAGGACAACGCCAACGTCAGTGCCAGCAAGCCGAATATCGTAAACTTCGGATACGGATAGGCAACCCAAGTAACAGAAGCGAGCCAAAAGAGTAGGGCGGTAAAATAGACGGCAAGAAGCGAAACACTGCTGCCGTCTGCCGTCTGCTGTCTGCCGTCTCCTATGACAATTCCCCAACAAATCGGCACGACAAACGCCAGCGGCGCAAGGTTAAGCGGCGGCAGAGCAGCGTAATAGCAAAATCCGCCGAGAAAAAGCCAAAATAGTGGTGAACGTGTAATTGCGGTAAAAATCTCCTTACTCCTTCCCCGAAAAGTGTACCGCAAAACCGCAAAGACGCAAGGACAACGGATTTTGCCCTTCCCCTATTGGCAAGGAATCGGTATCCTTCCCCCAGATGTTTCCACTCCGTTCACTGGTATTTCCGATCTGTTTGTGCCTCTTCGCCGCTCCGGTAAAAGCGGACGATTGGCGCGTGCTCCACTCTGAACAAGGAGCAAAACTCACTGCCCAAACGCCCCTCAAAGAGAGCACCGCTCTCATTCTGCAACTGCCCGAAGGAAAATCCTGCATCACGCTCGGCAGTTCCATCGGTTTTCCGTTGGTCATCGAAGATTTGACTCCCACATTGCGAGTCAAATCGGATCAATCGGGCATCGCCATCGGCGTACAAATTGTCTTGCCCAACACGATTCACCCCGGTACACAGCGTCCCGTTACCTATGTCGTTCCTGGTACGAAACACACCGGCTCAGGCGACTGGGAAACACTCGGCATTCCTCATCTCCGCAAAGAATCAGACCGGATTGCCGCTCTGCTTCAATCCGAACTCAAAACGTCCTTTGACACGCGTGGACAATACGTCCGGCAGGTCGTTCTCTTTGCCGAACGCTTGCCGCAACAGAGCGAACGAAAGCAAATTCAAGTTGGTTCCCTGAATGTTGCCGGTCATGTTGCTGGCAATGTCGGCGACACTGAGCGAGAACTCGTTTTCGATCCGCTCAACTATGCAGGATTCAAAGTTTCGGTCAGTGCGAAACCGATGTACCTGCAAGGCAATCAACATGCCAATACCGAGTGGGACACGCCGCTACAAAATCACGTTGCCGCTCCGCTCAGTGCCATGCCGGATGGCCGTACCACTGTGCAAACCTATCCCGATGGCAATTATGAACTGACCAGTTTGACAAGTCAGCCGTTTTCGGAATCCCCCGCCGCGTTGGTACACATTCGGTTCAATGACGGTATTTTGTACCTCGACGATGTCCCCGTCGGTGTCCGCGCCATTGAACATCAAGGGGAACCGCTCGATTTCTTGCGTAATTTGAAATTCAATGCCGTTTGGCTCAAAGAGCCGCCGAGTCTGGCTCTTCGGCAGGAAGCGCAACAAGTCGGGATTTGGCTCATCTGTCCGCCGCCGAGTCACTCCGAATTAGAAACCGCAAAAGTTTTTGATCCCGGTATTTCATCGGGACGTTCTTCTGCATCGGTTGATTCCAGTTACGACAACGTGTTGATTTGGAATCTTACCAATGATGGTTCCTACTCCGGGCACCTAGCCGATGCGCAGCGGGCACAGACGTTGCAAAATGCTGACCGGCTCAAACGCCGACCACTGCTCTGCACCGCCCGCAGCGGAATCTATGAGTACAGCATCACCGCCGATATTTTAATGATGTTCCGCGAACCGCTCTTTTCATCGCTGGATATACTCGATTTGCAAACATGGCAGCAGGAATATCCGACGCTGGCGCGTCCCGACACCGCTTTTTGGTGTACCGTCCAGACGCAGCCGTCGCCGAAGTTGACCGAACAGTGGGCGATGTTCGAAGGTAATCCAGCGTTCATTAGTGCCGTGTCTTACGAGCATATCAAAACACAGGTTTATCTCGCGTTGGCGGCGCGGGCACATGGTATTTTGTTCACTTCGCACACTCCGCTGAACAATAACGATCCCGAATCGGAATTCCGCCGCACGGCACTCGAATTGGCAAATTGGGAGTTGCAACTCGTCGAAGAATGGTTCGCCAGCGGCAAGGCGATGTCCTCGTTGGCAAGATCGAATCAATCGTTGGTGAGCAGTGCGGTCATTCGCACAGAAAAATCTCGGCTTCTCGTGCCGATTTGGCAGGAGCGGCAAAACCAATCGGCAATCGGTGCCGCCGTCGTTGGACATGTACGATACGTGGTGCCGGGAATTCCTGAAACGTATATGGCGTACCATCTTGTGCCGGGTCGGGTTCTGCCGATGAAGACGGAACGCGTTGCCGGCGGAATGCAGATCGAACTCGAAGAGGCGAGTTTGAATTCATTGGTCTTTTTCTGTGAAGATTCTGCCATTCGCGCCCACGTGGGACAACGTGCTACCTTGATGGGACCGCGAACCGCCCACTTGGCATGCCGATTGGCGGAATTGGAACTTGCCATGACGCAACAGGTTTTATCGGCATTGAAGCGGGCAAAGGACACGAAAACGATTCCGGTGCATCCCAAAGACAATTTACCGCTCATTGCGATGCCGGAACATGAATCAATGCTTCGGATGACGAAAGAAGACATTGAACTTGCGAAGAGTCTGGCGAATCGGACTCCGCCGGATTATGCCCACTCTTATCTTTTGGCGGAACGGGCAACGCGGGGACTGCGGTACACAGGACGCTCACTGTGGTTGGAAGCGACGCGGCACGATTGGAATCTGTGTATGACACCGGTGTCGGTTTCCTTTGCAACGTTGCCGCTCTATTTGACGGCGTACCAACGGACAAACGGGGCACAATTAGGAGCGAACCGATTACCCGGCGGCGATATGGAAATGCGGACGCTAGAACAAGCCGGTTGGGAACCAATGGCACACAAACTCGAAGAAGCATTCGTGGCAAAAAAAGAGATAACACCGGTCGCCGCTCATTCCGGGCAAACCGGCTTGCAACTGGTGGTGGCTCCGTCGAATCCTGCGAACAAACCGAAGCAGTTGGAGACAGTGCCGTTCTGGGTAGCAACACCGGCAATGCAAATACGAATGGGAGAAATGATTTGCGTGAGCGGTTGGATTCGGATTCCGCGACCACTCGAATCGACGGTGGACGGTTTGATGATTTTCGACTCGCTCGGCGGCGAAGAACTGGCGTTGCGGTTCGTTCACACGGCGGGAGAGTGGCGACAGTTTGCATTTTACCGGAATGTTCCAGAGGATCGTAATTACTATGTTTTCTTTGCACTCAATGGTTTCGGCGAGGTGCATTTGGACGATATTCGGGTTTCGCCGGTGCAGTTTGACATGCCGGTGCCGGTGCAACCGACGCAACCTTCGCAACCGGGTTCTACGCCGTATTGGCAGCGGTTGAATCCATTCCGGTACATTCCGCCTATGCCGAGTTGGGGACAGTAGTGTGAGGGTAGGAAAATGGACGAATGGAGCGAAAAGGTCAGAATTCCGTTGTGAAGGGAAAACCTGTTGACCGATTGAAAAACTATACCGTGCAACGCCAATAGATGTCAGTTTCTCTTTGCGTTCTTTGCGTAAATCTTTGCGCCCTCTGCGGTAAAATTGAACCGCAAAGGACGCAGAGGAGTCGCAAAGGGCGCAATGGAAAAAAGCCATTATTGACGTGCCGTAGTATACCAAAATTCAAATTTTTCTGCCTTTCCAAAGTTTAATCTGGTGAAAATGCGTAAAATGCGGGCGTTTCATAGTCGGTTTATTATGATGCAGGTTTGCCTTTTCGGGCAAAGCCGCATAAAAATCGGCGGCAAATTTAAATAAACGGCAAATTTCGGGGAATTTATTTTGCCTATGTTAACATGGTTTTGGAAAGGGCAGATTGTTAGTGGCAACCAAAAATAAATTGGAGAAATCTGTTAACATTTACCGATTATAGCGATTGTACCGCTTTTAGCGGCAAATCGGCATGAAATCGGCAAAATTACACATTCTGCTCCTGACATTACTCGGACTCGGTCTTTCGGGTTGCGAAATCATGCCGGTAACTCGATACAAACCGGTACTGCACAATCCCCTTCCGCAAATGCGGACGGTTGCCATCGTGCCCTTCTACAATGATACCGGCAATCCAAGAGTCGATGGTCGTGATTTCGCCAACTATTTTGCCCTCGAACTCCAACGAATTCCCGGATTCAAGGTCATTGCCAACAAAACTGTCGAAGACGTGATGTTGGAGCATAATCTACACAAATTCGAGACCATTGACGACATTCGCTATCTTGCCCAACTTCTCAAAGTCGATGTGGTGGTCATCGGGAAAATTCACAGTTTCAGTATGAATTATCCCCCCATCGCCAAATTTGAGACCGATTGGTATCACATTAACCCCTATTTACACCCGATCCCCATCGGTTATGGACTTCCTTGGGGCACTGAATTTGAACGCTTTATTCCCGATAAAATCGTGCTTCAAGCCGAAATGGACCTTGCCGAAACACAAATCAAGACGCAAACACCGAAATTTGACCCGATTAAGCGGGAACAAGGCGGCAGAGCGGATGATTTTGCAACGTTTGAACTGATTCCCCCTCCAAAACAAGCACGGCGAGCGGATACCATCCGCCAAATGTCGGCAACACAGGCAGCGGCAACGATTCCCAACAACATGCGTGTCGAAAGCACCGACGAGGAAAATCTGTTCGACTTGGCAGAAAAACAACAAAATTTGGCAATGAACCGTCGTGTAACGAGTACGGGTGTACCCTATGTTCCCGAAGCCGATCCTGTTTCGGAAAAGGACAAAATGGAACTTCTCCTTCGCACGACGGTGGAGCATCCGCTCAAACATGGTCCCTGGCAGAGCGAAACCGCTCAGGAAAGCCAGTTGCCCTGGTCAATGCAGAGTCCGTATCCGACGTACCAGCAGAATATGATGAATCCGGGCGGATATTTTGGCAATTATCCCGGTTTTCCGCAACCGGAGGGATTGCCTGCCGAACAATTAACCGAGTACGGCTTTGTAGCACAGCCGATCCCGCCGGTTCAACCGCAATACCCGCTGATGCCCGGCATGCCTGTCCAAGGGCATTACGGTATAGTTATGGGAGAACCCGACCGGTTTCCCGGTTTGACCGCCGATTGGCCCGACCCGCGCGGGCTGATCCCCGAAGGTCCCAAGCCGGAGCGTCCCGTCGGCACCGTGAAAAACGAGGGATCGATCATCAGTTGGATCAACGTTTACAACGGCAACGACAGCGAATTTATGCAGGCTTTGGACGATTACGATTTCCTGTTCCGCGATGACAAGCGACTCGACGGAAAGCAGACGATATTGTCGAACCGCAATGAATTTATGGCGTTTTGCTGCCGATTGCACATTTGGGAGATTTTCGCCGCACGCGGTGGTATCGGTCCGGCAGAAAAAGTTAGCCGGGCGTGGAAACCCTACATGGGAGGGCATCGACCGTATTGATTTATAAATGAAAGCCGGGAGCGTAGCAACGCGAAGCGACCGGATGAGTCCTAACAATTGGTTCCGGTCGCTCCACTTCGTTGCGCTCTCGGCTTCCATTCGGGGAAATTTTCGGAAAAATTCCAAAATTTCCCCAAACAAACGATAACGAGAAACGTAGTACAAACTAGGAAAGGAATAACGATTATTCCTTTCTCAACGAGAGATTTTTAACGGCAAGAGGAAAGAAGCGTAAAAGCATTTGAGTCGGAACATGAATTGTTTCGATAAAAACAACGAGACGCTGGTTTCCGTGCCGAGATTGTTTAACCTTTTTTGACAACAAGGCTATGAAAGTTCAGCAATTGACAGTTCCGCACAAGAGTATCGGTCTATCCGCCGACTATGGAGTTGATCCCATGGCAAAGGACGTTAAAGTCATCGCATTGGTGAAGGGGACAGAACAATATGTTTTCCTTTATAACGAAAACAATCGTGCGGAGACTCTGCGTCTTTTGGGGCGGTACGCTTCCAATCCGGAGTTGAGTTTTACGTGGTACGATGCTGCCGTCTTGAGTCAAAAGATACGTCAGGAAAGTCTTCAACAGACGCGTGAAAAACAACGTTCGGAGTCTTTCGTTCCTCTTCCTTTGGACGAGCTGTTTTAATAACGGAACTGGAATGCCGGAGTCCCTGCCATTTTCTGCCGAGGAACGTACCCACACGAGGAGCAGTTTCGTTGCTCCATCTTGATTTTTCCTCGTTTTGTATTACGATTAGCCGCATCATGATTTCCCGATTATTTCTGGTTGCCGTTTTTCTGTCCGTTCCACTGACCGTTTGTATGGGGCAATCCGCCGCGTTCGTTGAGCCGAAAGAAACTCCGCCGTCCCTCTTTGAAGGCTGGGAAAAACCGAAGTTGCTCCTCTTCTTCACTGGTTTCCTCGACGGTTACATCGAACCCTGCGGCTGTGCCGGTGCCGAACTCATGAAAGGGGGATTGAGCCGGCGGCACACCTGCCTCCAACTCATTGAAAAAAAAGGCTGGGAAGTCCTGCCGATTGATGCCGGTAATCTCAATAAAGGTTTCGGGCAACAGGAAGAACTTAAATTCAATTTCGTCATCGACGAAGCGTATGGACTGATGAAATACCAAGCCGCCGGACTTGGAAGCCGTGAACTGCTTTTTCCGACCGAAACGTTGGTCCTCTATTGTGCGGATGCGCCAGGTATTCCCAAGCGGTACACTTCGGCAAACATTGGGGTATTCCAATTCGACCCGAGCATTGTCATGCCCTACCGGATTCTCGAAAAAGGGGGCATGAAAATCGGTGCCGTTTCCGTTTTCGGTGATTCTCTACTCAAAAATATCGGCAATGCAGACATCGTTACCGCCGATGCTGCAAAAAAATTACAGCAGGACATTCTGCCGCAACTTGCCGCCGAAAAATGCGACCGGACTGTGCTGATCGTTCACGGAACAGACAATGAAATTAACCAATTGCTCAAAAAATTTGCCGATCAATTTGACTTTGTGTTGCCGAGCCATACGACGGCGGAGCCGCCGCTCCAACCGAAAAAAATCGGCAATACGTTTATCCTCGAAGTCGGTGAAAAAGGACGCTGTGCCGTTGCCATCGGACTCTTCGATGATCCGAAGATGCCGATTCGGTACGAACGGGTTCCGCTGGATGCCCGCTACGAAAATTCGCCGGCGGTGACGGAACTCATGAAAATGTACCAAAAACAGTTAAAAGAGACCGGTTTGGAAGGTCTGGGAATTCGGCCGATTCCAAACGCACGGTTGGAAACATTGGGGAATTATGTCGGTCAACAATCGTGTACCGATTGCCATGAAACAGCAGGCAACGTTTGGCGGAAATCGAATCATTCCAAGGCGTGGCTATCGTTAAAGGAAACGGCAAAACCGGCAAGGGATTTCGACCCGGAATGTATTGCGTGTCACGTTGTCGGTTGGAACGCGACGGAATTGTTGCCGTACAAAGGGGGATTTTTGAACGAAAAGGAGACCCCGCTGTTGACATCAGTGAGTTGCGAAGCCTGTCATGGACCGGGTGAGAATCATGCCCGTGCCGAAGCGGGATCAAACGGAACATTACAGGAGAGCCTCCGCAAGGCAATGCGGTTATCGGTCGAAGGGGGAACGGCAAAGAAACATTGTTTGACATGTCACGACGGCAACAATTCGCCGTATTTCGATTTTGAAACCTATTGGAAAAAGATCGAACATGAAGAGGTTTTGCCGCCGTGATCACCGGCACCAGGTCCCAATTCGATCCGATAGTCCGCCGCATCAATCACCATTTCGTTGTGTTCAATCACGATGAGCGAATGTCCTGAGGCGATGAGCGATTCAAAACACGTTAACATCTGCTCCACATCAACAAAATGCAAGCCCGCCGTTGGTTCATCCATCAAAATCAGCGAACGGTTGCCGCGAATCTGTCCGAGGTGAGCCGCCAAACGAAGACGTTGTGCCTCTCCGCCGGAAAGCGTTCCTGCCGGTTGTCCCAGCCGAAGATAATCCAAGCCCGACTCGAACAAGAGCCGCAATTTTTGCTGTAACTTATTCTGTCCCCGAAAAAACGCAAACGCTTCTCGTGCCGTCATGTCCAGCACTTCGGCAATGTTTTTGCCCCGATACAAAATATCTAGCACCGTCTGCCGATACCGTTTGCCGGAACATTCGGGACATGGAACAATCTGATCCGGCAGAAACTGCATGTCAATCACGATATTACCGTCGCCTTTGCAGTGTTCACACCGTCCGCCGGAAACGTTGAAACTGAAATGCCGGGCGGTCATGTGTTTTGCCTTTGCATCGACGGACTCCGCGAAGACGCTCCGAATGTCATCGAAAATCTTCAAGTACGTTGCCGGATTAGACGAAGACGAACGCCCCATCGGCGTTTGGTCGATCAGGACAACATCGTTGATATTTCCGTTTACGTTGATTTTATCAAACGGCAAGCCTTGGATGACGCACTTTTTGTCGAAGTACTGGCAAAGTGCCGGATAGAGCGTTTGACGGATCAGTGAACTCTTGCCGGAACCGCTTACGCCGGTGATGACGCACAATGCTCCCAAAGGGAACGTTGCGGTGATGTTTTTCAGATTGTTACCGCAACAGCCGGTGAGCGTGATTGTACCGGCGGAACCGGGGGGCGTATGCCCCCCGCTCTTTTCTGCTGCCGTCTGCCGTCTGCCGTCTGCCGTCTTTGAATCCGGAGTACCGGCTAAATAAGGGGCAGTGAGACTCGTTGTATCGTTCCGCAATTCGTCGATGTTGCCTTGAAACACGATGGTTCCGCCATCGCCGCCGGCACCGAGTCCGATTTCGACAATGAGATCCGCATGTTGCAACAACAGTTTATCGTGTTCGACAAGAATGACCGTATTGCCGCGATCCCGAAGTTCGAGAATCGCCTCGAGCAATTTGGCTGTGTCCTTTTCGTGCAAGCCGAGTGAGGGTTCATCCAACACGTAGAGCATGTCCACCAAACTCGAACCGAGTGCGGCAGTCAGAACAATCCGGTGTTGCTCACCGGTACTCATCGTGTCCATCGTTCGGGAAAGCGGGAGGTAGTCCAGTCCGACCTTCTGCAAAAATCGTAGCCGGGATTGGATTTGCTCGACGAGCCGTGCGGTTGATTCTGCCATAACATTATCATAGCATTAACG
>Ga0082212_10008326_pt1 | contig 13573 bp, 12 predicted proteins | sample TergutNt197P3_FD_71548 | JGI IMG/M metagenome (GOLD analysis project Ga0082212, IMG submission 71548) | Neocapritermes taracua P3 segment gut microbial communities from Petit-Saut dam, French Guiana - Nt197 P3 | ecosystem: Host-associated > Arthropoda: Insects > Digestive system > Gut ... | reverse complement strand
AGGGAATTATGTGCGAAATCAAGGGAAAGAATACAATCAACTACATCGCGGCGAAGTGATAGGGTAGGGGACTGCACCAGATACCCCGCTGCTCTGCGGCGGGGTTCTTCATTTCGGGAATATAACCGCTCGCTATATATTGCTTTCGTACAATAACATGGCGAAGAAAGGTAATGACCGTTCTAATGCAAAAATTGCCGATAATGATATTATACGGATTCTTTCGGTAAAAGGTGAGGTTAAAGTATTCACACAGGATTATAAGCCTTTCACGGCGGGAAAATCTGATATTGATAAACATGAGGAACGATTATTTTTATGTACGTGCAAACAAAACTAATTCAATCGCCGCTTAATTATACGGGCGGGAAATATAAATTACTTGAACAGATATTACCGCATTTTCCCGATGAAATAGATACTTTTGTAGATTTATTCTGCGGCGGATGCAATGTTGGTATAAATATTGATGCTGAAAAAGTTATCTTTAATGATAACAACCCGAAATTACTATATTTGCATAAAACTTTCAAGAGCCTTGAAAAAAGTGTAACGCTTGATATGATAAACGATATTATCGAGCAGTATGGACTTTCACGTTCAATTGAAAATGGGTATGATTTTTATAATTGCAATAGTTCCGCCGGACTTGGAGAGTATAACCGCAAACCTTTTATGAAACTGCGAGATGACTTTAACAAAAAAGGTTTTGATTACGGCTATTATATAATGTTGTATGTCTTGATTGTGTACGCTTTTAACAATCAAATCCGTTTTAATTCAAAGGGCGAGTTTAATCTGCCGGTAGGCAAGCGGGATTTTAACGAGAAAATGCAAGCAAAATTATGTGATTTTATAGACCGATTGCAAGATGGGGAGTATACTTTTTCTTGTGTAGATTTTAATGATATTGATTTCTCGGATTTAACTCAAAACAGCCTTGTTTACTGTGACCCGCCTTATTTGATTACTTGTGCGACTTATAACGGAAGCGAAAAATAATTTTGAACAACTCCAAACTGAGTACGAACTTAAAAAATCGGAATTATCGGCAGAATATGATAATACTGCGAAGAAACTAAAACTCGAACGCTTACGTGAAGAAGAGGAATTTCAATACAATCTAAAAAGGAATCGTGAAAAGGAAAACAACTCATGGTCTGATGAAAAAGCCGCAAGACAAGCGGAGTTGTCGAAGCAAGAGGAACAAGCGGCGGCTCTTTTAGCTGAAGCAAAAGAAAAATCTGAATATATCAAAACCCTTGAAATAAAAGTTGAAGGTATTAGCGAATTAATTGAAACAGAAAAAAAGTCTGTTATTGAAACTACAACAGCTACACTTCAACGTGAATTTGAGTATAAAACTTCTTTATCTGAGAAGGATTATAAAAATACGATTACACGATTGGAAGATAAAATTACCTATCTTGAAAAAGAATTGGGATTTTCGGATAAGTCTGTTACCACACTACAGAGTAAACTCGATAAGGCTTATAGTGAATTGCGTGAATTGGCAACTAAAACCGTTGAATCTGCAGGCGGAGTTAAGATTATAGGTCACACCGAAAACAAAGGAGGATAGATTGTGAAAAAACTTCTTGAAAAACAAACAAAAGAAGAGCTTTTAGAGTTTATATTAGAATACGCTAATAATAATGAGCGTTTTGCAAATGCTGTTGATGTAAGATTTGGTGAACCGGAATATAAAAAAGAAATCAACAAATTCAAAAAGCAGATTTGCCATGCACTCGGCAATATATCTGATTATCACCATCATGGCGGTTGGGGGTACATTGATGTTGACGTAAGCGATATCATCACGGAAGCTCGATTTCGTGCAAAACAAGGTCATGTTAAATTGGCATTCATAGAAATGGAAATGATTTATTGCGAATTGCTCAAAAACTTTGAATATCAAGCAGAGTGTGAAATTGCCGATGAAGCAGAGAGTTGTCTTGAAATAATGCTTGAAATCGCAGAAAAAGCAGTTGATTCCGATGACAAAGAATACATTTTTAATCAATGTATTGCTCTAACTGATTACGATGAAGGTGATTGTAAGGATTACGGTGCTGATTACGAGGATAAGTTGTTGAGAATTGCGGCAAAATTAGTCACGACGGGAAATCGCACAGAATTGGAAAGAGTTATATCTGTATACGATTCCGAGTGGCGAAAAGATGAGTTCAAATTGATTCATTATGATATTATAAATAAACTTGATGGGACGGATGCAACCGAAAAGTTTATTGCCGATAATTTGCAATTCGAGAGTATCAGAGAAATTGCTTATGATAATGCGGTATATCGAAAAGAACATGGAATAGCAGAAAAACTCTGTATTGATGCGTTAAAAGTGCATAAACAACATGGCTTTAGTGTTTCGCCTTGGTTGAATAAGCTTTATTTGGTATATGAAAATACAGAAGATAAATCAAAATTGGCACAAACGGCTCAAAAAATTGTTCTTGCCGGAGATTTGAAGTATTATGAAAAGTTGAAATCACTATTAACAGAACAAAACACATGGAACGAATCATACCCTGAGTTACTGCAAGAATGTAAATTAAAACTCCCGTATATAAAATATATGGAGATTTTAGCAAAAGAAAACGAGTGCGAGTTATTATTGGGTGAAGCAAAGAAACATCCGGAACAAATTTATAATCACGGAAAAATGTTGGCTAAGAAGCATAAGAGTGAAACTCTTATAATATTTTCCGAGCAAATTGAAAAAGAAGCAAAATCAGCTTACGGGCGAGAAGCGTACAATAAAGTATGTGCGAATATATCAACATTTGCAAAAGCGGGTTATGAAAACGAAGCGATTAAAATTGTTGATGAGTTCAAGATACTTTATAAACGTAAACCTGCATTTGTAGACGAGTTAGGCAAAATCGGTATTAATTGAAATAAAAAATACCGCATTATTTCCGATTTTTCGTCGATAAATGCTTGACAAACCCAAAATTATCTGTTATAATTGGGTTATCTTGGGTACCATGCCAAGAGTTACTCGGTTGCTATAATAAGGTACTACCTAAAAGTAGTGACCGTACAGCTCTAACACCCACTTTTTATGTGGGTGTTATCTGTTTAAGCGGGAATAACAGTATAAGGAGAGCAATCATGAAATATTCAATAGGACTTGATATTGGAATCACATCGGTAGGATTTGCGGTTATGGAACTCGATGAAAGTGATATACCATGCCGTATTGCTAAAATTGGCTCACGTATATTCGACGCTCCGGAAAATCCAAAAGACGGGGCTTCACTCGCTTTACCACGCAGAGAGGCACGCGGGATTCGCCGCCGTACAAGGAGAAGAAAACACCGTAAAGAACGGATTAGAAGCCTTATTGTTTCACAAGGCTTGCTTTCACATAGAGAATTAGAAAACCTATACAGTTTTAAAAAAGGCACAAACCCCGAAGATACCGATGTATATAAATTAAGAGTTGATGCTCTCGACAGATTGCTTACCAACAGAGAACTCGCCCGTGTATTAATTCACCTTTCGCAAAGACGGGGATTTAAATCTAACCGCAAAAATGAAGCCGAGCCTAAAGATTCAAAGGGGTTGCTTAAAGCGTTAGACGTTAATTCCGTTGAATTGTCAGAAAAATACAGAACAGTCGGTGAAATGCTGTATAATCGTGAGAATAGAAGAAATAAACCTAACGATTACTCAAATACTGTACAGCGTGCGGATATACTTAATGAAGCACATATGATTTTTGAATCACAGCGAAACTTTGGAAATAATATATGCGGCGAAGATTTAGAGAAACAATATTGTGAAATTTTGACAAGCCAGCGTTCTTTTGAAGAGGGACCGGGCGGCGATAGTCCTTATAAAGTGAATTTTCAAGATATGGTCGGATACTGCACTCATGAAAAAAAAGAGAAACGTGCCGCTAAAGCTACTTATTCGTTTGAGTTATTTAATTTACTTCAAAAGGTCAACCACATTCGCATTGATGAAGGCGGAAAATCGAGGGTTTTATATGCTAACGAGAGGCAACTCATTATTGATAAAGCACATAATTCACCGGCAAAGTTGACAATTGTTCAAATAATTAAGACACTCGGATTATCGGAAGACGCACATCTTAATTACAGAGAATTTACCCCTTTGCAAGCCTATCACGAAATGAGAAAAGCGTTAAAAGGTGTAACCGATATGAAGTATATCAGTGCCGACACGCGAAATAAAATAGGTCATATATTCACTTATGAAAAAACCGATGCGAAAATAAGAGAGAAATTATCGGATAAAAACTATCTGAATTTAACTGCTTACGAAATAGAGACACTCATCAAAAACATGAAAAGTTTCAATGGGAACGGACATTTGTCCGTTAAAGCATTAAATAATATAATCCCGCATCTTGAACAGGGTAAGAACTACAATGAAGCGTGTGAAAAAGCGGGTTATGAATTTAAAGCGAACAACGGTATACGTATATGCGAACAAAAATGTCCGCATCACGGAAATTGTGCAGATAAAAAAGAACTCATTTGCTTGCGTCATTTAGCTGTTGAAACCGAAAACACCATTACAAGCCCGGTGGCTCGCCGCGCTTTGTCGCAATGTGCGAAAGTCATTAATGCGATTATTCGTGAAATGGGGACAAGCCCTGTCTATATCAATATTGAGCTTGCCCGTGAAATGTCCAACAATTTCGATGAGCGAACAAAAATTGATAAAGAAATGAGAGCAAATCAAGATAAAAACGAACAAATTAAAAAAGAAATTTTAGAAACTTTCTGCAAAGGAAACCCGACAGGGTTGGATATAGTAAAACGAAAACTTTTCAAGGAACAAGGCGGCGAATGTCCCTATTGCCGCAAAACATTACATGAAAACGATGTTTATAATGATATCGGACATTCCGAAATAGACCATATAGTGCCTTATAGTAAGTCTTTTGACGATTCTTATAAAAATAAAGTTTTGGTACATTCAAAGTGTAATCAACATAAGGGAAATCGCCTCCCCCTACAATGTTTTACAGGTAAAGATAAAGATGATTTCATTGTTTATGTTAATAATTCTCATCTTTCCAAAAACAAAAAGCAGAATCTTCTGCGGGAAGAAATCCCCGAAGGCTTCAAAGAGAGAAATCTGCAAGATACAAAGACAATAACGAGCTTTATGTATAATTACCTGTCTGCCAATCTTGCGTTTTCCAATTTTTCAACCGACCGTAAATGTCATGTTACCGCTGTTAATGGTGCGGTGACTTCCATGTTGCGTAAGCGGTGGGGTTTGAATAAATCCCGTGAAGACGGCGACTTGCACCACGCACTTGACGCGGCGGTGGTCGCCTGTGTTACACAGGGAAATATTAGTATGCTCACTAAACTTGAAAAGTATTACAATAATAAAGAGAACTTCAAGATTGATAAAAAAACAGGCGAAGTAAAGGAACGATTCCCGCAACCTTACGATTATGGTAGTAAAATGACTTTCAGCAATGAGTTAGAGGCGTGGCTATCAAATAACCCAAAAGAAAGGCTCAGAGAGTTAAACTATCCTACTTATTGTTATCAAACGCTTGAAAAAATCAGGCCTGTTTTCGTTTCGCGGATGCCGAATCGAAAGGTCAGCGGTGCGGCTCATAAGGAAACGATTAAGGGAATCGGCGAAAACAATTCACAAATCAAAAAAGTTACACTGTCTTCGCTCAAACTCAACAAAGACGGCGAAATAGACGGTTATTATAATCCGAATGATGACCGACTGCTTTATAACGCACTCAAAGAACGATTAACGGAATACGGCGGCAAAGGCGAAAAAGCGTTTGTACAGTCGTACTACAAGCCCAAAAGTGACGGCACACAGGGACCTCTTGTTAAGAAAGTGAAAATTGTTGAGAAAAGTACACTGAATGTATTAGTACACGACAAGACAGGTTCTGCTGACAACGGCAGTATGATTCGGGTTGATGTGTTCTTTGTTGAGGGGGAGGGGTATTATCTCGTTCCGATTTATGTCGCTGATGTGGTTAAGGGTAAACTACCCAATAAGGCGATGCCTTCAAAAAAAGAAATGAAAGCTGATAATTTCTTGTTTTCGTTATATTCAAATGATTTGATTTATGTCGAACACAAAAAAGGAATGAATTTCGTTATCCCTAAAAAGAAGAAAGAAAAAAGCAAGTTAGACCCAAACCCGCCTATCCAAAAAAGCGAGTTTGTATATTACAGGAGTGCAGATATAGATGGTGGTAAAATAAAGATTATTAAGCACGATAATAGTTATGAAACGAGAATCGGTATAAAAGGTTTACAAAAATTTGAAAAATGGCAAGTTGATATTTTAGGAAATATTTCAAAAGTCGGAAATGAACCTCGATTAGGATTTGACAAGGAGGGTTGATTATGGCATTTCGTAATATTATAATACAAAATGAGGCGAAATTATCACTCAAAAACGGTCAGATTATAATTAAAACCGAAACTGCCGATGCGTCACTCGCAATTGAGGATATAGATACGCTTCTTGTTGAAAATCGCCGAACTATTATCAGTACAGCATTGCTCGGTAATCTCGCGAAATCGGGTGTCGCACTGTTTATATGCGATGAATTCCATATGCCCTGTGCGGTGCTTCAACCCTATCTGCAACATTCCCGCCAATATGAGGTTACTCAAAGACAACTTGAACTTTCCGTTCCTGCGAAAAAACAGTTGTGGAAACAGATTGTTACTGCGAAAATTAATAATCAAGCCAAATGCCTTTCACTGTGCGTAAAAGAAAAAGGAGCGAAAGAGCTTGAAAGTATAGCGAAGTCTGTAAAATCGGGAGATGAGGGCAATTCAGAGGGGTATGCCGCCGCAAAATACTTTCCGGTATTGTTCGGGAAAGGTTTTATTCGTGCTGATGACGATGATTGCAGAAATTCGTGGTTGAACTATGGTTATGCGATTGTTCGGGGGTGCGTGGCTCGTACTTTATCGGTTTACGGATTCTTCCCGCTGTATGGATTACAACACCATTCCACGCTTAATCAATTTAACTTAGCTGATGATTTTATAGAGCCGTTCCGTCAGATTGTCGATTTGTTCACAGCGAAATATGCCGCTCAAGACAGCGAATTAACCCCGGAAATCAAGAATAAATTAGTGAATCTGATTAATTATGATATTATTGTAAATCAAAAGCGGTACACGGTTTCATACGCAATCGAAATGGCGGTACAAAGCTTTTCGTCGGTCATCAATGATAAAACGAAATCATTGTTGTTGCCGGAGCTTACAGAACTAAAACAACATACTTATGAATAAATTTATGAGAATTCTTGTATTTTTCGATTTGCCTGTTAAGACCAAACAAGAGAAGAAAGTTGCCGCCAATTTCCGAAAGTTTTTGATTAAGGACGGGTATCATATGTTACAATACTCGATGTACGCAAGAACTTGCAACGGAAGCGATGCCGTGGAAAAGCATAAGAAGCGGCTTTATATCAATCTGCCCGATAACGGCTCGGTACGAGCTTTGACAATAACCGAAAAACAATATCAGAGTATTGAAATTTTGGTCGGCAGTTTATCAAAGAATTGCGATAAGCCATTTGAAACAGAGCAATTGACGCTTTTTTGAAAAAATTCCGGTGTTTTTGTCGATTTTTCAGCGAAATTTCGTAAATAATAGACCCCTAATAAATCGGTTCAGCATTGATTATAAGCCGATTTATTAGGGGTCTATTATACCATGCCAAGAATTACCCGGGAGCTATAACTGGTAATTGTTTAATAGTAACGGGAATTTTATTATACCATGCCAAGAATTACCCGGGAGCTATAACCATTTGTAGTATCGTAAATAATTTCGTCTTATTATACCATGCCAAGAATTACCCGGGAGCTATAACCTTAAACGTGCATTTATCGGTTGTGAGGTTATTATACCATGCCAAGAATTACCCGGGAGCTATAACTAATCCTTTGCCCCCGTAGATGAATTCCCAATTATACCATGCCAAGAATTACCCGGGAGCTATAACAAATTAAATAGTGTGCTTAAAATATCAAAAATTATACCATGCCAAGAATTACCCGGGAGCTATAACCGGTGTATTGCTTACGGCGGCGAGTACGAGATTATACCATGCCAAGAATTACCCGGGAGCTATAACTCTCGAAACCGGCTTATATTCTTTGCTAACATTATACCATGCCAAGAATTACCCGGGAGCTATAACGCCGTCCTCGGTCTTGGTTTTGGGGTTGTAATTATACCATGCCAAGAATTACCCGGGAGCTATAACTGACGGAATAGTCGCACATACGATTACTTGATTATACCATGCCAAGAATTACCCGGGAGCTATAACACTGTTTAATTGTTGAAAGCAATTCAAACGATTATACCATGCCAAGAATTACCCGGGAGCTATAACGTTTCAGTCCACAAGGCTTTATCATTCCATATTATACCATGCCAAGAATTACCCGGGAGCTATAACTCGTCTTTGATAAATTTACCATAACTGCGAATTATACCATGCCAAGAATTACCCGGGAGCTATAACCAATTCCGGCGGTAATATAATTGTGTTGTCATTATACCATGCCAAGAATTACCCGGGAGCTATAACTCCTTCGATTGGATTGAGTTGAACCAGTTTATTATACCATGCCAAGAATTACCCGGGAGCTATAACCTCATCTGCTGTTACCATTCCTTTAGGACAATTATACCATGCCAAGAATTACCCGGGAGCTATAACGATGAACGCTTTAATCAGAAATTTTCTGTTATTATACCATGCCAAGAATTACCCGGGAGCTATAACTCGTTTCGATTCCGCATGAAGTCATAACCAATTATACCATGCCAAGAATTACCCGGGAGCTATAACCCGAGGTTGCAACAGCTTGACGGCGGTAACATTATACCATGCCAAGAATTACCCGGGAGCTATAACCCAAGAAGTGAAATGGTATCGTGACCAAGAATTACCCGGGAGCTATAACAGAATATGAATCCGCTGTTGATAATTTAATAATTATAACACGTTTTGTTCATTACCGCAACCATTTTTATTAATATTTTTCTAATTTTCTCTATCTACCCAACTCTAACCCTCAACCTCTCTATTAACACATTACCGTATGTACTGTACTTTTACTTATCCCAAACTCCTTCGCTACTGCCCTAACAGTTGTATTATTAGCGATTATATACTTGCTTAGGCAAATTAAGGATAATAAATGTCATAAATATTTCCAACCCTTACAATTCATCATCGTTTGAAATTTCCATAATTTCTTCATATAGCACAGGGTAATTACTCGCACCATGCAACACCCGATAAATGAAAACATTGCGGTTGATTATACGATAAAACGCTATATACGGCTTAATACCTAACATCCTAAACCCTGCCTCAGACATTTTTTTATCGGGAACGAGCCGCCCCCTCTTAGGGAAAGTTTCAAGGTCGTTTGCTTTTTCTATAATTCTGTCGAGCATTCGCAATGCAGATTGACGGCTGTTTTGAGCAATAAACAAAACGATTTCCTCTAAATCATTCAACGCCTCTTCAAGAAAACGGACATCATACGTTTCCATCAATCAATCCTTTCAGTCTTTCGCTGACCTGTGCCGTTGTATAAGTTTTCGCACCCGAAAGCCGATTTGCCTCGGCAGAGAGCAGTTTTTCTCGCAAATCTAACATTTCCTCACGGTGTTTATATGTTTCAATGCTCATAAGAACTAAATCACCCTCTCCGTTTTTCGTGAGAAAGACAGGCTCTTGTTTTTCTTTGCATAATGCAGAAATAACATTATACTCATTGCGAAGTGCAGTAGACGGTTTAATCAACATAAAAATCCGCTCCTTAATATTATTCTAACTATATTATATCATTATTATATCAATAAGTCAACCCTTTAATGAAAAATAAAAAATATATCGGCGAATGCTCCGCAAGCAATTCGCCGATTATTCTTTGTTAAACTCCCCGATATACATTAAGTACACTTCCACTTTTTGGCTTTCTTTATCCTTTGTGTTCCCGTTACGATAAACTGGCTCATGAACCACGATTCGCTCTATGAATAATCGTGCCGCCTCTGCTGTAAGTTCTGTGATTGCTCCGTGTTGCTCTACGAGTTCCATAAAACTGTCTAATTTCGTAACCTTGCATTTCAACTCATCTATTTCGATTTCCAATCTCTTTGCCGTCTCCGACAACTCCGATTGCTCATTTTCATACCCCGACAGCATTTTTGCAAACCGCTTATCATTGATTTTCCCTGCGACATGGTCTTCGTAGATTCGACTGATGATTTTATCAAGTTCTGCAACCCGCTTTTTCGCTTTGGTAAGTTCTGATGTTTTGATTTTAATGGCTTTATCGTTGTCTTGGTTAGTCGAACGATAGACAAGTTCTGTGAATTTTTCTTTATCAGCTTTAGCGAATGAAACGGTTTCTTGAATTTTCGCTAATGCAATGGTTTCAAGGTCTGCCTTAGTAATTGAATGACGAGTACAGTCTTTTTCGTTAAGAAGATTATTTTTACTGCGAAAGCGGGAGCATATATAATAGGAATGTTTGCCAGAATTGCAAATCGTCATTGTAGCATTGCAGTCGGCACAAAAGGCAAGCCCGCTGAGAACCCCGACCTCGCCTGTTTTTGACCGCCGTCTGCGATTTTGTCGCAATCGCTGTGCCGTTTCAAATGTTTCTACGCTCACGAGCGGTTCATGGTGGTTTTCTATGACAATCCAGTCATCTTCGGGAATTGCGATTTGTTTGTGGTTTTTATAAGATTGAGTGGTTGATTTCAGTGCAACAAACCGCCCGATATAAGTAGGGTTTTCAAGAATTTTTATTATACTGCTGACGTGCCAAGTGTATTCATTTTTTTGAATACTGTCATTATTTTGAAAATAATACATAGGAGAGAGGATTTTTCGCTCGTGGAAATCCCGCCCGATTTCAGTTGGATTTACTCCCGCAGTAAACTGCTTGAAAACTTCACGAACAATCTCCGCCGCATATTCATCAATCAACCACACGCTTTTGTCTTCCTCGGTGTAGTAACCGTAAGGAACTCGCCGTCCCGCTTTCCCTTGTAATGCATTTGTTTTCTTGACGGCACGGATTTTTTTACTTGTATCTGCAACGCATAAATAAGGACGTTAGTTTTTCAGCCAATATTTCCCGCATAACTAAGCCACTACCCGCCCTTTCGAGGCTCAGCGAAGACATAGGTTCGCACTACGATTATTCGAGATTTTTTGACAAGGAAACAGAGGTCTTGCAGAATTCTGTGAAATGAAGTATAATAATAAGGGGCTTGCCATCAAGCCCCTTATTATATCGTGCCTTGAAAGGGGAGTGCAATCCATGTTTAACTTAAGAGAGCGAATCAAGAAATTCTTGAGATTTTGCGAGTACAATAAAAAACTGAACTTCAAAACCATAAAGGCGTACTCTATAGACCTTGAACAGTACGCCGTTTTTTCTGGCAATTTTTTGGATAAGGAGCATTTGCTGAAGTACATTGAGCAACTTCACCAAGATTACAAACCGAAGACAGTCAAGCGAAAAATCGCCTGTTTGAAGGCGTTTGCAGGGTACTTAATTTATGAGGAAGTTATAGACGTAAATCCGTTTACCAAAATTAAAACCTCGTTCAAAGAACCGCTCATCTTGCCGAGAACAATCCCACTTGAAGTTATCCGTGAAATTCTGACCTGCGTTTATAGCGAACTTGCGAAGCCCCGTCTCACTAAATATCACCGAAAAGAAGTCCTCAGAGATATTGCCATCCTTGAGTTGTTGTTTGCAACAGGAGCGAGGGTTTCTGAAATCTGCACTCTGAAATCCAATAACGTGGATTTTTTGAGTCGTTCTGTCAAAATCTACGGCAAAGGGAACAGGGAGAGGATTATTCAGATTGAAAACGCTGATGTTCTGCAGAGCTTGTATTCTTATAAGGAATCGTTTGCTGATGATATAGAAAACACGGGGTGGTTTTTCGTGAACCGACTTCATAACCGTCTGTCGGAACAGTCAGTGCGATTCATGATTAACAAATATACGGAGTTAATCAAATACAATGTGCATATTACTCCGCATATGTTCAGACATAGTTTTGCCTCGCTTTTGCTTGAAGAAGATGTTGACATTCGCTATATTCAGCGGCTTTTAGGGCATAGCTCCATTACGACTACGGAGATTTATACCCATGTGTCTTCAGCTAAACAGAAGGAGATTTTGGCTACTCGGCATCCTCGGAATAAGATTGCTTTCAACACAGGATAACTCTGAATTATCCTGTAGAAAGAGAAGGATAAAAAATGCAAGAGTGGATTTTAAATAATCGAAAAAAATGTCAAAACAAGGAAACTGCCGATATGTATCGTAAGGTTGATTCAATTTACCCTGTGCTTATTTCCGAACACTTATCCCGCAGAATGCAAGACGAAATTATCTGCGGCGTGAAAGCACAATTTTTACCGAATCCGTGCGAACTTGAGGATGAAGATGGAGCGGGGGCATTTTTTGATGATGAAAAACATATTACAGAAACAATGGTGCAGAAATACCCTAACCGTTGTATCATTTATACAACGAGCCATTGTTTTGCGAATTGCAGGCACTGTAGTCGAAAAGAAAATTGGCTACATAAAGAAAAGTATTCACGTATGTTATTTGACAAAGCGTTCCTTACTATTTTAGAAAGCCCTCATATCGAGGAGGTGATATTGACTGGAGGGGATGTTCTAACCATCCCATTATCTGATATTGATTATATGTTGTCGAAATTAAATCAAGTGCCTCATGTGAGGGTAGTAAGGTTAGGAACACGTGCGTTCACATCGAATCCTCAAGTGTTTTCTGAAGATTTTTGTGCCATCTTAAACAAGTACAAATCAGTTATAATCTGTACACAGTTTAATCACCCTGATGAATTTTGTGACGAAACCGAAAATGCACTAATGCGAGTACAAAAAACGGGAACACCAGTATTAAACCAAATGACGTTATTGAAAAACATTAATGATAGCTACCATATAATGCGAAAATTACTTGCAAAATGTGCAGAAAACAGAGTCGTCCCATATTATTTGTTTCATTGCTTCAAGGTAAAAGGCACTCAATGTTTTAGAACTGATATACAAACTGGATTTGATATAATCAATGAGCTTATAGGCAATGTTGGCGGTTGGTGGATACCCCGTTATACATTAATTCCACATATTACAGGAGTCAAAGTTCCCGTTTGTCACAATGGGATTGTTTCACAGGAAAACGGATTAACATCAGTTCGAGATTTCAAGGGACGTATTTTGCGTTATGAGTAACTCTATAAATCAATTATAGAACATTAACTCGCAAGGCTCCCATTCTAATGTAGAGAAAAATTTACGTCTGTTTGTTCTCATCAAAACATTTATTTCACTCCAATTAATTGCATTTAATCCTAATTGAAAAGCTAATTTATTACGTTTTTTGGAGTGTAATTTCGCCTGTGTAAACGGAATAATCTAACCATATTATCCAATACTTGAATTACGGAACGAGGATAGAGCACTGCCGGAGGG
>Ga0082212_10008325_pt1 | contig 13577 bp, 7 predicted proteins | sample TergutNt197P3_FD_71548 | JGI IMG/M metagenome (GOLD analysis project Ga0082212, IMG submission 71548) | Neocapritermes taracua P3 segment gut microbial communities from Petit-Saut dam, French Guiana - Nt197 P3 | ecosystem: Host-associated > Arthropoda: Insects > Digestive system > Gut ... | reverse complement strand
GTTTATACACGCTTGATTGCGCCTCCGCCAAAAATGAATGACACTCCTCTCCCTTCCACCGCAAGGCAGCCCTCCGGAGGCGGTCGGGCACTTCCTGTATCTATTTATATTGCAGGGTATTACGATATTTCCGAGGGGAATACTACCGTTGGGTTTCTATTGGCCAACGAGACGGTTGACTTAGCCTGTCAAACATCTGGAAAGGTGGTTTTGATTAACTTTGAAGAGGGGCAGAGGGTAAAAAAGGGCGACTTGTTGGTAAAGATTGATGATTTGGATTTTCAAGCCCAGCTAACCCGCGCAGAGCATCAATTTAGTTTGGCATCGGAAAAATTGGAACGACAAAGAATCTTGTTTGAAAAAGAGGCTGTCAGCAGGGAAGCATACGACCAAGCACAAACAGATTACCACTTGATCGAGGCCGATATTGAGTTGCTCAAAGTTCGGATAGATCGCACCGAAATTAAAGCGCCTTTTAGCGGAATCGTTGGATTTAGAACTATTTCATTGGGAGCTTACTTACAGGCAGGCACCAAGGTGGCCACCCTCACCGATATTTCTACCCTCAAACTTGAATTTGCTGTTTCCGAAAAAAATGTCTTTCAGCGCTTAGAGGGATCAACAGCGATATTTACGGTGGCGGGTAGCGAAAAAGAGTATAGAGCAAAGGTTTATGCCATTGATCCTGTTTTGGAAGACAGAACAAGAACGGTTGGATTGAGGGCTGTGTACGATAACAGAGATGGGCTGTTGCGGCCAAATATGAGCGCCAAGGTGATGCTCAATCCCGAACATTCAACCTTTTCACTCATGGTGCCGAGCGAGGCGGTGATTCCCAATGTGGATGGGCGTATGGTTTGGTTGGTTCAAAACAACAAGGCAAATCAAGTGGCTGTAAAAACGGGCACCAGAACAGCCGATATGGTAGAAATATTGGAAGGTGTTGCCCCAGGTGATTCTGTAATCACCTCAGGTTTATTACAAATTCGCCAGGGCCAAGCTGTACAGGCGGTTATTTACTAAGATGTTGCCATGAGTATCTCCTCGACCAGTATCAAGAGGCCGGTATTGGCCACAGTGTTAAATATCCTGATTGTTATTTTTGGGGTAATTGGGTATAACAGTTTGGGAGTTAGAGACTATCCAAGCGTTGACAATCCTGTGATCTCAGTGAGGGCCTCCTTTCCCGGAGCCAATGCAGATGTGATTGAAACCCAAATTACCGAGCCTCTTGAGGCGGCTGTAAACGGCATTCCGGGGATTCGCTCCATTTCAAGCACAAGCCGTGACGGATCAAGTTCCATCAACATTGAGTTTAATATTGAGGTTGATCTAGAAACGGCCGCCAACGACGTTCGAGATAAAGTCTCCGGTGTGCAGCGGCGACTACCGCCCGATATGGATCCTGCTGTGGTCGAAAAATCGGATGCCGATGCCCAGCCTATTTTTTCTGTCACTTTGCAAAGTTCAAGTCGTTCTCTGATAGACTTGAGCGAATTTGCAGAGATTAATTTTAAGGAGCGTTTGCAAACCATTAGCGGCGTGAGCAGCGTAGGCGTTTGGGGATCAAAGCGATTCTCTGTGCGTCTAAGAATGGATCCCATTCTTTTGGCTGCCTATAAAGTGACTCCTTTGGATGTTCGTCAAGCTGTCACGCGAGAGAATGTTGAGTTGCCTTCTGGCACCATAGAAGGCGCCAATACAGAGCTTACCGTGCGCACCATGGGACGTCTGCGCACCATTGAAGATTTTAACAACCTAATCATTCTTAGGAGCGGCAACCGCATTGTTCGTTTTTCCGATATTGGGGTGGCTGAGATTGATGCCGAAAATACCCGCTCCATTATGAAACGTGACGGAGTGCCCATGGTCTCCTGTATGCTTGTACCTCAACCCGGCGCCAACTATATCAACATTGTGGATGCCGCCACTAAAGCGGTGGAGGAGTTAAAAAAAGACCTTCCTTCGGACATTGAAGTGGGCGTTGGCTTTGACAACACCATTTTTATCCGTCAATCAATTTCCGAAGTGAGCCAAACCATTTTGGAGGCGTTCTTGTTGGTGGTTTTGATCATCTTCCTTTTCTTAAGGAATTGGAGAACCACGTTGATTCCTGTGTTGGCCATTCCCGTATCGCTGATTGGGGCTTTTTTTGTGATGTATATCGCCGGATTTACCATAAACATCTTAACGCTTTTAGCCATAGTGTTATCTATTGGTTTGGTGGTTGACGATGCCATTGTAATGATGGAGAATATCTATACCAAAATTGAGAAAGGGATGACTCCTTTTGAAGCGGGGATCAAAGGATCTCAGGAGATTCTATTTGCCGTTTTGGTGTCAACCATCACCTTAGTGGCGGTGTTTTTCCCGATTGTGTTTTTGCAAGGGGTAACAGGCCGCTTGTTCAGAGAGTTTAGTCTTGTGATTGCCGGAGCGGTTACCATTTCGGGATTTACCGCCCTTACCCTAACGCCGATGATCTCTACCAAATTGTTGAAATCGGGCGCAACAGCAGGAAAATTTTACCAAATTACCGAGCCTTTCTTTTTGTGGTTGAACCGAGTGTACGAATCATCGCTGCGTGGATTTATCAAGTTTCGTTGGGTAGCCATTTTGGTGTTGGTTGCCTCTTTGGGCGTAATCATGCGGCTATGGAATACCATTCCCTCTGAGATGGCCCCCTTAGAAGACCGCTCTATGATTCAAGTTTCGTGTACCGCTACGGAGGGGGCAACGTACGATTATATGTTGCGTTATTCCGATCTGCTCAACGGGGCGATAGACGAGGCTGTTCCGGAGAAACAATTTGTGATGCTCAATATAGGCATGGGAGGTCGAAACCGCTCAAGTTTCCAAATACCCTTGGTAGATCCGGGAGACCGCTCAAGATCGCAGCAGGAGATAGCCGATCTATTGACCCCCATGGTGACCCAGTACACTGGGGCGCGTAGTTTTGTGACTCAACAACAGAGCTTTGGAGGAAGACGAGGTGGATTGCCGGTACAATATGTAATACAGGGAAAGCATTTGGATTCGCTTAAACGGGTGATTCCTATTTTTATGCAAGAGGTAGCGTTAAGTCCGGTGTTCTCAAATTCCGACATCAACCTAAAGTTCACCAAACCTGAGTTAACTGTGCGTATTGATCGAGATCGCGCTTCTCTTTTGGGCGTTACCGTTCAAAATATCTCCCAAACCTTGCAATTAACCATGAGCGAGCAGCGTATTGGCTACTTTATCCGCAATGGCAAGCAATATCAAATTATGAGTCAAATAGACAGGAGCAACCGTAATCGTCCCACCAATTTGGCCAACATTTATGTGCGCAACGATCAGGGCAACTTGATTCAGTTAGATAACCTTGTAACCACTCAAGAGAGCAGCACCCCTCCTCAATTGTATCGCTACAACCGCTTTGTATCGGCAACCGTTTCTGCCGGACTCTCCAAAGGGCAAACTTTGGGGCAGGGCATTGCCGAGATGGATAGAATTGCAGCAGAAGTGTTGAATCCCGATGACTTTTCTACCGCCTTGTCGGGTCAGTCCAAAGACTTTGTAGAGAGCACCTCCAGCCTGTTGTTTGCCTTTGTTTTGGCGCTTATTCTCATCTATTTGGTTTTGTCGGCTCAATTCGAAAGTTTTAGAGATCCATTGGTGATAATGCTTACCGTGCCGTTGGCGCTACTTGGAGCGCTCGTCTTTCTAAAAATATATGACCAAACGCTAAATATCTTTAGCCAGATTGGGATTATCATGCTCATTGGATTGGTATCCAAAAACGGGATTTTGATTGTTGAGTTTGCCAATCAACGGAAAGAAGAGGGAATGGATAGCCACGAAGCAGTTAAAAGTGCTGCGGCTTCCCGATTCAGGCCCATTTTGATGACCAGTTTCTCCACTATTTTGGGGATTTTGCCTATGGCAATGGCAACAGGAGCGGGTGCAGAGAGTAGGATTGCGATGGGGATTGCCGTGGTGGGAGGGATGGCTGTGTCAACCTTCTTTACCCTCTATGTGATTCCTGCCATGTATATTTTTATCTCTGCTTTTAAGATGAACAAATTACCCAATATCGAATAATAGGTGATGAAAACAGTGAATAATATAGTATTGACTCTCTTTCTCATTGGATTTTGTTCTTGGGGATGGGCGCAAGAGTTTGTTCGGTACAATTTGATGGATTGCATAGAAGAGGCGTTGGAAGCGAACTACTCAGTTCGGATTTCTCGGGTTCAGTTGGAGGTGGCCAAGAATAACGTAACACTCTCCCCTTTTTTGCCCTCTCTTAGCGCCTTTGCCCGCCAATCACAAACAAACAACCACTCCAATCAGGAGTATGTTGATCACACAAAGGCATCTGTTGATTCCAAAACAGACGACTACCGCTTTGGCCCCACCTTTTCGTGGCGCCTTTTTGACGGCTTTGCCATGTTTTTGTCATTCAACAAACAAAAGGAACTGCTCCATTCGGGTGAACTCAATTTTAGGTCAGACGTTGAGATGATGGTGATGGATTTGAGCAATCAATATTACCAAATCATCACCATTCAAAATCAGGTAGGTATTGTACAACAATTAGTTGATATATCACGTCTTAGATATGAACAAGCTTTGCTCAAGTACAATATTGGAACCATTTCGGGCTTGGAGTGTCAACAGGCGCGCACCCATTTTAATGCAGACTCTTCGAGTTTGATTGTGCAAAAGCAGAGCTTGAAAAATGCCTACATACGCCTTTTTCGCACCATGGGCATACCCTTAGACTCCAAGATAACGATCCAAGACACCATTGTGCCCGAAACCAAGTTGCTTTTGGAAGAGTTATGGACTTCTGCTTTGGAAAAGAACACGGAGTTGTTGTTGTTACGTCAGGGAGAAGTGATTGCTGAGTACGACCTCTCATTAGCCCGTGCTTCACGTTATCCTACGTTTGATTTTTCATCGGGCTACACCTTCTCTGTTGTGCAAACCCCGTTTGCCTCTTCCACAATTCTAAACCAAACACGAGGCTCCAATTGGGGTTTTAGCCTCACTGTGCCTATTTTTAACGGTTTTACCGTCAATCGACAAATTAGGGGCGCTAAGTTGGGTGTAGAGCGCACGGCATTGCAATACGAGCAACGGGAGCAGTCGGTACTCGCCTCACTGTTTCAGGAGTACAATGTATATACCGATAATTTACAAATGATCGATTTTGAAACCCAAAATGCAGAGGTGGCCTATTCCAACGTAGATGCCGCCATGGAGAGTTATCGTTTAGGTTCCATCTCCGGCATTGAATTTCGAGACATTCAATTGGGCTACCTAAATGCGGTTGACCGTAAACTCCGCGCCATCTATCAGGCAAAACTTTCGGAGGTAGCTCTGCTGTTGCTTGCAGGTGCCATTTTCTAACGGTTGTTGATCCTGTCTACCGGTTGTTGATCCTATCTACCGGTTGTTGAGCCTGTCTACCGGTTGTTGAGTCTGTCTACCGGTTGTTGATCCTGTCTACCGGTTGTTGATCCTGTCTACCGGTTGTTGAGTCTGTCTACCGGTTGTTGATCCTGTCTACTGGTTGTTGATCCTGTCGAAACATTGAATCAGTCTGATCCACAAGTCCGTTCCAATCGGAATGAGAGCATCCGGAAAGTCGTAGCCGGAATCGTGGAGCGGTGGTTGTTGCTCTCCTGCTCCCAAGTCAAAGAAGGTGGCTTTGGTATTGGAAGTGAAGAATGCAAAGTCGTCTGATCCGGCAAGAGGTGCGTCTGCTTGGCGAATGGAGAGGCGTTGCCGTTGAGCAGCAGAGATCACAGCACGGTTGGCCTCTTGGTGGTTTACTGTTGCGGGAAAGATATCAAGCAGCTGGCAAGCAGTTTTTAAGCCGTGAGCAGAGGCAATCCTTTCCATATTATCCACAGCGATATGATGAAGTATATCCAAATCTTCCTGCCGATTTCCCCTAAAAGTGGCTCGCAAAAAACCATGCCCAGGCGTGGTGCCATACGCAGGCTCTCCAATCTCTACATTGATGATGGTAATGAGCACAAAGTCGCTAAAGAGATGTTTCTCTTTCAAAAGATTCATCCATGACTCAATCGTTTCCATCACGGCAAAAGTGGGGGTAATGGCGTTTTGGGGTTCAGAGGCATGAGCCGTTTTGCCCAAAAACTCCACCTCAAGCCCGTGAGAAGCTGCTGCATACGTCTCAGGATACCAAATCACCTCTCCAAGGGGCGCTCCGGGGAGGTTGTGCAGGGCAAAGGCGTAATCATAGCCGATTCCCAACGCCCTCAGTTCAGAGGCCATTCTTCTTGCGCCAGCGCCCGTCTCTTCAGCAGGCTGAAAGAGGAGCGTTACAGAGCCTTCTTTGTGTGGGTGGTTTGCCATGTAAAGGGCAACCCCGCAAAGCATGGCGATGTGGCCGTCATGTCCGCAAGAATGAGCAATATGTTGATTTTTAGAAGCATATGCAATTTGTGTGGTTTCGGTAATGGGCAATGCATCCAATTCACAACGTAGCATGATGTTTGCCCCCTTCTTTGCCCCTTCAAAACGCACCAACAAGCCATAACCCCCAATTTTCTCAAATATTTGGGCATTAGGCGCAACATTTTTGCAAAACTGGGCAACGGTTTGGGCAGTTTGCTCTTCATGATCGGGCAATTCGGGATGGGTATGGAGGGTTCGGCGCAATTGAACCAATTGCCACACCTGTTCGGGAGAGAGAAAGTTACTGTTCATGGTCATTCTATTGTTGAAGTTCTGCGATTTGTGTGTGGGATAATCCGATGATTTCACTTATCTCTTTAAGAGGCATACCTTTGAGGATCATTTTCTTTGCCATCTCTTTTTTTTCATCCATTATGCCCTCTTCCCGTCCTTCCGCTCGACCCTCTTCCCGTCCTTCTGCACGACCCTCTTCCCGTCCTTCCGCACGACCCTCTTCCCGTCCTTCCGCACGACCCTCTTCCCGTCCTTCTTCTCGCCCCTCCACACGTCCCTTAAAGAGCGCCGTCTCTATTTCGCTCATCTTAATCCTGTCTGACTCAATGCTACGCCAATAGTCGTGCTTCTCGGAGTCGCTAAGGTTGTCAAAAGCCAACACTTCCCGCGCCTTATCAAGCCCCTGCGCCGTAAAGTCGTCTCGTATTCTGTTGTTTTTTAGATAATATATCCATTGGTCAAGGGTGTTGTGGGCAATGTCGTCAAAACCTTTTATCCGAATCAACCAATATTCGGGATAGAGATCACCGGGGAGGGACTTTCCGCAAAAAGCGCGTTGCTCATCGTCCAATTCCAACAGGTTGTGCGTATGCACTCCTGTAAAGTTTGTAAATCCGTGATAGACATAATCATCCCCCTTTCCCAATGCAAAGTAAACAATGTTTACGGAGTACACCTTGCGAACCTGTGCGTAGGGATTCCCTTTGTACATATAGTCGGTAATGGATTTACTCACTCCATAGAGCATACGCTGAAAGTAGTCGTTTTGGTCGTTGTATTGAAGCTCAATAATCACAAGTTCGGAGTCGTCTGCCTCTACAAAGATATCCACTCGATTGATTTTATCCTCTTTGTCGGCAGCGTTGCTTTCGCTTTCCACCAAGTTTTTGATGATGATCTTCCTGTGAAGGAGTTCGCTTAAAAAGCCTTCCAAAACCTCGTAATTGGCTTTTTGACGAAGCAGTCGCTTCATTGCCCAATCAAACGAAATCATGCTGCGGGTAGTCATTTTTCTATTTTTTTTACAAAAGTAGCAAAATTTTGGATTAATTGTTTCACTAAGAGAGGAACTCCTTGGGCAGCATTCTTTTGAATCACTTCCACGCGATTGTTGACTCCCAAAATGGGTGGCGTTTTTGGGTCAACTACATAAATGGGTACCCCGTTGGGAGCGTTGTGGACAAGGGATGCAGCGGGATAAACAGCCAATGAGGTGCCAACCACAACCAACATATCGGCGGTGGAGACTATTCGGGCCGCCTGATCCATCAAGGGTACCGATTCGCCAAAGAAAACGATATGGGGGCGCAATAGCGACCCTTTTGCACACCGGTCGTCCATTTTTTGCTCCCATCCATCGAGAGTGTAAACAAGAGATTCATCAGCAGTGCTGCGCAACTTCATCAACTCACCGTGGAGGTGGAGCACCTTGGCGCTTCCTGCCCGCTCGTGCAGGTTGTCCACGTTTTGGGTTACCACCTCTACGTCAAAATGGCGTTCCAACTCCTTGATGGCGTAGTGAGCGGGATTTGGCTCTTTGCTCAAAAGCTCTTTGCGCCGCAAGTTGTAAAACCGAATCACCGTTTCTCGGTCACGCGCCAACGCTTGAGGTGTGCACACATCCTCAATGCGATGGTTTGCCCACAAACCGTCCGCATCTCTAAAGGTGGAGATGCCGCTGTCGGCGCTTACGCCTGCTCCCGTAAAAACAACAATCTTCATGGCTATATATAGTGTGTCTCTTTTTTTGGCGCTTCAATCTCAAAAATCGTTAATTGAAGTTGGTTCCGCTAAATCGCGCCAAGATCCTCCCCTGATCATCTATGAGCGTTAAGATATCTTCTTTGATGTTATATCCCGTTATGGAATTGAATATTTGCAAGAATCTGTTTTCTACATCCATATTTATACACATCATTCGGGTAGAAATTGCTTGAGAGAAGGTGATCTTGCCCTGTTCGCCCTCTTTCCAAGATCCGGAGATATTGTTGCACCCTGTATTGCCATAAAAACGATTGCTTTGGCTTTCAAACAATAGAAATGGCGGCTTGGCAAGGCTTCCCGTTTCAATGGGTTTGCCGTCTAATTCAACAAGTTTCCACTCAGTATCGGTGAGGCTCAGCACCCTGTTTTCCCACACCCTCATGGCAAATCCCCCTCCGGGGGCAAGGTGCACTTGAAAAGTTGTGGGAGTGAGTTCTATTTGGGCGCGTGTGTAGTCAATACCCACTCTGTGGGCGTTGACTCCGTCTCTAAAGAGTTCGGCGCTAAAGGTGGTGGATTTGTTCTCTTCAGGTGTAAAGGGAGCAAGGTAGCTTGATCTTTTTTGTCCTCTTTGTGCAAGGAACGAGAGGTCAAGGGTGAGGTCTCTTGGCGTCCAGTTGGTGAGTCCGCCAATGTACCAAACCTCTCCTTTGCGGCGCGCCATCACAATGTACTCCCCAACCTCTGCCGCAACCACAACCGTTTCGTCATAAGTGGTGGGAATTTTGGCAATGAAGTTGGTGCACTCCTGCTCTTTGATGTAGTTGGTGGGATTGTCGCACAGCATGGCAATGGGTGATTCAAAGATCATATAACTCCCCATTTGGTGGCAACGGGTACCCTGACTCATAGGCTCGTTATAGATATTGGCAAAAGCGTCTTTTGCGGCGTTTTTCATGGCCCCCTGCGTATAGTCGGCAGGGCCTGCCAAGCCGCGGATAAAGGGCCATGTAACGTCGTAGAGGGGCATATCAATGTTTGACCACTTTAACTCTTCCAAACCATATACCCCTTCAAAGTTGAGGGCGTTGGGGTAGGTGCGGTTTTGCCCTGTGGGTTTGGACACCCCATGAAAATCAACCACAAGTTTGTATTTGGCTGCCATAAGCGAGGCGCGGGGCACAAACTCAATGGCTTTTTGGTCTGCTCGATCAATAAAGTCAATTTTAAATCCTTTGACGCCCATCTCTGAGTATCGGGCGCACGCCTCTTCCAATTTTTCGTCCAACACGTTCCATACAACCCAAAGAATTAACCCAACATTTTTGGAGTTGGCGTATCGAATCAATTCGGGAAGGTCAATTTGAGGAATGATCTCCATCACGTCTCCCTGTTTGGGAGGCGACCACCCTTCATCCAAAATCACATTCTCCAATCCGTTGGCACAGGCAAAGTCAATGTAGTATTTGTAGGTTTGGGTGTTGATTCCCGCAACAAAATCGACTCCCGAAATTCTCCAATCGTTCCACCAATCCCACGCCACTTTTCCGGGTTGAATCCATGAGATTTGAGGTGCATCCTCATTAGAATGGCTGTTGTAGGTAATGGGGTAGAGTTGTGGATCGGGCGCGGGGGCTAAGGCATACACCAAATCGGAGAGGAGGAGCGAAGAGTCCTCTTTGGAGATCACCATCAATCGCCATGGAAACTCTCTTGTACCTTGGGTGATTGACATGTAGGGTTCGGAGGATACCACCCGCTCCTGTTTGCGGGTGGCGTGGTACATCACCTCTTTGGGGTATTTGGGAAAGAGGGCGTGTAAACCGAATCCATCCGTTGCTTTTTCAAGGAACATACCCGGGTAGTGCTCCACATCCACTTCTGTAATCACCACTCTAAAAGAGGGCGCTTGCACAGTAACCAATGCGGGCAGCAGAACGGTTTTGGAAGGATCCACTTCTCCAAGTGTTGTTGATGTGTAAATACTTTGGTAGGCAGAGGCAAAGCGGTCGTAGTCGCGGGCGGTGTTGTAGGCCACAAGGGAGGAGTGGTTGGCGGGAAAGTTAAATTGTGCGGTTTCGTCCATTACCACCAACTCACCCTTTCGTGTGGTAAAAAAACGATAGGCAACGCCATCGTCAAAAGCCCTAAAGATAATTCCCCAATTGTCTCTAAAGGTGATTTTCATTTGGGTATAGGAGAGAGAAACAGACGCTTTTTTGTAGAGTGGAGCCGGAATCAACAAACTCCCTGCCTCCCTCTTTACATTGGCGATTCGTCCATTGTGTCCCAACACTTCTCCGCTTTGCAGTGAGAGAGAGAGGAGAGAGGGGGCGAGAATGGTTTGCCCCTTGGAGCGCACACTCCACAACAGTTGTGTGGAGTTACCTGTGGACACTTGACTCAAGACTATTTCATACGTTGAGTTTGGAGAGAACAGTTTGTATTCGTTGAGCGTGAGGTTTTGAGCATGAGAGAGGGATGAAACCAAAATCGCTATGGCAAAGGAAATAATTCGGGTAGGGTTGAGTCGTGTGTTCATGGCGGTAATATTGAAACCACAAAGTTACCAATTCTTGATGAAAAAGTGTATATTTGTCGCTTATTAATTCGACCATGAATCACGTTCAATTCAGACAAAACATCATTATTCCCTCTGTATTAATTTTTTTAATCACAATTTCTTGCGGCGGAAATAACCAATCGGGGAAATCTAAAACGGTATGCGAAAGTTTCACCTTCCCCACCATTCCTTCCATTATGGCAAACCCTGTGGAGCGCGCAGACTATTTGGGAATGCACTTTTGGGATCACTTTGACTTTACGTGTACCTCTCTCATTCAAAAGCCGGAAATTCTTGAGCATGCTTTTGTCAGCTACATCGAAATTTTACCTCATCTTTCTGAGGGATCTCTTCGTGGTTCAATAGGTAATACATTGAACAAAGCAATGGTAAACGAAGAGATGCTCGCCCACTTTACCGAACTCTTTGGTAAATATCTTTACGATCCCAATGCGCCATGGCTCAACGAAGATGTGTATAGTATGGTACTTGAACACCTCATCGCATCGCCGCAGATTGACGATATAAATAAGGTGTTACCTCTGTTTCAGATGGAGCAGATAAACAAAAACAGGAGAGGAACCATTGCCGCCGATTTTGTTTATACCCTATCCAACGGAAAACAAGAGTCGATGTTTATGATAAAGGCCGATTTTCTGATTCTTTTCATCAATAACCCGGGCTGTTCGGCATGTAGCGACTACCAGCAGGGGCTTGATTATTCTCCTGTGGTTTCACAACTGTTGAATAGCGGTAGGTTAAAAATTTTGGCAATATATGCAGATGAGGATATTGCCTTGTGGAGGGAGTATATTCCATCCATCCCAAAAACGTGGATTAATGGGTACGATGCTTCTCAAACGATTAAAAAAGAAAAGTTATACGATCTTCGTGCCATACCAAGCCTCTATTTATTAGATAACGAAAAGAGAGTGATTCTTAAAGATGCCTTGCCCAATAGGATTGAAGAGCAGTTGCTCTATATTATCCAAAATAATTAACCATATATATATTTGACGTGTTCGAACATTTCCTTAAAAAAATAAAAAAAATCCTTCCCTCCTCAGCCATTATTACCGATTCTTTACGGCGATTGGCATGGGGCACAGACGCAGGTTTTTACAGACTTATTCCTCGCGTTGTTCTCTTTCCTCAAAATGAAGAAGAAATGGTTGCTGTTTTGTCTGTTTTGAATGAGCTTACCATTCCGTTTACTTTTCGGGCAGCAGGAACGAGTTTATCGGGGCAGGCCATCAGCGATTCGGTGTTGGTGGTTGCGGGCAACAAATGGGAACAATACCAAATCATTAACAAAGGAGAGGTGATATCCCTTCAACCTGGCATTACCGGGCAACGCGTCAACGAACTTCTGTTACCCTTGGGGAGGCGGTTTTCTCCCGATCCGGCTTCGTTAACCTCTGCCATGGTGGGGGGAATTGTGATGAACAACGCATCGGGGATGAATTGCGGAATACATGCCAATAGCGACAAGGTGTTGGTGAGCGCCCGCATCATCTTTGCCGATGGCACGCTGCTTGATACCGGTAATCCTGAATCATGCAAAGCGTTTTCGTTTTCTCACCCTTTGTTTATTAAACAAATCATACAAATTCGTTCCGATCTTCTTGCAAATGAGTCGCTCACCCAACGTATTATCTATAAATATGGCATTAAGAACGTTACAGGGCTAAACCTTTTGCCTTTGGTGGCGTTTGAAAATCCCTTTGAAATTATTGCCCACTTAATGATTGGCTCAGAAGGAGTGTTGGCCTTTTTGGCAGAAGCCACTTTTATTACTGAAGTTGATCAACCCCACAAGGCAAGCGCCATGGTCTATTTCTCCTCCATTGGAGAGGCGTGCAGGGCTGTGCAAAGCCTCAAAACGGGGCCTGTGGCAGGCGTAGAACTGTTAGACAGAAAGGCGCTTCAATCGGTTGAGAACAGAGAGGGAATGCCCTCCTACTTAAAAACTTTGCCGGATGGGGCCACGGCGCTGCTCATTGAAACAAAATCAATGGATGCCGAAACACTACAAGATCAGATAGATGTTTTAGTCTCTATTCTTGATCCCTTTGACAAGGTAAAACCATATTCCTTTACAACAATAGCAGAAGAGTACAAGGTGTGGTGGGAGATTCGCTCCGGCATCTTTCCCTCTGTGGGCGGGATGCGCCCTCCGGGAAGCACTTGTTTGATAGAAGACGTTGCATTTCATCTTGAGCACCTTCCACAAGCCACATCGGAGCTTCAAGAGATCATTGCTCGCCATGGATACCATGATGGCGTGATTTACGGCCACGCTTTGGAAGGGAATTTTCACTTTATCTTGAATCAATCGTTTGATACGCCTCAAGAGGTGGCTCGATACCAAGCGTTGATGGAGGATGTTATCTCTTTGGTAGTTGACAAATACGATGGATCGCTCAAGGCAGAGCACGGAACCGGGCGTAATATGGCTCCATTTGTAGAGCGGGAATGGGGCAGCGATGCTTTTGAAGTGATGAAAAAGATTAAGGCGCTCTTTGACCCCAAAGGGATCATAAATCCGGGCGTGATTTTTAACGATGATCCCCTTTGTCATATCCAAAATTTTAAACCGCTT
>Ga0082212_10008324_pt1 | contig 13577 bp, 9 predicted proteins | sample TergutNt197P3_FD_71548 | JGI IMG/M metagenome (GOLD analysis project Ga0082212, IMG submission 71548) | Neocapritermes taracua P3 segment gut microbial communities from Petit-Saut dam, French Guiana - Nt197 P3 | ecosystem: Host-associated > Arthropoda: Insects > Digestive system > Gut ... | reverse complement strand
TGCGGGGGCATACGGAAAAATTCTCGCGGCGTGCATCCGCGATCGCATCAGCGGGCAGTACGACATAATTTCATGGGTGCCGCTCAGCAGCAAGCGCAAGCGTACGCGGGGGTACGATCAAGCTATGCTGCTGGCTCTGGCAACCGCGCTGGAGCTTGATGACGTGGCTGTCGAAACGCTTAAAAAACCTGTCGATGTGACGGCTCAATCAGAACTGTCGGGGAAAGAAGAACGGCAGGCGAACATCAGCGGGGCATACGAGGCTCCGGATGCGGAGCTTGTCGAGGGGAAACGCATCCTGCTGATTGACGATATAGTGACGACAGGCTCGACCTTGTCGGAATGTGCGCGCGTCCTGCTTGAAGCCGGTGCAAAAAGGGTCATATGCGCGGCGTTGGCAAGAGGTGAATAATGTAGTTTCAGGCGATAGTTTGGCTAATAAAATAGGAATGGTACACTGTTATGCTTTTTGGCAGAGACATAGGCATCGACCTTGGGACGGCGTCCGTGCTTGTTTCGACACGCGGCAAGGGGGTGATCCTTCGCGAGCCGGCCGTAGTTGCGATGGACAAGAATACGGGGAGATTGCTGAATATTGGCATGGCGGCGCAGCGTATGCTTGGCAGGACGCCCGGCAATATCGTGGCCATCAGGCCAATGCGCGACGGCGCGATATCGGACTACGACATGACGGAACGGATGCTCAAGGAGCTTGTCCGCAAGGCTCTGTCGTTTTCGCTCATCAAGCCGAGGATCATCATATCGGTCCCGTCCGGAATCACCGAGGTTGAGGAGCGCGCCGTCATCGACGCGGGGGTCGCCGCCGGGGCGCGTAAGGTGTATCTGATGGAAGCGCCGCTCGCGGCGGCCATCGGCGCGGGTATAGATATAGCGAAGCCGGAAGGGCACATGGTGATCGACATCGGGGGAGGAACAACGGATATCGCGGTTCTGTCGCTTTCGGGCGTTGTGGAATCCGTATCCCTGAAGGCGGGCGGCGAAGCGTTCGATGACGCGCTTATCAAATATATCAGGAGAAAGCACAATGTCCTGATAGGCGATACTACGGCGGAGGAACTGAAAAAGGGGATAGGCTGCGTATTCCCGCGCACCGACACGGTTTCCGTGGAGGTCAAGGGTCGCAATTTGATGACAGGGCTTCCGAGCGTCGTCGCGGTGAGCTCGACGGACACCCTCGAGGCATTCGAGGAAGTGAGCGCACGGATAATCGACGGCGTGCACAATGTCCTTGAGAGCACGCCGCCGGAATTGGTTGCGGATATTTCCCAAAACGGCATAATCCTAACCGGCGGGAACAGTCTTCTGTGGGGGTTCGACAAGCTGATCGCCGAGCAGACGCGCATCAGCACTCATATAGCGGACGACGCCGACCTTTGCGTCGCAAACGGACTTGCAAAGTCCCTGGCGCGGGTGGGTGACATGAGCGAAGGCACTTTGAACCTGGCGCGAAGAAGGCAAATGAAGGCGTAAGGCGGACATAAAAATCGCCGGCATTGCGGTCGTATCCGCAACGCCGGCGATTTTGCGGTGGCAGGGGGGTCCGTCACCTATTTTTCTTTCTTTTTAACCATTATCATCACACGCATCAGGTAGTCGCTTTCCTCAATAACGCAGATTTCGTTCAGCGGGTATTCCTCGTATGCGGGTCCGCAGATTTCAAGGTCGTTGGTCTCGATGTATTCCAGCAGACGCACATACAGATCGTGGCTTTGCCCGTATCCGCCGCGCTTGTAGCCGATAACATAAAGCGCCGCTGGTTTTTTATCCTGTCCATCGGGATTGTGGAAGTAGAAACGGTCAGGCCAGACCCAGTCCCGGCGGCGTATGCGTTCCTCGGAAAAATATGCCCAGACGGGATAATTCAAATCAAGGTCGGTGATTTTTTCGCTGCTGCTTTTGTAGAAGCTGTATAAGGCGTCGTAGTCGTTCCGCTCTCCGCTATAGTCGTTTTGCTCGCCGAGTATGATGCGTTCCTCCGGACAGTTTTTGACTTCGATCACCGTCTCGTCCACGTCCATGTGGGTATGTATCGTGTTTTTTATGGAGCCCAGGAGCGTCTGCGCACGGATCAGGTCGTTGATCTGCGCGTCAAGAAGCTTGATCTGGTTTTCCAGAACCGCGTCCATAAGCTCGGGAGTGCGTTTGTCCCTGAGCTTCTTGATTCCGCGCAGGGGCATACCCAGTACCTGGAGCGTGCGGATCAGATTGACGGTGCCGAGTTGGTTGTTGGAGTAAAAACGGTAATTATTGTCGCCACGTGACTTAGGGGAGAGCAATCCGATTTTGTCATAGTACAGCAAGGTGTCGCGCGTCGTCCGCGCAAACTTTGCGAAATTATTGATTGAAAAAGCGCCGTTTCTTTTCATATCCGTGTCCTGCCTTCTAATACAGTGTAGTTGCATATCGTGTGTTATCGATGGCACAAAGATACACTATAGAGCAACACCGTAGTCAATATCATAAAATAGAAAACGCATGAGGTTGATGGTTTATGACATCACAGCAAAATAAAGGGGTAAACTGTGGAGTTGCTCCATAGTTTGCGACGCGGCATTTTTAAAATAACCCAAAAAAGTGATTATCCCGAGTCTTGCGGAAAATCGACCCAACGGGTATAATTAACAACAAAAATTCAAGGAGGTTTTCCCTGCAATGGCAAAGAAACAGTTCAAATCCGAATCAAAACGTCTTTTGGACTTGATGGTCAACTCCATCTACACGCACAAGGAAATATTCCTGCGCGAGCTGATATCAAATGCATCCGACGCGATCGACAAGTTATGCTACATTTCACTGACGGACGACAAGGTCGGGCTGACCCGCGACGATTTCAATATTTTCCTGAAAGCCGACAAGGAAAACAGGACGCTCACGATCAGCGACAACGGCGTTGGAATGACGGCGGCCGAGCTTGAATCAAATCTGGGTGTCATTGCAAGAAGCGGCTCGCTCCAGTTCAAAAATGAAATGGACGAGCCTTCGGATGACATAGACATAATAGGGCAGTTCGGCGTCGGTTTCTACTCGGCGTTCATGATAGCTTCACGCGTGACCGTCGTTTCCCGCGCATACGGTGATGATGGGGCTAACAAATGGGTATCGGAGGGCTCTGACGGATATTCGGTCGCGCCATGCGAAAAGGAAGACGTGGGAACGGATATAATAATCGAGGTCAAACCGGACTCGGAAGATGAAAAATATGGCGAATACCTTGAGGAGTACACGCTGCACAGGCTGATAAAAAAATACTCGGACTACGTTCGCTGGCCGATAATAATGGACGTTACGAAGAGCCGTCAGGTCGAAGGCGACGAGACTGACGACGATGGGAAGAAAAAGCAGGTTTGGGAAGATTATACCGAATCGGAAACTATCAACAGCCGGATACCGATATGGCAACGCGCGAAAAGCGAGACGTCCGACGAAGACTGCATCGAGTTTTACAAGGAGAAGTTCTCGGATTACACAGACCCCGCCGCGGTAATACGCGTGTCCGCGGAAGGCACGGTGAGCTATCAGGCGATGCTTTTCATCCCGTCCGTCGCGCCGTATGATTACTTTACCCGCGAGTTCCAGGCGGGACTGCAGCTTTACTCGACCGGGATCATGATAATGGAACACTGCGCCGATCTGTTGCCGGAGCATTTTCGGTTTGTGCGGGGCGTCGTCGATTCGCAGGACTTTTCCCTGAATATATCGCGCGAGATGCTCCAGCACGACCGTCAACTGAAAATAATCTCGACAAATGTCGAAAAAAAGGTAAAAGCGGAGTTGAAAAAGCTGCTGGAAAACGACTCCGAAAAGTATGAAAGCTTTTACAAGAGCTTTGGAATACAGCTCAAATACGGGATACTGAACGGATACGGCGCAAACCGCGACCTGCTGTCGGACCTGATATTGTTCCATTCATCGAAGGAAGGGAAGCTTATTCCTCTGGAGCGGTATATAAAAAATATGCCGGAGGATCAAAAGTACATCTATTACGCCGCGGGCGAGAGCGTCACATTGCTTGAAAAAATGCCGCAGGCCGAGCGGATCCGCGAAAAAGGGTACGAAATACTCTATCTTACCGATGAAGTGGACGAGTTTGTCGTGCGCACTTTGATGAAGTTCGACGAGAAGGAGTTCCGTTCCGTAAACGACGGCGACCTTGAGCTTGAGAGCGACGAGGATAAAAAAGAGGCGGAGCGAAGGGAGACGGAGAACAAGGACATACTTGATTTTGTCAAGGAGTCGCTGGACGGAAAAGTGGCTGCCGTAAAACTGTCGCATAAACTGAAAAGCCACCCGGTCTGCCTTGCCGCACAGGGTGAGATCAGCCTTGAGATGGAGCGGTATTTCAAGGCCATGCAAGGCCGCCAGGAGGTAATGCCGGGGGATATGAAGGCACAGCGGGTGCTGGAGATAAATGCGGGGCATCCATGCTTTGAAGCGCTGAAAATCGCATTTGAAAACGACAGGGAAAAAGCCGCCGGATACTCAAAGCTGCTGTATGGCCAGGCGCTCCTGACGGCAGGCGTTCCACTGGACGATCCGGCCGAGTTTTCGGAACTCGTCAGTAAATACGCGTTTGTCGGGTAGCGCAGTGCCGCACAGGTTTTTTGTCGGGACGGGGGATTTGCATGGGTTCGCATGAAACGAAAACAAAGAAAAACAAACCCGTCCTATGGCTGCTTCTTGTAGCCGTAGTCTGTCTGTGCGCTTTATACGCGCTTGACGTGATAGGCGGGAAAACCACTGAATACGCCGTTGGCAAGGCATATGATATAGGATACTCGTCATATGTCTACACGGGAGAGATGAGCGACGGCAGGTTCAATGGCGAGGGCGAGGTATTGTTTTCTGACGGCAGCAGTTACAAAGGCGGGTTCGCGGAGGGGCGCTTTGAGGGAAGTGGCGTTTTCACGTCAATTGACGGTTGGCGGTACGACGGCATTTTTTCCCGTGGCAGGATAACCGGCGACGGCGTCTTTTTTGGCGCTGACGGAAAGGAGTGGTTGTCGTCATGGCCAGAATAAAATGGCTCGGCGTCATAAGGCTCCTCGGACTGCTGCTGGTGCTTGTGTATCATCTGTTTCAGGACTATATGCCCGGAGGCTTTGTCGGGGTGGATGTATTTTTCACCCTATCCGGTTTTTTGATAACGGCAATGCTCATAGATGGCTTCGGACGCAATGGCGGGTTTGGGGTTGCGTCTTTCCTGAAGCGCCGCGCCACGCGCATTTTTCCGCCTCTGGTTTGCGCGATTTTGGTTACTTTGCCGTTTTCGCTGCTCATATCCCCCGATTTCGTAACGGGGGTCGGCAAACAGTTGGCGGCTGCGGCCGGCTTTGTGACAAACTACTATGAGATGCTTACGGGAGGCTCCTATGAGGGCAGGATGCTCCCGCATCTTTTTCTGCATACATGGACGCTGGCCGTGGAGATGCAGTTTTACCTGATATGGGGCGTTATGTTCGCATTATTGACGCGCCTGGCAAAAAAGCGGTTTCCGAACGATTTCGGACGGAGCGCCGTGATGCTTGGGAGAATCGTTTTTGCGCTTTCGGTGGCTATGGCAATTGCCGCATATGCCCAAATGCAAATTACATACGGCAAAAACACTGCCGACCCGTCAAGCGCGTATTTTGCCACACATACGCATGGATTTCCTTTTCTGCTGGGTTCGTCGGCCGGCGCGCTGTTCGGCATACGCGGAAAAACAGCCGCTTTGAAGAACGGCCGGACACAGGGAAAAGCGCGGGGAGGCATTACGGCGGGTTTTTTTGTCGGAGTTGCCGCGTTGTCCGTCGGCGCCATATCCCTGCTCGCCGTGAAGCTGGACTTCTATGCGGAAGCCACGTATAGGTTCGGCTTTGCCGGCGTATCGCTCCTCACGATTTTGCTTATCGTATGCGCTATAAAAATTGCCGAAACCGGAATTCGTGATATACGCGAACCAAAACCGCTCACCGTGGCGTCCGATTTGTCATATTGCATATACTTGTTCCATTGGCCGCTGTTCATCGTGTTCAGCCGGCGCTTTGACGGCAATTTGCCGGCCGCGGTTTCCGCGCTTGTTTTGTCGGTGTTGTTCTCATCCATCGTCGTATATATTGTGGAGCCGTATTTAACAGGTTCGTCGTCTACGGAAAACGCGGCAAGGACGGTAAGGAGCGCGCGCAACAAGGCCGCACGGGTGGCAGGGCGCGTGTCCGCGCTTGTCGTACTTGCGATGGCGGTGACGCTCGGCGGGATGGCGCTTGCGCGGGCGCCCGAAATCAGCTCGCTTGAGAACGAGATGATAGCGGGTTACATTTACCAGGACGCCGACGCCATTGGCGACCTGTACCTTACCACGCAGACACAAGGCGGCGTTTCGCCTGTTGCTTCGGACTTACAGGACGGTGCGGGAGAAGCGTCGGGAGACGTTGGGGACTCCTCGACGGACTCGGCTGCCGCGCTGTCCAAGCTTGAGCGGGAAGCGGCGTCAAATCCGGCGTCCGGCGACGATGCAGGCATGGCTCCAAACGCCGATAATGGACAGGAACCGGCGCAGGAAACGGATTACCCGGCAGAACCGGGCGATCCGTCCGACCTGACCGAGTCCGCCGCGCCCGATGCGCCGCCCACAGAGTCGCCGCAACCGGAGACGTCCGGCGACGCTCCACAGGAACCGCGGCAGAGCGACGCCGCCGACGCTTCCCCGGCGCCACCTCCGGCGGATGTTCCACCGGAATCCACTACGTCCGACTCACCGCCGCCGACGCCATCGCCGCCGCCGCAGACTCCGGGCGCTGATGCAGGCGCCGCGCACCCGACCGATGGCTCCGAAGCACCGGCCGGCGGCTCAAGCGATACAGACGCCGCAATACCTGCGGGCGTGACCGTCATAGGCGACTCTGTCTGTATGGGCGCCCGAAAAAATCTGATCGCGACTATCCCTGACTGTGTGGTGGACGCCGAAGGATCGCGCCAGATATGGCAGGGGTACGATCTGCTGATGGATTTGCAGAAGCAGGGGAGCCTGCGCGAGTACGTCGTCATTGCCCTCGGTACAAACGGCAATAAAAACTCTCTGGACAAGATAGAACAGATAATTGCGGATATTAAGCCCGGGCATCGGCTGGTCTTTGTCACACCCTATGACGGCAGGGCCACCCCGACGTGGTCAAGCTATAAATCAGCGGAGTATATTCGCGGCCTTCCGGAGAAATACGGCTTTGTCACGGTCGCCGACTGGGCCGAAACGATAAAGCCCGACGCCTATCTGCTTGGGTCGGACAAGGTTCACATCGGCGGCCAGCCAACGGCTATAGACATGTACACAAACTGCATAATCAACGCATTGGGCGTGGCGGCGGGAAAACCGGCGAAACCGTAGCGGGATAAAAACGGTATGTTTTTCTTGACATGGCCATCGGTTCTTGCTAGAATGTCGCAGTTGTTTTTTGAAGTATTTATAAAGGATGGGCACGATAATGATTGTTGGAATTCCGAGGGAAATAAAGAAAAACGAGAATAGGGTATCGGTTTTGCCGTCGGGCGTGATGAGCTTGGTAGACGCGGGGCATGAAGTATATATCGAAAAAACGGCCGGGGAGGGAAGCGGATTCTCGGACGAGGAGTATGCAAGCGCGGGCGGGCGAATCGTCGGCTCGTCCGAGGAGATATACGCTAAATCGGAAATGGTGATGAAGGTAAAGGAGCCGCTCGCGCCGGAGTACCCGCTTCTGCGCGAGGGACAGATACTGTTCACCTATCTCCATCTTGCATCCGACCAGGTGCAAACCAGGGCGCTGCTGGACTCCAAAGTGACGGGCATAGCCTATGAGACCGTTCAGCTTCCTGACAATTCACTGCCTTTGCTTGCGCCGATGAGCGCGATCGCGGGGCGGATATCGATTCAGATTGGCGCGTACCTGCTGCAAAAAATAAACGAGGGGAGCGGAATACTCCTTGGCGGGGTGCCCGGCGTCTCACCGGGATATGTCACAATAATAGGCGGCGGGGTGGTTGGGCTGAACGCCGCAAAAATGGCCGTTGGACTTGGCGCACGTGTGACGGTGCTCGATATTTCGGTTGAACGTCTGGCATACGTCCACGACATACTGCCCAATGTGGCGACGTTGATATCAAACGAACACAACATCGCCCAATCGGTCGCGGAAGCCGACCTGGTTATTGGAGCCGTGCTCATACCGGGCGCCAGAGCACCCAAAATCGTGACCGAGAAAATGGTCATGGGCATGAAACAAGGTTCGGTCATAGTGGACGTTGCAATTGACCAGGGGGGCTCGGTGGTGACGATGGACAGGCTGACTAGCCATGAGAATCCGTATTTCATAAAGCACGGGGTCGTCCACTACTCGGTGCCCAATATGCCGGGGGCCGTACCAAGGACGTCATCCTTCGCTTTGTCAAACGCCACAATGCCCTATGCGCTGGAAATAGCAAACAAGGGCGCCGAAGCCGCGCTCAGGGAGAACCCCGCCCTGTTAAAAGGCCTTAACGTATACAAAGGCAAACTAACAAACAAGCCCGTAGCCCAAGCACTGGAGCTTGAGTACGAGCCAGTCATCTTCGACTGATTTAATTTCTTATTCGTTCTTGATCGCTTCCAGCACGGACATGCGCATTGCGCGGATGGATGGATAAAGACCCGACAGGATACCCACTATCGTCGTGAAAACCATACTTGCCCCGATCAGCCACAACGGGATGATGGACAAGTCGTACTGCATACCGCCGAAACCGCTCAGGCCGAGCCGGGATCCGTCGACGAAGGTGTTGAGAACATACGACGCCGCAAGCGATAGCCCTATGCCCAAAATCCCGCCAAACAGCCCGATGATTGCCGACTCGCAAAGGAACATGCTCAATACATTGCCCAGCCTGCATCCCATGACCTTCATCACGCCTATCTCGCGCGTGCGTTCATAAGTCGACATTATCATGGTGTTCGCGATACCGAGCGCGGCGACGAGGAATGCAACAAGGCCGATGCCGCCGAGAATCATTTGAATAAAGGCAAACTGTTCTTTCGCGTATTCAAGACTGTCCATGTTGCTCCAGGCCTGCAGTCCCCAGTCCTGCAGTTCTTTTTGAATGTCCATGACATTGCTCATATCGTTGACCTTTACGGTGAGCTCGTCGTATTTGTCCTGTTCCTGCTCCGTCGAGGATTTGGACGACACACTGCTTGACACTGACATGGGCATATCGGAGGCGTACACGACCATACCGCCGCCGCGGAAGCCGTTATTGTTATCGTTCCCCCTGATTTTGTTCAGTTCCTTTTCCAGCTTGTCGAAGGCGGCGGTATCCATGACAAGGCTGCTGTTGAACCGCCAGTTGTTCATCTTCCATTCCAGGACCCCGACGGTCTGGATCTTAAAATTTTTCGGCTTTGGCTGGCCGGGCTCCACATAAACATCAGGCATTAGCTTGATGTTTATTTCTTCGGTCGGGTTGAAGGGCAGCGGATTTACGGTGTATGTCTGGTTTTCCCAATCGTAGTCGACCGCGGGGTTCCATTCCCAGCGCTTCGGGTCGCCAAAATTGAAAGGCAACTCATAACCCATGAGGACCTCATAGCTGCCGTCCTGCTCCATGTAACGCCCCAGCTCCAGCTCCTGCCCGAAATGCGGAAGCGCCGAGGCATCCACGGATATCACCGACGCCCACGCCTCAAGACGGCCTTTTGTCAGGCGGACATACATTGTGCGTATCGGAAGCACCGCCACGACATTTTCCATTCTGTTTATCCGCGCCACGACATCGTCGGTCAGCTTTGCCGCGGAGTCGTCGCCCCAACCACCCCTGTATACGGTGATCTCGGTCAGGCTTCCCCACTGCTCGTACTGCTTGACGGTGCCAACATCCAAAGCTTCGCTTATCGAGAGCATGATGACCACGGACATCGTGCCGATTACGACGCCCAGTATGGTCAGCAGGCTTCTCGCCTTGCGCCGGAAGAAGTTGCGCAGGGCAAAGCGGATAATGTCAAAGAATCTCATTCTTTGTCGTCCCCGTCCACATCGTTGTCCTCGTCGTCTTCAAGCGCCCTGCGTTTTTTTCTCCTGCTGTGGCGCACAAGCAGTATCGTCACCACCGTCAGGACGACAACGAGACCCGCCCCGCATGATATTATTATCCACCACGCAAAACCGAACCATCCTCCGCCTTCGCCCCCGTCGGGATACATGGAGTCCATGCCGGGGAAGTCATCCATCGGAAACTCCGGGTAGTAAGGTTCGTTCACCATCATTGTGAACTCCTCGCGCATCTCCGTCAGGTTTCCGACCGCGTCCTCAAAGCGCAATACTACGGCGCCTGTCACCTCGCCCACGGCCATTGGGAACATCATACATTCAAAATAGTCCGTGTAGCCCGATACCAGGTTGCCCATGTAGTTCGAGCTCCCGTCCGGCAGCATGAAATCGCCCTCTATGTCTATCGTGAAGTTGTAGACAGTCCCCTTACCCTTGTTTATATATTGGAACATCAGGTATGTCTGCATCCCCATATCGCCCCACATAGGCGGGTTGAAGTTGGCAATCTCGACGATCAGAGGCACGATGACGGGAAGGCTGAGCGTCTCGCCGGGACGGTAGGAGATACCGTCCTTATCTTCGTAATCAAGGTGGAAATCAAGCTGGTAGCTCTTGGTTTCCGCGCTTTGCGACACAACAAGGCGGATCGTTCGCTGCGTTTCCTCGCCTGCCGGAATTGATTCGATGAAGAAAGTATTGCTCCCGGCAGCGGGCATAAAAACGCCGTCAATGGACGAGAGCGTCACGGTGAGGTTGCTTAGTCCCGTCAGCTTGCTGGTGTTGCGGAGCGTAAACGACAAATCGAACATCGCTCCCGCGCGAAGCGTCTGGATTGGCACGTCCTCCCATGACATTTCGTATCGGTCGATGATAAGCTTCGGCACCGAAGTCGGGGACGGTTCGGGAGACGGGGATTCGCTCGGCTCCGGCAGGAGGACGGGAAAGCTGATGTTCTCGACAATGATGTTTTCGTTGCCATCGGGCATTTTGTACCTGATTTCCGCCTGAAGCGCCAGGGCGGAGCTTGTGCACATTTCCGACAGGATGACGTTGTACGCAACGGTTGCGCGATCGCCGGGAGCGATGGACTCGATTGTTTTGCCCGGAAGATTGTCCTCTCCGTCGGTTAGATACATCCCGGTCCCGGTAAAGCCCGAAACACGGAGCCTGACATTTTCGGCAAGACCCGCACCGGAATTACGCAGCTCGATAGTGAGAACGGAGCTTTGACCCGGTTCGAGAATACCTCCCGGTATCGTCGCCCGGGTCATCTCGATCTCGGATTCCGGCGGATCGGGCGGGAGAAGCACCTCTATGACAGCCTCGTACACGGTCGTAATCTGCTTATCGTCCACATCCAGATAACTGAGTGAAATGGTCAGCGGCAGGTTTTCCGATTTTGTCGTTGAAGCCACCCGCAGCGTCAGGGTTCGGTTACCGGACTGGCCGGCGCCCACTGTACCTATCAGACCCGCGGCGGAGCTTCCCATCATCATAAATGTGTCTTCCGACTGGTTTCTGACGGATAAAACGGCTTCACGCGCGGCCATGCCGCCCGTATTCCTCACCTCAATGTTCAGATTGAAAAGCTCGCCGGGATGGACGGGGAACAGCGGGCCGACGTCGGTGATCTGCATTGAGACGGGCTCCGCGTCGTTTGTGACGACAACTTTGATTGTCCCGGAAAATGTATCCATCTCATTTGTTGTTTCACGGTAGAAGATACCGTTTATCTCAAATTCGTAGACGCCTGCCTTTACCGTGTTAGGTAGGATCAAATTGTATGTGAATGTGCCGCGGTTGCCATAATTTGCGCTTGTGTTGCGGCGTACCGTGCTGAGATTCGCGGTGAAAGCGGCTTGCGAATTCACACCCATCAGAAGACTGTACAGCTCCGGATCGGTGGGCATTATCGTGGCGCTCAAATTGTTTGCGGCGCGTTCGCCATTGTTGACGACGCCGAACGAAAGGCTGCCCGACCGCCCGGCCCTAAGGGTCGTAATGGGCGTTGAATCAACGGAAATTGAAGCGGGTCTGGGACTGGAGGGAGGCTCGGGGGGTTCGGAGGACGGCAGTTCGACCGTTTCCACCTGAAGCAGCAGTTCCTTTTTTATGGGATCGGCATAATCTTTATGTCTTACTTCCGCCTCAATCGTTACGCCGGTGCCTACAAAAGAAGAGCTTAGCGTCACGCTGTATTTGATCTCTGCCCAGCCGTCAGCGTCTATTTGTGGGATCGGACGTTGAAGTGACTCATTGACGTCATTTGAATAAAGCCCCAAATACGAAAAACCGCTCACTATCAGTTGAGCCTTATCCGCATCAGCGCTGGTCTCATAGCCCAAAAAATTAGTGAACACCGCCTTGTTGAAATGAACCATGACATATATATCGATCGATCTTCCCGCCGTGAGTCTGGAGCTCGGTCTCACATCAATAAAGTCGATGAATTGATCGATGGAAGGCGGAACCGGCGTTCCTGCCGCGCTTGCCCGCTTTGGTATGATGAACAACGAAAACAGTGCGACAACCGCCAATATTAAACTTATCCCGCTTTTTAAACTGCGTTTCATTCAAAGTCTCCATTTCTTTCCTGCTTGTTTGCCAACGCCAACGGCGAGGGCTGTTCATCGCTGTCGGAGTCTATATTCCCATCCTTGATGTGAACTATCCTATCCGCGTACTGCGCTATTTCTATGTCATGCGTGACAATGAGCAGCGTCTTTGCGCGCGACCTTGTGATTTCGACCATCTTTTCCATGACCTCGATGGTCGTTTTTGAATCAAGGTTTCCGGTCGGCTCGTCGGCGAACACGACGTCGGGCTTGGCGACGAACGCGCGTGCTATCCCGACGCGTTGCTGCTGTCCGCCGCTCATTTGCGTAGGGCGGTGATCCAGGCGGTCGCCCAGTCCGACCGACTTCAGAATCTCGACGGCCGTTTTCTCCCGCTTTGACTTCCTGACGCCCTTGAACGCAAGCGGCAGCGCCACGTTTTCCACCGCGGTCAATGTCGGCAACAGATTGTATGACTGGAAAACAAACCCAAGATGAACCTGGCGGAAAACGGCCAACTGCCGCTCGTTCAGCCTGTCCAAACGCCTTCCATGAATGACGATAGAGCCCTTTGTGGGTTTTTCGAGCCCCGCCAGCATATTGAGCAGCGTCGATTTTCCCGAACCCGAAGTACCGAGCAGGCAGCAGATCTGGCCCCTTGGAATGCGAAGGTCGATCGAATCAAGCGCGACAACGCGTTCCGAGCCGATCCTGTATATCTTGCGCAATCCCGTCGTGCGGATGGCCGGCTTGAGTCTAGTCGTCGCCGCGGTTTCCTGAACTGCAGTATCCAAACGGGCGTTCCTTTCCCCATGAACAGGCTGCTGCAAGCGTCATGCAGCAATTATTTTCCCTTGATAGAGTACACTGTGTATCGTTACCCGTCAATAGTCAACCACAGCAATGTATATTAGTTGCATCTTTATGTTACGTGTCAAACACCTCCTCGAAATGTGACAACGGCAAA
>Ga0082212_10008323_pt1 | contig 13578 bp, 8 predicted proteins | sample TergutNt197P3_FD_71548 | JGI IMG/M metagenome (GOLD analysis project Ga0082212, IMG submission 71548) | Neocapritermes taracua P3 segment gut microbial communities from Petit-Saut dam, French Guiana - Nt197 P3 | ecosystem: Host-associated > Arthropoda: Insects > Digestive system > Gut ... | reverse complement strand
AGAGAAAATCAATTGTTGAATCGTGTGTTGAAAATATGAGGCGTATTAATCGGCTTTTTCAATACGGTTTTCAGTTTAGTTGGTTCGACCGAGAACTTAAAACCGTCTTTGATGTCGACATCTTCGCCCACCCATTCGACCGCGAAAAAGGATACTCTATCATCAAACAAGACAACATTGAAATCCTTGTCATGAAACTCGAAAAACTAAATACTCTTGAATCTGTTATTGGTGAATTTGTGGGTGTGTCGCATTTCAAATTTGTAAACGCCAATGAAAGAAGTAAACAACCATATAGATATTTATATAAAAATGTAATAGATACTATTAAAATCCCGCGTGAAATCGTCGATTTATATTACAAAGACAACCCACGCATGGACCACTTCTACACAGAAGAAGAAAAAACAAAATTCTTAAAAAAATGGGAGAGTAATATAATTGATTATAGAAAACGTGATAAATGATTTAAAGCTTTTTAAAACCGAAAACACTTTAAATAAAAAAAACATTGTTCTATATGGTGCGGGGCTTTTAGGTATTGAAGTTTATGAAATGCTTAAATATGCCGGGATTGCTGTTGCGTATTTCTGTGATAGTAATCCTAAAAAACATGGTAAAAGAATAGATGGAATTGAGATTATCCCCCCTGGCAAACTTAAAGAATTAGATTCGGAAACAATAATAATTATTACAATATATAATGAAAATATTGCCAAACAATGTTTGGATTTCATAAAAACTTTAAATAAAAAATTAAAGAAAGTATTTACTGCATTAAAATTTTTTAATAATCTGTGTGATTACTGGATAGAAATAACCTCTCAGGAAAACGAAATTTTAAAAAAAATTCGAAATAAATTTAGTTTTAATAATGTTGAGTTGATTAATAAAGGTTTTTCGCTTGATAAAAAATATTGCGTAACTGATAAAAATGGGATGAATTATTTTCTTCGTATTTCCAATTTTACTAATTTTAAAAGACAAAAGAAAATCTTTTCTTTAATGAAACAACCTGCTACATTAGGGATACCCATGAGTATTCCTTTAGATTTTGGTGTTTGCGATTTAGGAGTATATATATTAACAAGTTGGATAGATGGAGAAATAATGGCTGCAATATCACCCTCGTTATCTAATGCAGAACTTTATAACTACGGATTAAAGTGTGGGGAGATATTGCGAAAAATTCATTCTATACCGGCACCTCAAACAATTGTGAAATATGAGGAGATCAACAAGATAGATATTTCTATAAAGACATATAAAAAATGCGGTAAAACTTTTGACGGAGATAATATCATTATTACATACATAGAACAAAATCTAGAACAATACCGATTTTTATTTGAAAATCGTCCTCAATGTTTTATACATGGTGATTACCATTTGGGAAATATAATTCTTGAAAATGGAAATTTAAAAATAGTTGATTTTGACGCTTGTGGTTTTGGAGATTCATGGTATGATTTTTATTGCTTATTTTTAGGAGCAATAAAAAATAACGACCTTTTTAGAACCGCATTAATAAAAGGATACTTTAATGGGGAGCCACCAAATATATTTTGGAGATTATCGTATTTTTATACCTGTATATATTCGTTAGAATTTTTTTGTTATCATTTAATAAATAAAGAATATTTAGAAAAAGTTGGAATACGTAATATTCAAGGATTTCTTAAATCTACAAACAATCTAAAAAAAAACATACCTTCATGGTATAAATAACAAAAATGAATATGCCCGCCGCTGGTACGTGCATATGCCGCCCAATTTGGGTTCATCCTTATAAATGAGTATATGTTATTGACAAAGGATTTATTTTGGAATATCATACTCAAATACAAGGAGGATGATATTAAAGAAATGAATAATAAGACAAAGCGAGCAAGAAAGAAAATTATGGATGCGGATTTGACATCATTTTATCCGGAATATTTTAGAATTGATCAGCAATATTTGGTTAACGAAAAGATCGAAATAACCGCAAAATCCATAACCCGCCAAGCGGTATGTCCGTCATGTGGAAAATTAAGCGGAAGTTATCACAGTACATACAAGCGCAAAGTGGAAGATTTGCCATTATTGGGCACAAATGTATTTATTACAGTTACAGCATATAGGTATTATTGCGAAAATGCGAACTGCCCTCAAAAAGTATTTGCAGAGGAATTGGAAGGGTTCGCCGGTTGGTTCAGGCGGAAAACCGAAAGGCTTGAAAATTTGATCGCCAGCATAGCGCTAAACACAAATTGTGAAGGATGTTCTCGTATATGCAAGGCAATGGGGATTGAAATCAGCGGCGATTATGCGATCAATCTTTTGAAAAAGCGTTTTAGCGGGCGGGCCCCTAAATGCGGGGAAATTATAGGGGTAGACGATTGGGCGTACAAAAAAGGCCATACATACGGCACTGTCGTTTGCGACGGAGACAATCATAAACCTGTCGCTTTACTAGATGGGCGCGACGGCGTCAGCCTGAAAGCATGGCTGTTGAATAACAAACACATAAAAATCGTCACGCGAGACAGGGCGGGAGCGTACGCCAAGGCGATCCGCGATGCTTTGCCTGAAGCGATACAGGTAGCGGACAGGTTCCATTTGTTTCAAAACCTGATGGATACAGTGAAAGAAACGCTCCGATCTCAATTGCCTGAGCGGATTGAAATATCTACAGAAGGTTCAAATAAAACGGCATTGACTGGTGAAAACATGGAAGCCGCCTCTAAAAAAAACAGCAAAATCCGAACGGTGAATTAACTGTTGCGGAAAAAGAACGTAAGGAGAGAATCTGCAAAATTCAGGAATTATTAAATCAAGGGTATCCTGCGACTCGTATTAAGAAATTGTTGGAAACCACATACAATACGATAAGAAGATATAAAGACGGCGATCCTGATTTGTTATGCAGGTTTCCAGAAAAGCAGGGATCTGGCAGTTTGCTCGATAATCACAAAGAATTTATCATTGATTGTTTGAATAGAAAAATGACCTTTACTGCAATCCTTAACGAGATACAAAAAGCGGGCACATCAATTAAAAGCACTGCGTTTAAACAGTATGGCAACAAACTCAAGGCTGAATACGGAATTAATAATAAAACCAATACTGCCGGCAAAGAATTGAATCCAGAAGCGATTAAGGCGAGATACATAAAAAGGAAGGATGTGCTGCGATATTTATGGACAGGCAAGAAATTGTCAGAAGAAGATGTCGCGGCCGTTGGCAAAGAATACGAAGTGATCAATTACCTTGAACGTTTAATTTTTGATTTTAAAAGCGTTTTCCAGGAAAAGAGCAAAGCAATGCTGGCGGGGTTCATAGAGATATATGAAAATTCCGCTTATAGTAAAATCAGGTCATTCATCAATGGTCTGTCGGCAGATATTGACGCTGTTGCGAACGCGGTAGAACTCCCTTACAGCAATGGCTTCATTGAAGGCAACAATAATCGGTTGAAAATGATCAAGCGCATGATGTTCGGCCGGGCGAAACTGCCGTTATTGGAAATTCGAATCTTGCACGGGGAACAAATTTTTTTGGGCAAACATACTCATTTATAAGGAAGAACCGCAATTGAACCGTTAGGTAACGGATAGGACAAAAAAGCTGCATTTTCCTTTCCGGCCCCCAGTACACCACTTCTCCGTTAATACGGTACGAGTACGGCGAGATCGTACCAATACCCGCTTAAAATGCCTGTTCCGTTAAATTCGACATCAGACAGGTCAAGCGACAGCTCTGTTTTGCCGCCAAATAATTTTCAAGAAAACCTTTGCAATTATATTGCCTTCCGAAATATAATCAACTTTTCCATGCCCGTCGGTGAATTCACCGACGGGCATGGAACTGACTCAGTTGACATAAAATGTATTATCGGAAGTGGTGTACTGGAGGCCGGAATGGAAAATGCAGCTTATTTCTCCTACAATGATTCTTTATTATCAATGCTTTACAGATACATTATAGAAATACGTAACAAATAACGGAATATAAAAAATTCAATGCAATCGGACGTTCTTGTACAATTTTGGACAAAAACATCTTACGTTTCACGCATACACCTTGATTTTCCAACATCAAGTTCAAGCAATGGCTTAATGGCTTGGCTATGAACGGGGCGTCTTTTTTGCCCGTTTTTTATCAGGAAGCAAACCCATTGATTTTATTTCATCTGGTGTCAGCTTCATCACTTCCACGATGGCATCTACGGGAACCCCTTTTGACTTAAACGCCATTACGGTTTCTTTCCGCTCAGCTTCGCGTCGTTCTTCGCCGCGTTTCTCGCCCATAGTAATGCCGCGTTCTTCGCCACGCTTCTCGCCTATTGAAATGCCGCGTTTCTCACAGCGTTCTTCACCGCGCTTCTCGCCTATTGCAATGCCGCGTTCCCTGCCGCGTTGCTCCGCCGCGATAAGGTTGTGTTCCATGTCGGTCTGAAACATGCGTCGACTGCGGAAATGAGCGCGTTCACGCTCGTCCTTGCTTATGGATTTCAACAATGTTCCCGCCATACCAACCCCCTTCTTCTTCCTGAATATCGCTTCCATTACTTTACCGTATTCAGGGCGGTTTGCGTAACCAAAGAATATCGTCCACATCTCAAGCGGCGTCAGTTCATTCACCGGCTTCTTCGCAAAATCCCTCGCCTTGCCAAGTTCCACAAACGCCATCGTGATATCGTCCGTCAACACATTCCCGCTTTCATCACGCATTGTTGCCGTGCGGAAAAATTTTCTGTCACCCGGAAAAAAAGTATATGCGAAAAATGTCACCTGCCATGTCCGCGCCAGTTGCGCATAAGTTTTCCCTTTCAATCCCTGCGATGAATGAAGGTCGCAAAGGTAATACAGAGTCTTGCGCTTCAGGTTGGCGTAACGGTCGTCGCCTGTTTCCTCCATCCTTGAAGCCTACATTTCGAGGTTAATCTGTTCGCCGTCGTCAGTTACGCAGTTCACGTCAAACCGTTCCTGTTTTTACATGATGTCACCGACGGGAATCTCATAGAGATAAAATTATTCAAGATTCGGCGGTGTAGCATTAACCGGAGCCCTATATCGGAAAAATTTGAAAAATATTTTTTTCAATCTGGGATTTTTTTGTTGACAGGAAACAGGCACATTGCTTTATACTGGTAATAAGGTTTTAGTTTGCAGTTTTTGAAGCGTACATCCTGTAAAGGAGACTGTCATGCTTTGGAAGTTCCGCTTTTTACCGTTTCTGTTGCTGATTTCAGCAACCGCACTGGCACAATCCGGATTAACCATCGACAAAGTTGGAAAAGAACAAGTCAGTAAAGGCGACGGCACAAAAATAGTAGCGTTTACCTCGGTGATAGAAGGCGTAGTAACCGATCCAGCTATGTCGGTATACGTTTTGGTAAAGGCTCATGATGCGGCAAGCGAACGCGCTTTTGCCGCCACAGTTGATAGCTCGCAGCCTGAATCTTCCAAAGGATACCGCTGGCGCGCAGTCTGTCAGTTTGGCGAACTCATAGGAGACGCCGGAGGCTTATATGAAGCGCGGGCCGTTGCAATTAGTAATTCCGGCGTCCAACGCGGCAAATTACTTGAAACACTGCAAGCAAGCAAAATCAAATCTGATGTAATCAAACTATCGCGCGGCAACAATTAACGGAGGATCGCCTCATGAAAAGAGCGGCATTAATATTTGGCATCGTTTTCTTACTGTCATTTCTGGTAATCCCCGCCGTTACCAATCCTTCATTATCGGAGACCGAGTATACCTATAAGCCGCGCGATGCACGAGGCGTTTATTCATTCGGCAACTATCTCGGCGGAGCAGGACAAATCAATCTTGTAAACGGTAATCTTACATACGGTCGTCAGATCGTATCCCGTCCGGGACGCGCGGGATTCAATCTCAATCTTTCGATTTATTACAACAGCAAGATATGGGAACGCGACGGCGGCGATACAATCGTAAAAGAGCCGGGCAGTCCTTATGGCATCGGCTGGTATCTTGGCTTCGCGCGTTTAATGGAAGGCATATCGAGTTACGCTATCATTTTTCCAGACGGCTCATCGCATGAACTGAAACTTTACGAAGGCAAAGTATGGAAATCCCTTGATTCCACATACATACTTTTCGACCCCTTGACAAAAACCGCGACGCTGAAAGGCGGAACGAAGCTCGTATTCGGCAACAAGGCAGGCGGCATCAGCTATATGACGGAAATGAAGGACACGAACGGCAATTTTATTACGGCGACATATATTCCGCAGACGGGACTGCTTGACGAAGTATACGACACGCTCGGAAAGGCGGCTGAGTTTCATTACGATAACGGCTATCTTGACTATGTGGTTTCACACGGCACGGCGCGCGCCACGATATATTTCAATACGAGCGAGGCATATCAGCCGCTTCCGGCATTTGCAGCGCCCGCGGTAATGCCTTTTAATGAACGTCAGCTTGATTCAATAACAATCAGCCTGCCGAATCAGGATATTACGCAGGAATACAGCTACGGTTATTTTGGCGAGCTTTCATCAATCAAAAACCGAATCGTAAGCGGCGAACGCGAGGCTGAAAGCAATCTTGCCGACTTTGAATATGATACATTGCGTTTTGCAGACCGTATTTACCGTGAAGTAGAGGAGCGCGCCGTAATATTAAAGACGGAATACGGTTCGGACGGCCAGCCGTTTATATGGAATATTGATTACACATTCACCGGCAATACGTCAAATCCATCGAGAACATCGGTTAGCGACGTTCGCGGAATAACGGAATACCGTTTTAACGCCTCGACATATCCCGCGCGGTCATGGAAAGACGGATTGCTTGCGTCAGTCCAGCGAAAGAATCCGGAAGGAACGTTTATCTATCGAAGTGAAGCAACCGAATGGGAACAGGATTATCCAAAAGAACTCCAGATCGTCAATCCGCGTCCTTCGGCAAAAATCCTTACGCTTGATGACGGCCAAAGCCTGAAAACGGAATACGAATATACTAACGACGATACGGGAAACATCCGGAGCATCGTGCAATACCCGTATAACAACAGTAAGAAGGCGTTGCGGAGCTTGACTGTCCGTTACCTTCACGAAACAAACCCGGCGTACCGCAAAGCCGACCGTTTTAATCTCATATCATCGGTGATGATTGAAGACAACTCTGGAAACGGTTCCGAGAAAAAAGCCTCGCGCACTGAATACGGTTATGACGAATGGGCGCTGACGGGATATCCAGAAGAAGTATTCAATCACGACCCTGCGTATAACAACGCAAATATCACGGTACGCGGCAACCAGACAAGCGTCCGCAACTGGCTTATTGACGATAACCGCTATCTTTTGAGCCGGGTAAATTACGATATAACCGGAAATGTAATATCCTCGACCGACCCGAAAGGCAACACAACGACAAGAAGTTTTTCAGCGGAAACAAACCGCGCGTTGCCTGAAGCGGTTGTTAATGCTCTTGGTCACGGCATATATGCCGAATGGCAGAAATACGGCGACAGCTACAACGGCGATCTTGCGTCTATAACGGACGCAAACGGCGCACAGACAAGCTACTGGTATGACCAGTTAGGGCGCAAGGTATTGGAGATAACGCCATTTGACGCGAATATGATAGGCTATGACGACATAGCGTATCTTACGGCGCAGATAACATCCAACGGAACGGCATATACGGTAACAGACCCGTTGGGAAATCCGATACAGACGATACAGCCGAAACCATCCGGCGGCGGACATCTGATACAGAATATCGGCTATGACAATCCATGGCGTCAACCGAGTTCGGTTTCACTGCCTTACACGGAAGGTTCAAATGCGGCGACGGCAACTATTACGTATGACGCTTTAGGCCGGAAAGCTGCTGAATACATACCCAACTCCGGAATGGTGAAATACGAATATTCCGGCAATACGACAATCGTAAAAGATACGGAAGGGCGAAAAAAGAAATATGTCTACAATGAGTTTGGAAGCGTAGCGGAATTATATGAAGAGGACGCAAACGGGAATCTGTCAATACTGACTAAATACAGTTATAACGCCCTGGGCAGACTTACGAAGATCACGCAGGGGAACCAGACGCGGAGTTTTACGTATGACACTCTTGGCAGATTGCTGACGGAAACGTTTCCTGAAAGCGGAACGAGCCGCTATACGTATGACGATAACGGCAACGTGCTGACAAGGACGGACGCTCGCGGAGTGAAGGTAAGCTCGCAATACGATGAACTGAACCGAAGGACAAGAACATCATTTTCAGACGGAACGCCCGCGGCGGCGTATGTATATGACGAGATGGGCAACGATTTGATAGGAATCATAGCGAACGGCACTGGCCGAATGACAAGCGCGTGGACATCGGACGGCACAGGATATAGCTGGACGTATGACATAGGCGGAAGGCCGCTTCGCCAAAATGCGTTTATTGATGGCGAGGAATATTTGCTTGATTTCAATTTCTGGGAAGACGGCTGCGGATGCGGCGAGAAGGATTTGCAGAGCATCATTTACCCTGACGGATACCGTGTGAACTACGGCAGAGACGAAATCAGCAGAATCATGTCGATATATGGCAATGACGCCATATACGCTGAATATGTATACAATTCGCCGTTTGGGGGATTATCGGACGTAATCTTCGGCGACGGATATATACAGCGATTCCGTTTTGACGCTTATGGCGTGCTTAAAAGCAGCATGCTTGAAAGCGATGACAGCGGTATAGAGTGGGATTACTCGTATGACGGCAGGCAGCGCATAACGCGGATAGGCGAACGAGTTTACAGGGAAAATCCGTTGAGCGATGAATCGGCTCAATATACGTATGAATACGACCATCTTGGCAGGCTGTCATCTGCTACGCAGAGGATATATGACGGCGTGGGATATGTAACGAATCAGATCAACAGTTTTACGTATGACCAGTATGGAAACATGCTTACGAGTGCGATGACGTATCCTCTGGATACGGGAAGCAACTGGCAGAATACGTACAATGTGGACGCCGGAACGAACCGGCTGAAGAGCTATAAAACGGGCATGGGAACTGCAAGCATTCTGTATGACGCGGCGGGGAACATATTGCAGGAAGGAGCGCAGAGATACGCTTATGACGGAGCGGGAAGACTGATAAACGCCGGGCCTGACGCCGGCATTTATAAATACGACGCATTTGGCCGCAGGATAAAAAAGACGTATGTATTTGAGAATGAAGAAGAGACTGCGTATGGAACGCAGATATCTGTATACGGCCCTGGAAATATGTTGATGGCCGATTATGTAAAAGAACCCGGCGAATTGGGAACGACGCGCCAATTAACAATGGATTACATTCTGGGCGGCGAGGCTATAGCAAAGAGGATAGTATCTGAAACGTATTTTGAGGACGGTTCGGTAAGCCAAAGCGTAACTACGAAATATTTGCATCGGAATCATCTCAGCCAGGTAATCGACCCTGACGAATACGACATCAATACTGGCGCGGAATCTATGCATGGACAGCCATTTGCGTCGGGCGGCGACGATCAGTTTCAGGGGCATAAGGACGATCCTGAGAGCGGGCTGCATTACAACATCGCGCGGTCGTACAATCCGGCGATAGCGCGTTGGACGACGCCCGACCCGCTCAGCGGAAATGCGTATGTGCCGCAGTCGCTGAATAAATATTCATACAACATGAACGATCCGGTGAACCTGGTGGATAAAGGCGGGAAGTGTTCATCTTATGTGCCGTATATGTATGACACTATCTGGTGGAACATGGGGTTTGAAGATAATTTTTCGTTTTTCTACAATGGTTTGATGAATGGCGGTTACAGTTCCGAAGAAGCAATGGCCATGTTAGGCGGTTACTACAGCATGTGTGATGAGTATTATGATTATTTACTCTATGGTGGCGGCGGTGGTGGTGGTGGCGGCGATTACGGTGGAGGCGGTGGCGGTGGTTACTATGGTGACAGCGGTGGTGGAGGTAATCCGTCATCAATTGGCAATGATGGCTCGGATTCAAACTCATTCAATCCAAAAGATAGATTTATAGGTATGAATACGATGTTTACAATGGGTTGTTATTCTTATGTTAAGGAATTATTTAACAGAATAGGTGCGAGTAGTGTTACTGCAAAATTGGATAACATAGTAAATTATATCAACCAAGGATTGAATGGCTTACCTTCATATATCAAAGAAAATAAAACTGGGGTTTTTATAGATTCTGACGGTAATGCACAAGGAAACGTACGGGCTACGGCAAATTTTATTGATGGAACAGTAACGCTATGGGGATCATTCTATACACTAACTCCAATTCAACAACAACAGATACTTCTCCATGAGTTGATTCACATTTCGGGTGGAGGTGAAACTAGCGATATTTCATTAGCAGGAGTGCTAGGATGGAGTTACAACAATAGTTTAACCTATGCTGAAAATCAGTTATCAGCCTCAGTGTTTTGGGGAAACAAGTTAATGAGTTATTGCTACTAATTTGTACATATATCTGAATTTAACAACTTAATCATTTGAAGTATTACTTATGGCATGAAATCATTAGTGTCCCATTAAAGTTGAGAGAAAATGAATATCTTGTTATATATCTATGGTTTATTTAATATTTCGACATGCAACGTTTGATTTTTGCCGGGAAAGGCATTTTCAGTGAAAGGTGAGTCGAAATGCTTCAGGGTAAATTTGTATTTTCACAAATAATGGAACCTGTGCCATGGAAACGTTTTCAAACATGTATTAACCGATATAGCGGTGATTATCGTGTTAAAGAATTGAAATGCTCAGATTATTTAAATTATTTGGCTGGTGCTTACTATATAATGGACAGAGGTTATCTGGATTTTGAACGCCTTTATAAACTTAATCAATCAAAATCGTTTTTTGCAACAAGGACGAAGAAAAACACAAAACTAAAACGGTATTATTCAACACCTGTTGATAAATCCACAGGTGTTCAGTGCGATCAGGTTGTGGTGTTGGCAAGTGCAAACAGTTACAAATTGTATCCGGAGACATTTCGACGTATCAGATTTTACGATGCTATTCGTGAAAAACGGTTGGTATTTATTACAAATAATATGATGCTGCCTACAAAAACTATAGCCGATCTGTATAAATCACGTTGGCGAGTTGAATTGTTTTTCAAATGGATTAAACAGCATTTGCGGATTAAAACATTTTATGGTGTGAGCGAGAATGTCGTAAAATCTCAAATATGGATTGGTATATGTGTTTACTTATTAGCGGCTATTATGAAAAAGAAACTAAATTTAACACAAAGTTTATATCAAATCTTACAGGTTTTGAGCCTTACACAATTTGAGAAAATGCCCATTTTATCGCTGTTTGAGAAAGGAACTTGCAAAAGTAATGTCACACAATCACATAAACCATTGACTTTATTCGATTTATAATGGGACACTAATGACATGAAACATATATTTCATACCGCTAAAAAACGTGGCTTCTTTATTGTAATACTTGTTTGTTCTATTGGGCTTGGAAATTGTTGTTGTTTTGATAAAAACAAATGTCGCAATGCAGAAATATGTGGAGAAAACCTTCCGCTTAAGATTAATTATAAAGGTAGTCCGACAGCAAACGAACATGGTTTGCTCAAACCTCCATATTTCATAATTTTTTCGATAACGCCCAATGAGAACAAATCACTTCTATTGTTTTATGTTGTAAAAATGATAAATAATGAACCGGAAATAAAGCAATTAATTTCTGTCGATCGTGGAATAACCTGGAAGGCTGTTGACTGGCCAATGGGTTACAGAAACCTTGGTGGTAGTTATTCACATTGGATGCTTGCAATTAATAAAAAGATGAGTAATATTGATTTTCGCGTGATTTACGACTGTAATAATAATTGCCAAGACGGTTTTCCTGTAAGCACTGATGGTGGCAATACGTGGACGCATGTAAATTCAGCTTTGGAAGATGGCGGATTAATTGCAAAAATCGATTTGATTGAAACTGGAATGCACTCTACGAGCAGGCTTTACGCTCGTATTCAATCTATAAAAGATGCACGTATCGGTGTTTCGGATGATTACGGCCGTAATTTCAAGCTGCTCCCAAAAGGGCTTGATATTATTGCAGAATCCCGCGCAAACGCATCAATACTTTATGGACTACTGAACCCGTCTTACTTTGAATCAAATGATATAAAGACTTCCATTGATAAATTGGCAAGACTGGGTGTATCGAAAGATGGCGGAAAAAGCTGGGAAGTTATGAAAGGAAGTTTGGAAATAACAGGGCATAAAATCTATCGCAACATATTTAATCGTGAAGACAATAGATCATGGAGAAAGCATCCTGATGACGAGGAATGGCCTGTAGGTGATGGAATAATGCAGATTGAGAGCGATCCAAAACAGCCGGAATACATTTATGTGCTCACAACTAGAGGTTTGTATCTTTCACGGGATATGGGAAAAACATTTCGTCTTTCATCGCTTGCTCGGGGATTTTTGTATTCCATTGACAGAATCGCTGTTGACCCGCTGGATGGCCGATACCTCTATGCGGTGGTTGATTTAGTAAAATTCTATCGTTCTTCGGACTATGGCTGTACTTGGGAACTAATGCCACCACCAGCTGAATAAAACGTGTTTTATACGATGTAACGCGCAAGAAATGCTTGCTAGCCATTAACTGACGACGCTGGATTACTGCATTCCCGGTAATTCCGCTTCGAGTGCGTGGCTTTTCCATAGCGAATCAAAATAATAAGCGCGCTTTAAATTCTGCCTTTCGCTATAGAATGCGGCCAATGTGCGACACATTCCGGCGAAATCCACATCCGGTCTGCAATACGTTAGAAGCCCTTTTGGAATCATGTCATTAGCTTCGGCCAGCTTTGCGTGATAGAGATTGAGTACGACGCGGGAATGTTCGCTTCGCGCGTAAAGTTCTGCGGCAATTGCTTTTTCATATTGAGCGCGAGCGCCGGAAAGCATTTTCCGTGATTCATAAAACTTTCCTAATCTTGCGAATACCAGAGATTCCGTGCTTTCAAGCAGAGCGGCCCTCTCGAAACAGCGTTGCGCTTCATTAAAATCTTCATTCCGTTCGTACCATGTTCCCATGTTGAGCCACGCAATTGACATATTCGGTAACGCGGTGAGCGCTTCGTTTAGTTGTGTGAACGCGGCATCCGGGTTGTTTTCAAGATACAGTCTTCCAAGCCGCGCCTGTGTAATCGGATTTTGTTCTTCACGCATTTGCTCTTCAAGATCGGCGATTGCGTTTTCAATAACACGCGCCGCGATTTCGTCATTACGTTTTTTCAGATCGGCAAAAAAGCGTGATTCGAGTATCCGTGGATGCAATCGTATAGCTGCGCTGTACGCTTCAATCGCACCGGAGATATCACCGCCCTGTTCAAGGATTAATCCAGGCGAAACGGAATAAACGCCGTCTTTATCGCCGGATTGCGCAGCCTGCAGAAATTCCGCTATGGCTTGTTCCCTGTCGCCGGAAAACCAGTAAAGCCAGCCAAGATTGTGATGGAACAATCCATCGCGCGGATTTAAAGAAACAGCCTTTTGATAATGAGTAATAGCGTCCC
>Ga0082212_10008322_pt1 | contig 13579 bp, 12 predicted proteins | sample TergutNt197P3_FD_71548 | JGI IMG/M metagenome (GOLD analysis project Ga0082212, IMG submission 71548) | Neocapritermes taracua P3 segment gut microbial communities from Petit-Saut dam, French Guiana - Nt197 P3 | ecosystem: Host-associated > Arthropoda: Insects > Digestive system > Gut ... | reverse complement strand
ATCCTTAAGGTAATACCTGATCGTAAAGGATTAACTTTCGGAATAACTACCGTAGCCATTTTTATTGGGGCCATCCCCAAAATCGTCGGAATAGACTGGTGGATACAAGATGTGTGGTTGGTATTCACACTTATATTCGGCGCTTCTCTGATTTTATTTACTGCTATCCAAAAATTAAAGATATGACCTATGAATTATTGTTTTTAAAAGCGTTATCCATGACGATCGCCATTGAAACGCCAGTTTTGATCGTCTTTATTAGATTGATAATCCGACAAAAAGATGTTGGGATTACCAGACTGTTAATCACAGGATTCATTGCCAGTTTTGCTACTTTACCTTATCTATGGTTCATTTTTCCGAACTTCATACATCCGAAAATGCTATACATTATCGCTTGCGAATCTTTTGCCGTGTTAATCGAATCCATCATCATATACGCCACCTTGCGAACAAGAATATTCATCTCAATTTTAGCGTCTTTTGTTTGTAATATGATTTCATTTCTTACCGGTTTACTTATCATGTAAAAAATTATGAAGATTATCTTAGCATCCAATTCACCAAGAAGGAGAGAACTTTTAAAAGGGTTAGACATCAATTTCGATATCCGCATTATTCCTGATATTGACGAATCCTATCCTACGGATATGCCTCCTGACGAAATTCCCTATTATCTGGCGCAAAAAAAAGCAGCTTTTTACCGTGCGTCCACGCAGCCGGACGAACTCGTTATTACTGCCGATACCATTGTTGTCTTGGATGGCGACATTTTGGAAAAGCCTGTGGATAAAAATGACGCCATTCGTATGTTAAAACGTTTGTCTGGACGTAAACATCAGGTCATAACTGCTGTAGCGCTTACGACAATCGAACAGCAGAAAACCTTTTCCGTCGAATCTTTTGTCGATTTTGCAACGCTTACCGACGAAGAGATCAATTACTATGTGGACAAATACCAACCCTACGACAAAGCGGGCGCTTATGGTATTCAGGAATGGATCGGATACGTTGGTGTACGCAGTATCGAAGGCTCTTTTTATAATGTTATGGGATTACCTATTCAACGATTATACCAGGAGTTGAAGAATTTTGTTTATTAAAAAAAAACGCTAACTTTGCGCAAGTTATTATTTGAAAAAAGGAGGTAAAAATGCGCTTTTTAGTTACAATTCAAAAGGTAAAATTGATAAGCCCTATACCTGATTCGGATTTTCTTGTGACAGCCCATATAATGGGATGGCAGTGTGTCGTTAAAAAAGGCGAGTTCAGCGAAGGTGATTTGGGCGTATATTTTGAAGTAGACAGTTTTCTGCCCGAAGAACCGCGTTATGAGTTTCTACGGGCTACTTCTTTCCGCGATAATGAAGATAACGGTAAAGGATTTCGTATCCGTACAATTAGAATGAGAGGGCAACTTTCTCAGGGACTGCTGTTACCGTTTGCACAGTTTTCAGAGCTTTCCGGTTACAACGAAGGTGATGACGTCACAGAAATTCTTAGGGTAAAAAAATGGTATATTCCTGAAACCTCAACCCCAGGCGGTTTAATTATCGGAGACCGTCCACATGGTATTCCTGCATCTGATGAAATACGGATACAATCGGCGTTAGAACTGCTGGAGCAACTGCACGATAAACCCTATTATATCACCACAAAAATGGACGGCACTTCGGGAATCGTTTATTACATTGATGGCAATATAGGGTGTTGCAGCAGGAACAAAGAAATAAAAGACGATAAAAATGCCCTGTACTGGATGCCGGTGTACAAATACGGCCTCAAGGACAAACTTGCTGCCTTAGGAAAAAATCTGGTGATAACCGGAGAAATATGTGGTCCCGGCATTCAGAAAAATAAATTACGAATATCCGCTGTCGAATGGTATGTGTTTGATGTAAAAGATTGGGATGCAGGAAAATATCTCACTTACGATCAGGTTTGTACTATTTGTGCGAAATTAGGCCTTTCCGTTGTTCCGTTAGAAGAGCGAGGCGATCATTTTTCTTACACTTTGGAAACGTTGCTTGAAAAAGCCAAGGGCAAATATACTAGCGGGCTTGAGAAAGAAGGTATTGTCGTACGCGACGTAATTACCCCAAAAATAGTTTCTTTCAAAGTGTTGAACAACGATGCCCTGCTAAACGAAAAGGACTAATTATTTAAATATCAGCATTATGAGTATCAATTTTGCATTGGAACATTTTAAAGTTACAGAAAACCAGCTAAAAAAGGTAATTGCAGCCGCTTTAGAAAAAGGAGGCGCGTATGCGGATTTGTTTTTTGAGCATACTTTTTCGAATAGTCTGAAGCTTCAGGATAAGGCTGTCAATAGCGCCCACTCGAATATTGATTCCGGAATGGGTGTTCGGGTTGTTTCGGGCGATCAGTCGGGATATGCTTATATTGAAAGCATTACGCTTGATGAGATGCTGAAAGCCGCCTGCGTAGCAGCGCGTATCGCCAACGAAAGTGGACGTAAAAAGCCAACTGCTCTGACTGACATCAGCGTAAAAAACAGTTTGTACCAAATGAAAACGCCTTGGGAAGAAATAACGGTTAGAAGCAAGCTACCTTATTTGCAAGCCGTCAATGACAAACTGTTTAACGCCGATCCACGTGTGATTAAAGTCATGGTTTTTATGAACAACAGAACTTCGCATGTCATGTTTTATAATTCGGAAGGCCAGTTTTATTACGATTATCGCCCGATGGCATTGATTGGCGTTAATTGTATCATGCTTGACGGCGAACGTATAGAGAGTAATATGTCCGCACGCTCCATGCGTATGGGCGCCGAATTTCTTTCGGATAACATCGTCGATGTCATTGTGAAAGAGGCCATTGAAGATACATCAATTTTATTTGATGCCGTCAAACCCAAGGGAGGCGAGATGCCTGTTGTGATGGGGGCCGGCGGTTCGGGTATCCTGCTCCATGAGGCGATAGGTCATGCTTTTGAGGCGGATTTCAACAGAAAAAACATTTCAATCTTTTCGGATAAACTGAACAGGAAGATTTGTGATTCGAACATTAACATCCTCGACGATGGAACGATTCCTAACAGTTCGGGAGCCGTTAATATTGATGATGAAGGCGTTCCGGGACAGAAAACGTATATTGTGCGCGAGGGTATTCTTACTAATTACTTGCACGACCGCATAAGCGCAACGCATTACGGAATAAATCCAACGGGTAACGGACGGCGCGAATCTTTTCGGTACATGCCCATCCCTCGCATGCGCGCTACGTATATGGAGGCCGGAAAATACTGCGAAGACGAAATCATCGCTTCCGTGAAAAAAGGCGTTTATGTGTCGAAATTCACCAACGGCCAGGTGCAAATAGGCGCAGGCGACTTTACTTTTTATGTTAAAAACGGGTTTCTCATCGAAAACGGTAAACGTACAAGGCCTATCAAAGACATTAACGTCATCGGTAACGGCCCAAAAGCATTGGCCGACATTACCATGACCGGCTCAAATTTTATGATGGATGAGGGCGCCTGGACCTGTGGCAAAGATGGCCAGTCCTGTCCGGTTTCGCTCGGTATGCCATCGGTATTAGTCAGTAAACTAACTGTAGGAGGAGAAAGTTGATATGATTACAAATAAACAAAAAGAGTTAGCGCATTGGGCGATGGAGTATGCCCTGAAGAATGGTTGCCAGGCGGCTCACTTGACTTTATACAACAACTCAAATGCTTCATTCGAAATTCGCGACATGAAAATCGACAGCCTGCAACAGGCTTCTGAACAAGGACTGTCTATCAAACTTTTTACAAATGGCCGTTATGGCGCGATTTCTACCAACCGTTTAGACCGGAAAGAACTGAAAAAATTTATTTCTGACGGTATCGAATCGACGAGTTACTTAGCCGAAGACGCAGCGCGTACGTTACCTGATCCTTCGTTATATTATAAAGGTGGAAGCGTTGACTTGCAGCGGTATGATAGTAGATTCGCCACTATACAGCCGGACGATAAAGTTGCCCTTGCCATGCGTATTTGCGATGAAATAATGAGTAAAGACACCCGCGTTGTCTCTTCAAGCTCGTCCTATTCCGATGGTGATAATTTCAGCTATCATATTGCAAGTAACGGATTTGAAGGCGAATCTCAAAATACTTATTTTACAGTTTTTGCTGAAGCTACTATCAAAGACAAAGGCGATGCCCGCCCCAGCGATTACTGGGTCGAATCATCTCTTTATTTTGACGAACTGATAAAAGTTGGCGTAGGGAAAAAAGCGCTGGAACGCGCAAAAAACAAGCTGGGACAAACCAAAACATCATCAGCCCGGATGCCGATGATTGTTGATTTTTTTACCGCAGCCCAACTATTATCACCTGTCATTAGCGCGATCAATGGCGCTTCGATACATCAGAAAAATTCCTTTCTGTTAAATAAACTGCAGCAAAAAGTGTTTAGCGATAAAATGACGTTAATAGATGATCCGCATCAAATAAAAGCCTCCGGCGCACGTTATTTTGATAACGAAGGGGTAGCAACTAAAAAAAGAAGTGTCTTCGATAGCGGCATATTAAACATATACTATATCGATACCTACTATGGTAACAAGTTAGCTATGCCGCAAACCATCAGCTCGTCCTCTATCCTATCAATGCCCAGCGGGACGAAAAACGCCCAGGAACTGGCAGGAGCGGTTGAAAAAGGGATATTAGTCACCGGATTCAACGGCGGCAACTGTAACCCGACAACCGGCGATTTTTCGTACGGTATCGAAGGATTTTTGATTGAAAAAGGGGTGATTACGCAACCCGTCAACGAAATGAACATTACCGGAAATATGCTTACCCTCTGGAGTAAGCTGCTCGAAACCGGCAATGACGCCCGCATGACATCCAGCTGGCGTATCCCCTCGTTATTGTTTGATAATGTTGATTTTAGCGGTATATAATATGAATAGCAGACAACGTGTAATTACAGCCATGAATCTAAAGGCGCCCGACAGGGTTCCTTTGATGTGCCAGTTCAGTATCGGCTTCATGCTGAACCAATTAAAACCCGATCCCGTCTTTTTTTGGTATGATATGAAAACTTTTGCCGACGGATTGATACAACTGCGCGATACTTTTCGCTTCGACGGTATTTTAGTCAGTCTGCATGGACATTCAGACGACTGGAAAAAGGGATTGATAAAATCGGAACGTATTGATTGCGGACTTTCCTTACTTTTCTATGACGATCGTGTAGAAGAGCATACATTAACGGAACTCCCCATCGTTCATTTTTATCAACCCAAACCTGTAAAAAATATCGAAGATATTGATGTTGAACGCGATATCCCTGATGAGATAGATTACATACCTGTATCCGGAAATCTTTATTTCCGGTTGAACAGGGATAGCATGTATGCTATTTTTGATTACCTGCTTGAAAGAGTAGGTGATAAGTACTCTATTCATGGCGAGATCACATCTCCTTTCGATTATTTTTTAGATTTGTTGGGTTACGAAAACGCATTAATGGCTTTGATGCTCGAACCCGAAAAATGTAAACCCATATTAGCGCGTTATACTTTGGGCGTCAAAAAGATTGCTGTCGGTATGTGCCGGAAGCACATTGATGCTATCAAAATATCCTCTCCTTTTGCAGGCATGGGTTTTATATCGCCAGATATATATTCGGAGTTTGTGTTACCATACGAGCGAGAAATCATCAAAGCTATTCGCGACGCCGGGAAGCATGTTTATATACATACCTGCGGTTCCATCTCCGACCGTCTGGAGCTGATGTGTCAAAGTGGCGCCTCCGGCTTGGAATGTCTCGACCCGCCTCCGGTAGGCAATGTCGATCTGGAAGACGCCTTTCGTCGTATTGGCGACAGGATGTTTATCAAGGGAAATATCGATTCGGTGAACACATTGCTCGTCGGCGATGATGAAAAAATACGAAACGATGTAAGGAGAATCATCAAAACCGGCAAAACTGTCGGTAAGGGTTTTATTTTGAGTACTGCATGTTCTATCGCTCCTTTAGTTCCAAAAGAGCGCATTCACTTGTTATCTGAAATTATTTATTAATCGATAATTTTATTTTGTCTGCTTTGGCGATGGCATCCTCGATGGAGCCGACGTTGAGGAAAGCCTGTTCCGGGAGGTCGTCAACTTCGCCGTTGAGGATCATGCTGAAGCCTCTAATCGTATCTTCGATAGATACCATGACGCCGGGGACGCCTGTAAACTGTTCGGCCACAAAGAACGGCTGTGAGAGGAAACGTTGAATGCGTCGGGCGCGATTGACCGTCAGGCGGTCTTCATCTGATAGCTCTTCCATGCCCAGAATGGAAATGATGTCCTGCAGTTCTTTGTTTCGTTGCAGGATTTGTTTTACGTGTTGGGCGGTATCATAATGGGCGCGTCCCACAATGTTCGGGTCTAAGATACGCGAGGTAGAATCGAGTGGATCAACGGCGGGATAGATACCTAACTCAGTAATCTTACGGCTTAGGACGGTCGTCGCATCCAAGTACGAAAAGGTGGTAGCCGGCGCCGGGTCGGTCAGGTCGTCAGCAGGCACATAAATAGCTTGCACGGATGTGATAGAGCCGTTTTTAGTAGAGGTGATACGTTCCTGCAGGTGACCCATCTCGGTGGCTAATGTAGGTTGGTAGCCAACAGCCGAAGGCATACGACCTAACAGGGCTGACACCTCGCTGCCTGCTTGTGTGAAGCGGAAGATATTGTCGATAAAGAATAGGATGTCGTTGGATTCATCATTAGCGTCGCGAAACGATTCGGCCATCGTCAATCCTGCCAGAGCTACCGAAGCGCGCGCGCCCGGCGGCTCGTTCATCTGGCCGAAGATCAGTGTGGCCTGCGATTTTTGTAATTCGTCATAGTCGATTTTCGACAGGTCCCAATGACCTTTTGCCATCGATTCCTCGAAGGCTTTGCCGTAGCGAATGACGCCCGATTCGATCATCTCGCGCAGCAGATCGTTGCCTTCGCGCGTCCTTTCGCCAACGCCGGCAAAAACAGAAAAGCCGCGATGCCGTTTAGCGATGTTGTTAATAAGCTCCTTTATGAGGACGGTTTTACCTACGCCGGCGCCGCCGAAGAGGCCTATCTTTCCGCCTTTCAAGTACGGTTCAAGCAAGTCGATCACTTTAATGCCGGTGTACAATATTTCCTGCTTCACAGAAAGGTCTTCGAACTTAGGCGCCTCGCGGTGTATGGGTAGGGTTTTCGACGGTTCCAACGGTTTCATGCCGTCGATAGTTTCACCGATGACATTCAGCAGGCGTCCTTTGGTTTGATCGCCAATGGGCATACTGATAGGACGGTATTCGGATATGGCTTCCATGCCGCGGCAAAGGCCGTCAGTCGAGTCCATCGCCACTGTGCGGACGCTTTTTTCGCCGATGTGCTGCTGTATTTCGGCTACTAACAGACGTCCGTCGCGACGTCTGATTTTAACGGCGTCGTGAATCGAAGGCAGCGTGTGACGCGCCCCGCTTTCATCGAACTCTTCAAAACTGATGTCAATCACCGGTCCGATGATCTGGGATATATGTCCCTTTATTTCAGGTTGTACTTCCATAGTTACAAATTACGAATTACGAGGCAGCAAATGTATGACTTTTTTTTTGATTATGAAAATCGTACCTTTTCGTTCTTCCGGATTTGAAATCCGGAAGTTTTGAACATAAGTATTTGTATTGCGAAAAAAAATAAATCAAAGCATGTAACGCGAAAAAAATCCAGCCGAGTAATGCTAAAAAATGAATCAAGAAGGGAGTGTGATTTTCAATTTGAATTTGTATCTTTACACGGTAAGTTCATGCAATAAATATTGTAGAAACGAAAAAAAAGAGTATTTTTGTAGCGCATATTGTAAACAATTTAAAGTTGCGCCCGGCACAAATAAGGGAAAAAAAATGAAAAGAGGATTTATTAGTTTAGCTGCTGAAATAGTCAGTAAAAGAGTGGTTGGATCATGTTTGTTACTAATGTGGTGTGTAATAACTGTTTCAGCACAGGTGAAAATATCGTTCAATCCCGATTCGGGCGGAAAGTATGAGTACGTTTCAGAAATAGTACAGAATATTAAACAGAACTTTATGGGACAGGACATGCCAATGAAAACTGAAATAAACGCGACATACCTGATGGAAATAAAGTCTAAAACATCGCAAGAAATCGAAACGCAAATGACCTATCAAAGATTTATTTTTATCATTTCGAATCCTATGATGAATGTCAAATACGATTCAAAAGCCCCTGATGATAATTCATCCGATATAAACAAGATGTTCCAAAAAATGTTTAATACGATGATTGACAAGCCGTTCACAGTTGTATTTTTGCCAAACGGTTCGGTAAAATCAGTCAGCGGGATGGGTGAGATCGTTGAAAACATGCTTAATGCTATTTCCGCTGATGGACAGTTAGCCGTATTGGGTTCCCAGATGAGTCAGCAATTCAATGACGAAGCTATGCAAAAATCGTTAGGACAATCGTTCAATTTGTATCCCGACAAAGCTATTAAAGTAGGTGACACTTGGAGTACAGAAAATTCTTTGCCGATGAATTACGTGAATGTTAGCGTTAAGACCACGAATACCTTGAAAGCAGTCAACGCAAACAAGGCAACCATTGATGTAACAGGCGAAATGGATATGGATATGGAAGAAAGTAAAATGAAGGGCGCTCAAACAGGTACAATGATTATTGACACTTCAACAGGGCTGCCGCTATCAAGCGATATATTGCTTGATATGAAAGGCGTGGTAAAGACGCAGGGAATGGAAATTAAGATGGAAATAGAATCCAAAGCAAAGATGTCAGTAAAAAAGATAAATTAGTTAGCGACAAATCTTCAATCTGAAATCTTAAATTTAATAATATGAAACGAGCATGTACATTAATACACATAAGTAAATGAACATGTGAGTTCCATACGACCGAAATATAAAAAATAAAAAATGTACGTATGAAACATTTAACAATGAGTCTATTATGCTTGTGTTTGATACAAGCAACATTTGGTCAGGACAAATCTGACAAGAAAATTGATAATGTGTTACCGGTGCGGGGCTTGGCTATTGCCGCTCCTTCAGCGCGCGGGCTGGATGTATTCCTCCAATTTATTGAAAAAGATTTGGCGCCTGCTCATTTTAATTTGCTTATTCTCAGAGTGGATTGGAACTATGCATACGAAAGTCACCCGGAGCTGAGGGATTCAAATCCACTCTCGAAAGGGGATGTGCAAAAAATAGTTGCCACCTGCAAGAAACATAGCATTAAAGTAGCGCCCCAAATCAATTTGTTAGGACATCAATCCTGGGCGAAGACGACGCACAATTTGCTGCGCGTATATCCCGAATTTGATGAGACGCCTCATATTAAAACGGAAGACTACACGAGTTGGCCAAACCCCTACGGATTATACTGTAAAAGTTATTGTCCGCTTCATCCGGGAGTCCATAAAGTGGTATTTGAGTTGGTCGATGAGATCATGGACGTTTTCGAAGCCGAATATTTTCATGCTGGTATGGATGAAGTGTTTTACATCGGCGATGCTAAATGTCCGCGATGTGGCGGTAGGGATAAGGCGGAACTTTTTGCCGGAGAGGTATCCAAAATCCGCAACCATTTAGCCCTAAAAAACCGTAAATTGATGATATGGGGCGACCGTCTGCTCGACGGTAAAACGACTGGTCTCGGCGAGTGGGAAGCCAGCATGAATAACACGCATCGCGCCATTGACATGATTCCCAAAGATGTTTTTATATGCGACTGGCACTATGAGCGTGCTGATTTAAGTTGTGTTTACTTTGCCATGAAAGGTTTTACAGTAGCGACCTGCCCGTGGCGCAACCCAGAGATAGCCGCTTTACAGTTGAAAAACATGGTTGATTTTCGTCAGCAGTCAGCTCGGGCAGTGAAATCGAATTTACATGGTATCATACAAACAGTCTGGTCTGGCGCCGATGGTTTCCTGCGAACATACAATGATTCTGAAACCTACAAAGCAACAGGTAATCAAGGCGGAGATGCCCGATGCCTAAAGCGCATGATAGAAGAGTTTATGAAATTAAACGAATAAATTTCAGAATTCTTTTAGTCAAAAAAATAATTGTTTGATTATCAAAGATACACATTTCTATTTTTTGAAAAAATCTTGCTAAAATACTCTGTTTGTTCACAGCTCTCTCGCGGCTTGTATACAACGGAGAGGCGGTTTTGCGAAGTAGGGGACTCAACCGTAAGCCGTTTGGACTGTCACGGACGGTTTTCGTACCCGCCAAAGTTTGGGTTGTCACTCCACTCCCCAATTTCGGTCGAGTAGGCAAGCTTGAATTTCACCGGCGAGCCTCTCACAGAACCATACGTGAAATTGCTTCAGGCAAAACTCCTCTCCAAATATTCGCCAAAGGACATTATCGAAATGTCCAAAGCAATTCATGAAATTAAGATCAGGGGTACCTGGAAACGCTCAGAAATGACCGTTAAAATCATTACACTTTTTAGCAAAATTGGAATAGACTACCTAAAATGATGCGGAGTTAGGGATTAATGTGAATTGTTTATAAAAACAAATATTTTGTATATTTTTTAACAACCGCAGATGGTGAAAAATTGAATTGGCTGCCATCACAACAAACTGTATTAGGGCCGTTAATGACAGATTTTGCATAATAATGTAAATCAGACGTTGAATATGGACAATCATTTTTAATATGCCTAAATTTAGGATTTAGACCCCATTTGGAAATAAACCAATCGTTAGAAGTTGTTGTAACTGCTGAATGATCACATAAATCCGTACTTCCACTATAACATGTTCCTCCAAACGATACTTTTGTTGCCTCAGTAATATTGGAAACTTCTACATAGCTTCCGTCATTCCAATACTTAAAATGACTATATTAGCCTCCCGCTCAAAGTTGTCAAATATGGGTCATCTAACCAGGGAACAAAGGTGCGTAATTGCAGGGATACTGCAAGCGGGTTGTACAAAAAAGTTATTTGCGCAGCGATAGGGAAAATAAATCCGTACTCTCTTGGGAATTAAAGCGGAACAGTATTTCGACAAGCTCAATAACCATCGGAGACCAAGAAAATTGCTTAACTTTGAAACTCCAAAATTCAGGTTCTTTAATTTTTTAAACAGTAGCTAATCAAAAAGTTGCATTTGTAAGTTGAATCTGCGTTTTACCGATAACTTGGAAGTTCTATTATTTTTGTGTAATTTTGCATTTTAATTCAATAAAATATGTGACTATGACAGATATATCAACGTATCCGACAGCAACTCATGAAAGCGTATGGGCAGCCTTTCAGGAAAGTGACAGGCTAAGGAAAGAACATGAGTTTTTTTTGACAGAAAAACAAGTAGAAACCGACAGGCAATTAAAGGAGCCAATTGCCGAAGCCGAAAGATTATTTAATATCGGAATTATTGAAGTCAAATTTAAAGCGCATAAAGACCATCTATCAAAAGTTATCAGGAAAGCCAATACACTTAGAGAAAAATTCCGTACTATGCAGACCATAAAGTATATCTCGGACTGCCTTCGGTGGTCTTTACACCTGCATTGGAACAGGAATGTATCAATGTGGGAATTGCAGTTTTGAAGCAGTAAGGCAAAACAATTGTTATTAACGATTCTTGCCTGAAAGTTTTCTAATTTTTTTGGAGATAAACTTAGATTTATCCGAAATAGTAAATAATATGGATAGTATGAAGAAAAAAATATTTTTAAGCCTCGCTTTATGCTTGCAGGCATTTTTTGTGATGGAATCCCAACCGCTTCTGCGCGTTACGCCCGAACAAGCTGGCATGGATTCGCAAAGACTGGCGTATGCCGACAGCGCGATCTTGCGGTCGATAGCAGCTGGTGAGACGCCAGGCGCTGTGCTGGCCATCGTCTGTAATGACAAATTGGCTTACCTGAAAGCGTACGGCAACAAGCAGGTGAATCCATCACTGCTTCCCATGACTGAAAACACGGTGTTCGACATGGCTTCGGTGAGTAAGGTGATGTCCACAGCTATCTCCGCCATGATACTCATTGAACGAGGTTTTTTACGACTGTCGGACAATGTATCGCTATATGTACCAGGTTTTAAGCCATATTCAGATACCATATCCGGCAGAAAAGTCGAAATCAAGATCATTCATCTGTTAACACACAGTTCAGGACTACCGGCGTATGCTTCGATTGACGAATTAAAGAAACAATATACCACACCTAATCCTAACGGGATGATCGAACATATCTGCAATGTAGAAAGGCTGTCGGCACCTGGAAGACTATTCCGTTACAGTTGCCTGAATTTCATTACATTGCAACGGATCATAGAAAATGTTTCCGGAAAAAGTTTGCAAGTATTTGCACAGGAAAACATTTTCAAACCGTTGGGCATGAAGCATACTGACTACAATCCATTGGGCGAGACGTTGTATTGGTCAGCGCCTACTGAAGTTGATAATGTGCCCACCGGAACTGTCCACGACCCCTTGGCTCGGATAATGAACGGCGGCGTATCGGGTAATGCAGGTGTTTTTACCAATGCCGAAGACCTTGCGATCCTTGCTGCCATGCTACTCAATAATGGCGAAGTGAACGGTGTACGTATCTTGAGCCCTCTTACCGTGAAGGCCATGCGGAACATACCTGACGGATTTGAGGACTTTGGTCGCACATTAGGCTGGGATAAATCGTCAGGATACGCATCCAACAAAGGTGATCTTTTCGGAGAGAGCATGTATGGTCATACAGGATTTACCGGAACATCGCTGATTATTGATCCGGAAACATCAACAGCAATCATCCTGCTAACCAACAGCGTACATCTCAGTACCGGAAATGTGATCCGCCTGCGAGGCATAGTAGCCAATGCCGTGGCAGGCGCTGTGGTACGTGAAGATTAAAATAAGCAGGCGCTGTATCGAGCATTGATTAGAAAAACGGTTACATAATAAACAAATATATTGATTATGAAGAATATAAATGCAAGGCATTGTTAAATTAGAATAGAATTATTATCTTTGCTGCCAAAAAACTATGAATTGTCCAAGATGTGGCAGTATAAATTACTGCAAAGATGGTATAGTAAAAGGTCGTCAAAGGCATTTGTGTAAAGAATGTCACTATCATTACACAGTGGAGCAAAAGTCAGACATCAAGTCTACCGCCACAAAGCGTTTGGCATTTGAGATGTATTTGGAAGGTTTGGGTTTCCGGTCTATAGGTCGTATTTTGAAAATAAGTTATGGTACAGTTTATCATTGGGTAAAGAAATGGGGCAGCAATATGACCCTTCCTAAGTGCAATAAAGAGATAGAAGTTGTTGAACTTGACGAAATGCATACATATGTTGGCCGAAAAAAAACTACAAGTGGATATGGATTGCTGTTGATAGATATGGAAAACGGTTTCTCTCTTTTGTCTGTGGGGACAGGTCAACAAAAACAGGAATAACCTTATGGGCTAATATTAAAGACGTTAATGTCAATTACTACGCATCTGACAGTTGGAAAAGTTACGAAGAGTTTATTCCTGCTGAAAAACATTTGCAAACGAAAGCAGAGACCTATACCATAGA
>Ga0082212_10008321_pt1 | contig 13579 bp, 11 predicted proteins | sample TergutNt197P3_FD_71548 | JGI IMG/M metagenome (GOLD analysis project Ga0082212, IMG submission 71548) | Neocapritermes taracua P3 segment gut microbial communities from Petit-Saut dam, French Guiana - Nt197 P3 | ecosystem: Host-associated > Arthropoda: Insects > Digestive system > Gut ... | reverse complement strand
ACAAAAGGGGACGGTTCCTGCGTCTTGTAAGACAAAAGGGGACGGTTCCTGCGTCTTGTAAGACAAAAGGGGACGGTTCCTGCGTCTTGTAAGACAAAAGGGGACGGTTCCTGCGTCTTGTAAAAGACAAAAGGGGACGGTTCCTGCGTCTTGTAAGACAAAAGGGGACGTCAGAACGTGTGAAAACAGCTAGATTGCAAACACGTAAATCCTGCCGTCGGGTTTTCGATAGAGGAAAAACGGGATGCATCCGAGGACGGGTCGTTCGGTTCTTTCTACTTTTTCTCAGATTCCTAGGACTTATATCATCCCGAGATATTCGGCCGCGATTTTCTTGCGGCGCTTGTCCAGGCCGTCGTAATGTTCCGCGAGCCATGCGCGCAGCATGTCGGGTCGGCGCTCGGCCGTGAGCTTCAGCGACTGCTCGAAATTCCAAAGCGCGATTTTGAGGTGGTCGCCGGAAATGAGCACATCCGGGACGTCATGCCCTTCAAAAGAAGCAGGGCGCGTATACTGCGGGTATTCGAGCAGGCCAGAGTAGATTGATTCCTCCGCGTGGGATTCTTCGGAGCCGAGGACGCCGGGGATCAGCCTGCATACGGTGTCAATCAAAACCATTGACGGCAGTTCGCCTCCCGTGAGTATGTAGTCGCCTATCGACACTTCTTCGAATCCGAAAGCGTCGATTACGCGTTGGTCGACGCCTTCGTAGTGTCCGCAAAGCACGAGAAGCGCCGGCTCGTTCGCGAGCTCTTCCGCGAGGCTTTTGTCGAGCAGCCGGCCGCGCGGGGAGAGGTATATCCGGCGCATAACAGGCGTTGTCGAAGAACCGTCTTCCTGTAACCTGGAAGCAACGTCAAATCGCGATGCAAAGACGCCATCGCCTTGTGCCGCAGGGGCGCCATCGCCTTGTGCCGCAGGGGCGGCATCGCCTTGTGCCACAGGGACGGCATCGCCTTGTGCCGCAGGGGCGGCATCGCCTTGTGCCGCAGGGGCGGCATCGCCTTGTGCCGCAGGGGCGCCATCGCCTTGTGCCGCAGGGGCGGCATCGCCTTGTGCCGCAGGGGCGGCATCGCCTTGTGCCGCAGGGGCGGCATCGCTATTTATACAATCTGCCCCGAGCCTGCGGAGGGCGGAGAAAACCGGCTGCGCTGTCATCAGCTGGCCCGCGCCCCCGCCGAACGGATAGTCGTCGGCTTTGCGGTGTTTGTCTTCCGTGTAATCGCGGATATTCATCACGTTGAATTCCAGGAGACCGCGTTCAGCCGCCCGCCCGATCACGCCTGCGGAAAGCACGCCATCGAACATCTCGGGAAACAGGGTCAGGATGTTTATTTTCATTATGGAAAATACCTCACGCCCAAAGCCAGTCCGGCACGTCAATAACGGTAACGGAGCCGGTCGCGAAGCTGTTGCCGGCATCAGGCACATCTATCTGGAGTTCTTCCGTCAGCGTGACGAGCACTCCGAAATGCGCAACGATTACGAGGTCGCCGGGGCCGTCGCTTGTATCGCCGGGGCTGTCCCCCTGTGTCGCGAGTCCGCCGGGGTTGTCTCCCAGCGCTGCGAGGCCGCCGGAGCTGCCGTCCATATCGCCGTGGTTGCTACCCTGTGCCGTAAACCGCCGGAAGTCTTCTGTGAATATCCGGTAAAACTCGCGCGTGACACGACCGTGCAAGTCGTAGAAATTCTCGCCGCCGGGCGTACGGTAGTTCCGCAGGTCGTCGCCGCGCTTCTCAAATTCTTCCGGGAATTTTTTCCTGATGTCATCGACAAGCTCGCCGTCCCACGTGCCCATCGCCATCTCGCGGAAAAGTATGTCGGGTATGACTGGGACGCCGCCGAGTTTCCCCGCGATAATATCCGCCGTTTCCATCGCTCGCGAGAGGTCGCTCGCATAAATCCGTCTTGGACGCGCGCCGAGCGACAAGAGCCTGTCGCCGGCGGCATCGGCTTCGCCTTTGCCGCGCTGAGAGAGAGGTATATCGCTCTGCCCCAGGAAGATCTTCCCGCTGTGCTGCACGGGCTGGCCGTGCCTTATAAGAAAGATACGGGTATCCGGCACGGGCTGTTCGCGATGCTTGTTCCGCTGAAGCGGGCCGTTTGTTTTGTGCTGGTCACTGTTCATGCTTTGCGTCGGTCCTTATCCATGTGTTGTTCATATCCTTTTTTATTCTTTGCGCAGATGCTCGGCCAAGTTTTGCGCCGGTCTTTATCCATGTTATGCGCAAGTCCTCGGACAAGTTTTGCGCAAGTCCTTATCCATTCTTTGCGCCAATCCTCGGTCAAGCTATGTGTCGGTCCCTGTCCATGCTTTGCGCCGATTCTCATCCACGTTCTTGCTGCCCATCGTATTTCAACAGGTTTTGGTAATCCACGCGGGTGTCCATGTCCAGGACGCAGCCCTCATCCCCTGTCACATATCTTACCATGTCCGCGTCATGCCTGCTGCGGACAGCCTTAAGGCCCCCCTCGCCGCAGAAGTGGAGTACCTCTTCAAAATGCCCGCGCGGGATTAGCAGGGGATGGCCGTTCCTCCCTTTAAAGACGGGTACCGCAAAAGGGGCGAAGCTTTCAAAACCGTCTTGAAGAAAGACGCGGGAACCGTCCCCTTCTGTCTGCAAGACGCGGGAACCATCCCCTTCTGCCTGCAAGCTCTCTTCTGGCAAGACGCGGGAACCGTCCCCTTCTGTCTGCAAGACGCGGGAACCGTCCTCTTTTGCCTGCTCCCAGGCATCAATCAACCCGGCAATGGTTCCTGCGGCAACAAGCGGGACGTCGGCCGGAAACAGCAGGGCGGCGGCAGGCTGGCTTCGCGCGGCGGGTGCGCCAAATGAACCGTCCCCTTGGCATCGTGTTTGCCCTTGTGGTTGCGGGGAGGCGAGATGTGTAATGTATTGGATGCCTGCCTGGATCGAGCTGAACATGCCGCTTTCGTAATCCGCGTTGTATACAGAGTGAAGACGCTGTTCACCGTCAGCATCGGCATAGGACCGGATCGCTGCTTCGAGAAGTTCGCGTTTGTGGCCTGTCACGATGACAATGGGCCCGATTGCGGCGACCGACCGAATCGTGTCGAGCAGGCGGAAGAGAGCCGGCTTCCCGCCGACGTCAAGCAGTGGCTTGAACCCTCCCATACGGGAGGACAGCCCGCCTGCGATAATTATTGCCGCGTATCTATTGCTTTTGCTCAAACCGCCTCCTCTTGCGTCAATAGATTCGTCTTGTCTTCGTGCCGCAGACTCGACTTCACATAATCATAATAGAATTGTCCGAAACAACAGAAAACCCCCCAAGCGTGGCACTTTTTTGCGGCAGACGGCAATTTTTTCTCTATAATCGCGCAAAAAACAGGTAAAATAGCAAAAATCGGCATAAAAACTACCGTCTCCCGCAAAAAAGTGCCATAATTATAGAATTTTCGAGCATTCATTTTTTATTGCATCCTCCGGTCGGCAAAGGCCTGCTTGTCCACGGTTTCGGGCCGCCCACTGTGCCGCGCTTGTCATGCGTATGCTCTTTCCTCAATACGCCTTGCGTTCGGCTCGGTCACCGACTTTGTCCAGGCGCTTCAGGACGCTGCCGCAGGGGCAGGGTTCCGGCAACCATCTGCTGAAGTCGCCTGTGCGGTAGCGGATGAGCGGCATCGCCTGGCGCGTGAGCGTCGTGAAGACGATCTCCCCGTACTCGCCTTCGGGGAGGGTCGCGCCCGTCGCAGGGTCGATGATCTCAAAGAGCAGGTCGGCCTCGCGCGGGTGGTAGCCGACGCGTTCCTCGCAGGCCATCGCGCCGCCGAGCCCCATTTCGGTCATGCCATAATGTTCGTATACCTTGCAGCTCCAGGATTCCTCGATGATTGCCTTGTTCGCCTCGGAAATATGCTGTGCCGAAAGAAGGATCGTCCGCATATTATTGACAATCGCGGCATCGTCTGCGCTTTTTGACGCGAGGCGCGCAGCCGTCGGCGCCGTCGCGAGGCCAGAATTTACGCACTCCCGCCGCATGAGTTCGAGGATTTCTTCGTCCCGGCTGCCGTCGGGCGGGATGGGCCCGACCCGGATGGCGCGGGAACCGATGCGCTCGACCCCGATGGCTACGAGATCACCGACAGAACCGGGGCGCTCGCAGGGCATGAGGACGAGGAAGGCATCGTCCGGCCCGGTCATTATCGGCAGGCCGTGGTGGATATAGTCCACCATAAGCTCCTGGTCGGCTTCCGTAAAATACACTCGTTTTGGCGCGCCCGTTGTGCCGGACGTCTGCTGCAGGGTCACGATGCGGCTGATTTCCGAGGCGGGTACGCAGACCATGCGCGCGCCGTGTTCGGCCAGCTCTTCCGGCGTGGTGAAGGGTAGCGAATTAAAATCGTCAAACGACTCCAGGGGCAACGTGCCGAGGCTGTCAACCAAATCGTTTGACAGCCTCTCCAGCGTGCGCGGTGTTCGTATCGTTGCCATCCCGAACCTGTCGAGCATTGCTACGGCTTTCATATTTCTGCCGTCGTAAGAACCGTCCGTAAGCGTTCTGGCGGCGCGGAATTTCTCGCGATAGAAAGCGCTGTGCGCGAGGGCGCAATCCAATGTCTCGCGCAGTTTCGCGAGTTGCCACGCCTCAAGCGCTTCGCGCGTCAGATACTCATCGGGCGGCAGTCCTATCTTGCCCGCGATCCAATCGTCAATCATCATGTTATGCAACCCGGCCCGCTGCCGGTTGCCGCGTTCGGTCCGCTGCCGGCTGCCGCACCCGACTATTATTGACGGAAAAACTCCTATTCGAAGCGGAACTACTTATTCTTGAACTCCGCAGTGCGCTTTTCAAGGAAGGCGCCCATGCCCTCGATGCGGTCTTCGGAGCCGAACGGCGCCATTGACGCCTCTGCCTCGAAGTTGACGCCTGTCGGCAGGTCGACGTTCAAGCCGTTGTTGATCGCGGCCTTCGCGAGCCTGACCGCGATAGGCGACTTTGACAGGATGAGTTCAGCGAACTTTTCTGTTTCGGCCAAGAGCTCGTCAACCGGGAAGACTTTCTCGACAAGGCCTATAGCCTTTGCCTCTTCGGCCCCTATCATTTCCGCGCTGAAGATGAGCATCTTGGCCATCCCCTTGCCGACGAGGCGCGGCAGGCGCTGCGTGCCGCCGAAGCCGGGGATGATGCCCAGGTTGACTTCCGGCTGGCCAAATTTTGCCTTCTCGGACGCAAAACGGAAGTCACAGGCCATCGCGAGCTCGCAGCCGCCGCCGAGCGCGAACCCGTTGACAGCCGCGATGACGGGTTTGCTGAGCGTTTCGATTTTCTGCATTACGGCTTGGCCTTTGAGCATGAAGGCCCGGCCTTCGAGCGCGCTCATCTCCTTCATGGCGGCGATGTCGGCGCCCGCTACGAACGAGCGGCCCTCGCCTGTCAGGATCGCGATCCCGACAGAATCGTCCGCGTCGATTTCCCCGAAGATGTCGGCCAGCTCCTCCAGGACGGTCGCGTTCAGCGCGTTCAGTGCCTCCGGCCTGTTGACCTTAACGACAGCGATTTTCCCCTTCTGCTCGAACAGCAATGTAGAGTATTCCTTCATTGTAAATATGCCTCCTTGTTTAAAAAACTAACTTTCCAATTTCAAGACCATCATACATCACTTCGGCTGTCTATCTCAATAGGCTCGGCCATATGGTATACTTAAGAAAATCAACGAAAATCTGAAACGACAGCAGTGTGGCCGGAGGAAACCTGTACCGCAGAGGCCTACGGCAGAAGAAAAGGATAAGATGAAAGCGTGAAAAAGTTTGTTGCCGTATTTTGTGCCTTGTCGGTTTTGCTGGTTGTGACGGTTGCGATGACAGGTTGCGGGAGCCAGGATGCAGAAGCGCAAACGGTCGCCGAAGAGGCTCATGCAATGACCGACGAAGAAGCCCATGCTTTGTACCAGAATGCTGTGGACAAAATGGTTGGCTCCGAACAGCTTGCGTTTGAATATAGCATCCTGGTTACCGAAGCGGGGCTTTCCGAAGAGATTTGGCCACAGATAGTTTTTCATTTTGAGTGGAACAAGAACGGCGAAGACGTCGAGATGAGGTTGGAAAGCGAGAGGTTTTCCGAAAAAGGGGAGTCCGAAGGTATCGTCGAGACGTTCTATAAGAATGGGTTCATGCGAACCGTCGCTTTCGGGGAAGTTAACGGGGAAAGCTTTGAAGAACTTGACTCAATTGATGAGTACCTGAAAACCCAGATGATAATGCTGAGGACTTTTTCGGCGGACGCGATAGACAGCTTTACTGCCGAGAGCACGGATAATCTCACTTATTTGACGTTTCAACTGGGAGACGAAGGTACTTTTTCGGACAGGGCTGGCGAGGCCGAAAGCGCTTCGGAAGTTGACAATGCATCGTTTACCGCGCTCATTGATGCCGATGGCTGGATGAAAGAGACGACATTTGAGCATACCTATCTGGTTGACGATGTGCTGTACAAGCAGCAGGTGGAGTATACGGACATCTGGCATGAAGGCGTAATAGTCAGGTTGCCGGATGGTTTCGAGGCACCGTACAAGCCTGATTACTACCACTCGCAAAACCCGAATCCGACGACATTTGATTTTGCGGAATTGCCGGAGGTTGTTTACCCACGCGGCACGTGGACTGTCAACCGGCTGATAAATGCCTGTGGCGAGCCGGATAGCGCATTTGGGTTTTTGCATGATGAATCAGTCGCTGTGGCAGTTACATATCATGACAGATCCATTAGTTTCAAGCTGGCTCCGGCAAGCGGGTTTGCCTTCTTTGGAGAGGCGCCTGAAAATGGGCGGCATGAGTTGTCCGAAGCAGACAGGGAAATCGAGCTTGAAATAAGCTCTGTCGAAATCAACAACCCGGAAGGCAGCCTGCCGTATGGCATCAAGGTCGGGGAAAGCACAAAGGCGCAGGTAATCGAGGCTTATGGCGAAGACCCCGCATACCATTACATAGGCCCGGGTGAAGTGCGGATTGGGGCAGAAGGCGAAGAACAAAGGGTCATCAAAGAGATAAATGAATTGTTTTACCATTATGCGTTTGCCGATGAAAAAGGCAATTTGCCTATAATCGAGCCGGGCCAGCACGATGGGATTTTCAGCTATCTTTTTGACGAAGACGATATATTGGTCATGGCGAATATATCGTGGGGGTCTTCCGGCCCGTAAAAAAAAGCTTCAGAATGGAGAATCTCTATATGCTGATAGCCGGGATCCTGCCAATTGTATGGCTGTTTGTTTCGCTTTGCGTGTTGCGGCTTCCCGGGCATGTCGCCTGCCCCTGCGGGCTGGCGCTCGCCGCGGCGCTGGCGCTTTCTGTCATGGGCGCGGCGCCGGGGGAGGTCGCGTCCGCGGCGTTTGAGGGCCTGCTTTTCGCGCTTTGGCCTATCCTCCTGGCCATCATAGCCGCAATGGTCCTGTACAGGTATTCTGTAGAGACGGGCGGGATGGACAGGATAAAGGGGCTGCTTACGGGAATCTCGCGGGACAAGCGGATACTTGTGCTTATCCTGGCTTGGGGGTTTGGCGGGTTCCTTGAAGGGGTAGCCGGGTTTGGCGTCCCCGTGCTGATACCGGGCTGCATCCTTGTGGCGCTCGGCTTCAGCCCTATGCTTTCGGTCGTTGCCTGCCTGGTCGCGAACAGCGCGCCGACGCCTTACGCCACTATCGGCATACCTGTTACGACGCTTTCTGGCGTCACGGGGATCGATGCGGGCGTCCTCGGATCCAATGTGGCGATACAGCTTTTTGTCCCATGCCTGATACTGCCCTTTTTCCTCGTAATGCTCGTCGGCGGCGGCGTCCGCGCTGTCAAGGGGGTCGGGCTTATAACGCTGGTCGCGGGGCTTTCTTTTGCGCTGCCCCTGCTGCTGGTTTCGAGATTCATGGGGCCGGAACTGCCGACGCTGATCGGGTCCGTCTGCGCCATTGCCTGCATAACGGCGGCGAGCAAGCGCTTCTATAAGGATGACGCGCACAACCGGCGGTACCAGATCGACTGCGCGATCCCGGCGGCTGGCGCACTCCCCGCAGGCGGACATGGAAGGGCGGTTGCCGGCGGCTCTGCTGCGGAGGCGGTTTCTGCGGGCGCCGGCCTCCAGGCCAGTGGCGTCATAGGCAAAGGCGCCGAAGCTATAGGCAAAGGCTCCGAAGCCATCAACAAGGCTCCCGAAGCTTCCGGCATCATAAACAAAGGCGCCGAAGCCAGCGGCAAAGCCCCCGTAAGCGCCTTGCAGGCCTGCCTGCCGTTCGGGATAGTCCTCTTGCTTGTGACGGCGACGAGCCTGGTCGCTCCGCTCCATGAGGCGCTGAACCGGGTCAGGCTGGATGCGGCCGTGTACGCGGGCGCGGGCGGGCATACGCTGACCTTCGCTTTTTTGCTGACGCCGGGGATACTTATCCTTGTATCGACTGTGGCCGCCTGTTTCCTGCAGGGAGGGCACCTTTCCGTTCTGGCGCGCATCGCACGGGACACGGTCCTGGAATCACGGAATATGTTTATAACTATCATTACCATCATCGCGATGGCAAAGGTCATGGACTACAGCGGGATGACCGACGCGATTGCCATTATGCTCATTGCCGTATTTGCCGCTTTCTATCCGCTGGTCGCGCCGGTCATCGGCATGCTCGGGACCTTCATAACGGGGAGCGATACCACCTGCTGCATCCTTTTCGGCGGCCTGCAGGCGAGCGCGGCGCAGTCGATCGGCGCCGACCCCGCCTGGATCGCGTCCTCGAACCTGAGCGCGGCCGCGGCCGGCAAGATGATCTCGCCGCAAAGCGTAGCCGTCGGCCTACGGATCGGCGGGCTCGACGGCCGGGAGGGGGAGATTATCAGGCAAACGCTGAAATACGCCCTGGCCTGTACCGCTATCATCAGCCTGACAACCTTCGGGCGCACCTTGCTTCTCGGCTATTGACGTCGGCCGGTCGCATCCTGCTTCTCGGCTATTGACGCCGGCCGACTCATTTCGGGGGCGTTCGTAAAGCGCGTAAAGCAGCTTGCCACCCCTGTTTTCTATTTGGGGCGCGGGAGGGGTACGCAAAATGCCCCAAGGCTTAAAGCGCCTGATGCGCGAACCGAATGGCTGTCACTAGCAACAAATAGGGGCGTTTGCGCCGGGGGCATGCCGCGACTTAAACACGCGACTTAAATAGCCAGCAACCAGCAAGTCACCGTGTGGCTGGGCATGAGCAGCAACCAGCAAGTCACCGTGTGGCTGGGCATGAGCAGCAACCAAACTTATACAACTTATGCGTCTTCCTACATATTAATATAGCAATTGAGCATTTCTTCTGATAAAATCTAGCAATGAAGCATGTCCTTTCAGAGAAGCTGAATGAATCTTTCAAGGCCATACTCCCCATCATCATCATCGTGCTGGTGCTGAACTTCACATTTGCGCCAATGCCTTTCGCGGTACGCGGGATGTTCCTGATCGGCTCGCTCTTTCTGGTCGTCGGCATGGCGGTCTTCACGCTCGGCGCCGACCTGGCCATGATGCCCATCGGCGAGCACCTCGGCAACTTCCTTTCGCGGTCGCGCAAGATATGGCTCATCGTCATCGGCTCCCTGCTTATGGGCACGATGGTGACGATCGCGGAGCCGGACCTGCAGATACTCTCGCGGCAGGTCCCCAGCGTGCCGCACAACCTCCTCATTATCACGGTCGCGGTCGGGCTTGGCGTCTTCCTCGTGATTGCCATGCTCAGGATCCTGTTCAACGTAAGCATAGCGAAGATATTCATCATCTTCTACACCGGCGCGATTATCCTTGGAATCTTCGTGCCGAAGGAGTATTTCGCCGTGTCGTTCGATGCCGGCGGCGTTACGACCGGGCCGTTCGCGATTCCGTTCATCCTCGCGCTCGGCGTCGGCGTCTCGTCGGTCCGCGCCGGGAAAAGCAGCCGGGACGACAGCTTCGGGCTCGCGGCGATCTGCAGTATCGGGCCCATCTACGCGGTGATGATACTGTCCTTTTTCTACAAGCCGACCGAGTCAAGCCTGAGGGCAACGGACCTGGAGCAGTTCGATACCGTGGGCGCCCTCTTCGGGGAATTCCTTCGCGAATTGCCTGAGTACATGAACGAGATCCTGCTCGCGGTCGTGCCGCTGGTAGGGCTATTTTTGATCTTTCAGATTTTCGCGCTCAAGCTGCCGGGCAGCGCGCTGGTCAAGATCGGCTTTGGCCTCGTCTACACTTATTTCGGGCTTGTAATATTTATCACGGGCGTAAGCGTCGGGTTCCTGCCTGCCGGCGTTTTTATCGGCGAGACGCTGGGCGGGCTTTCCTACAACTGGATTCTCGTCCCGCTCGGCGCGATAATGGGTTTCTTTATCGTCCAGGCGGAGCCGGCGGTACACGTCCTCGTTGAGGAGGTCGAGGCGATGACGGGCGGCGCGATTCCGCGCACCGTCATGAGGAGCGCGTTTTCGATCAGCATCGCTATCTCCGTGTGCCTCGCGATGGTTCGAGTGCTGACAGGGCTTTCCATCTGGTGGATCATTGTCCCGGGCTACGCGTTTGCGCTTATTCTGACAAAATTCTCGCCAAAGATCTTTACTGCCGTCGCTTTCGACTCGGGCGCTGTCGCTTCTGGCCCGATGACAGCCACGTTCATACTGCCGTTCACGATGGGGGTTTGCGAGGCGGCGGGCGGCAATGTGATGATGGACGCGTTCGGCGTCGTCGCCCTGGTCGCGCTTACGCCGCTCTTCACCGTGCAGGCCGTGGGCCTGATCTACAAGCGCAAGATAGCGGCTGCGGCGAGCGAGGAAAGCGAAGCCATAGAGAGCATTTCGCACGGGCTTGAAGAACATAAGATAACTGAGCGCTGGGGAGCCATGGAGTACTCCGAGAAGGAAAGCCGCTTCGACGCCGACGTGGACATGGACTACGCGGCAAGCCCCGAATGGGCCGAGGAGGTCATCAGCGACCAGCTTACGCGCCGCATAGCGCATGACAACGACTATATAGACTTCGCCGCGATGGCCGCGGAGAAGGAGGCGGCCGAAGCCGCGGAGAAGGCGGCGGCGGAGGCGGCGGAAAAAGCGGCTACGAAGGCGGCGGAAACGGCGGAAAAAGCGGCGGCGGAGGCAGCGGAAGCAGCGGAAAAAGCGGTGGCGGAGGCGGCGGAAGCAGCGGAAAAAGCGGCGGCGGAGGCGGCGGAAGCAGCGGAAAAAGCGGCGAAAGCGGCGAACGAAGCCGCGGAAAAGGCGTCTACCGAAGCTGCCAAAGCCGAAACGGAGGGTTGACCGGTGAAGAACCTGGAACGCATAAATTTGATGATGACCATTACGCACCGCGGCTACCGCGACAAGATTATCGAGGGCCTGCGCGAGATCGGCGTCACTTACAATATGGCTACGGTCGGCGAGAGCATGGGCGGGCTGTCGGTCAGCGACTATCTGGGCCTGCAGGACGACGAGGTGGACATTATCCTGTCCGTTGTCAGCGAGAGCAAGACGGAGAGGGCGCTCGCCTTCATCGAGTACAGCTATTACGGGGGGACGAAAGAGAACGGCCGCGCGGTCGCGGCACTCGTGCCGATCGATGGCGTGAGCGGCCCGCTTGTGCTTGAGTATATCTCGGGACCGAACCGGGAATAGGCGCGGGCAGCGGATGGAGCGCATGGAATAGGCGCGGGCAGCGGATGGAACGCATGGAATAGGGGAACCGTCCGCATGCGCCGGGGCCGGACAGGGAACAGGCGCGGGCAGCGCACGGGACATAGAGTATAATAAGCAGGAGGCGAAGCGATGACCGAACAGAACGAAACAAAGCACAGCATGATCGTAACGATCGTAAGCAAGGGATATGCTGACCTTACGGTCGCGGCCGCGAAGGAGGCGGGCGCGCGCTTCTGCACCATGCTTTACGCGCGCGGGAGCGGCGTTCACGAAACCGAAAAGTTCCTGAACATCTCGATCGAGCCGGAAAAGGAGATTGTCCTGACCTTCGTTCGGAGCGCGGATGTCAAAGGCATTGTCTCGTCGATCACGGACAAAGTCGGGTTGGCGACTGCCGGCGCGGGCGTCACGTTCGTGCTGCCGATCACGAGGACGGCAGGCGTTACGGCGGAGGCGCAGGACGAGGCAGCGGCCGGGACGGCACCGGATGAAGAGGGGCGCGGCGGTTGAATATCCTGGTTGTCAACGACGACGGCATCGAGGCTCTCGGCATCCACAGACTCGCCGAAGCGTTGTCGGAAGCGGGCGACGTCTATATCTGTTCCCCACATAAACAGCAGAGCGCCAGCGGCCACGGCATTTCGATCGGCCGCCTCGTATATGTAGAGGACGTCCCGTTCGCGGAGGCGCGGCATGCCATTTCGATGGAGGGCACCCCGGCTGATTGCGTCAAGATAGGGCTCGAGGTCTATCGCGACCGCGGGATAGAGATGGGCATGGTTTTCTCCGGGTTCAACCACGGCATGAACCTCGGCACGGACACCTTGTATTCGGGCACGGTTTCGGCGGCGATAGAGGGCGCGCTCTGCGGGCTGCCGTCCGCGGCGATGTCGATCTCCTCGAACCGTTCGTACCACAGGGCGCCCAAACATTACGAAACGGCGATGAAGCTGGCCGGGCGCCTCGCGCGGTCGGACATGTTTTCCAGGCGTGAATTCAAGGATCCGAAAGCGACAGGCCTCAACTTTATCAGCGAACCTCACGTCATCCTGAACGTGAACATCCCCGACCTGCCGCCGGATGAAGTCAAGGGCGTCAGGGTCTGCCCGCTGTCCTACCGCGCCTATGACGAGTGGTTCCGGGAGCAGACGGACGACGAAGGCCGCACGGGCTATCATTACTCGGGCGAGCCGGAGGCCGTCGGCGAGGCGGGGCCGGACGAAAGCGACATCATCGCGCACGACCTCGGCTTCGTGACCATTACGCCACTCCATTTTGACCTGACAGACAGGCAGGGGCTGGACGCCCTGCGCGCGGACTGGGCCGGCGACACGGTATAGCCGGGGCGCCTTCGAGGCGGCGGGGCCGGACGAAAGCGACATCATCGCGCACGACCTCGGCTTCGTGACCATTACGCCACTCCATTTTGACCTGACAGACAGACAGGGGCTGGACGCCCTGCGCGCGGACTGGGCCGGCGATACGGTATAGCCGGGACGCCTTCGAGGCGGCGGGGCTGTTGCCTTTTGGCGGATTGCTTCGTTTCGTTTCGCTCGCAATAACGGGGCTGCCAAGGTGCGGGAACCGTCAGGCTGTGCGAAAACAGCCCAAGGGCAAATACGGTAGATCGGTTAGATCGTGGAAGATCGTGGAAAACCAAGGTATGGAGGCCCGGTGACCCGGGCCAATCCCTAATGCGTCCTGCCGGACTTGTCCAGTGGTACAGTACGGCCCCCTGCGTCTTTTTGGCAAGCTTGGGAAGCTTTTCTGCCCGTAACAAACAACAAAGGGTGGCAGCCTGTGCGGGAGCCGTCCCCTTTTGTCTCACAAGATGCAGGAACCGTCCCCTTTTGTCTCACAAGATGCAGGAACCGTCCCCTTTTGTCATGCAAGACGCGGGAACCGTCCGAAACCACTGAAAAAGTACGGCAAGATGCAGAAGATGCAGA
>Ga0082212_10008320_pt1 | contig 13580 bp, 14 predicted proteins | sample TergutNt197P3_FD_71548 | JGI IMG/M metagenome (GOLD analysis project Ga0082212, IMG submission 71548) | Neocapritermes taracua P3 segment gut microbial communities from Petit-Saut dam, French Guiana - Nt197 P3 | ecosystem: Host-associated > Arthropoda: Insects > Digestive system > Gut ... | reverse complement strand
GACGTCGTAGAGTCAGACCAGCCGTTCAAGATCGTGTACGACCCCGACCACCCCGACGCGGACGAGGAGGGCTATGTCACCTACCCCAACGTGGACATCGAGAACGAGATGATCAACTTTATCTCGGCCACCCGCTCCTACGAGGCCAACATCACCGCCATAAACAACTTCAAAAACATCGCCATGAAGGCGCTCGACATCGGAAGATAGCCAGCCGCGGGGCCAAGCCGCGCGGGCCGGATTCCGTTTGCCGGGTGTTGAATTTTGATAGATAAAAGGGGAGCAGCGCCATGAATGTCGATTTACGTCTTCACAATACGGAGGGTTTGAAGCCGCTTCACCGCTCGACCACGCGCCCCGAGGACATCCGTGAGAACATCGGGGCTGGCGTGGGTTCGGACTCCAAACGTGTTTTCAAAGACGCGCCTTTCTCGGAGTTCTTCAAGGAGGCCATGGGGACTGTCGCCGCCACGGATCAGGCCGACAAGCTGTCCAACATCGGCCTGATGACCGGGGAACTGGACAACCTGCACACCGCCACCATAGCCGCCGAGGAGGCCGACCTGATGCTCAACCTCACCTTGCAGGTGCGAAATAAGATGGTCGAGGCGTATCAAGAGGTCATGAGGATGCAAATGTGACCTGAAGAGGTCGTGATTTTGTTCACTATAAAGGGATGCTGATGCCATGGAACCCATTCTGGCGTTTTTTCGCCGAAGCTGGAACTCATTAAAGGAATATTGGCAGAGTCAGGAGCGAAGCGCGAGGATGCGCTTTGCCGCCATTTCCGCCGTCGCGCTGATAGCAATTATTATTGCCATAGCGCTGATCGCGCGCGCGGACTATGACGTCCTGTTAGACAAAGACACCGACCCTATCGACCGCAGGGCCGCGTATGACGCGCTGTCGGCGTCGGAGACCAACAATTACCGTATCAGGGTGACGGGCGACCAGCTGCTGATCGACAGGCGGCAGAAGGGCGCCGCCATACTCGAACTGAGCGGCCTCGACATCGCCACCGGCGAGTTCAGCTACGACTATATGGCCCAGGCGTCGGGGTTCGGCGTGCCCGAGTCCCAGCGCAGGGAGTACCACATGCTCCAGATAAAGGAGACCCTGAACAAGGAACTGGCCGCCAGCCCCAAGATACAGGAGGCGCGCGTGGAGATCGGCCAGCCCAACAACGCGGGCAAGATATACCAAAACGAGATCGCCCCGGTGACGGCCTCGGTGCAGTTGATAACCAAATCGGCGCTGACGCAGCAGGAGGTTGACGGCGTGGTCAACTTCGTGGCCAACGCCTACCCCGAGTTGTCGCCCGACAACATTGTGGTGACAGACCAGTATTTCACCATCCTCAACGGCGCGAAACTCGAACCTGCCGACATGACCGTGTTAAACCAGCAGCGCGATTATGAGATGCGTGTGCAGGACGACATGAACCGCGCGCTGAACACGCAGTTCCTGCCCATATTCGGGGCGCAGCATTTCACGGTCAACACGAGTATCATCGTGGATTTTGACGAGAAAACCGAAGAGGAGATCATATTCACCGCGCCCAACGAGGAGGACATGGAGGGTCTGGTGGTCAGCAAGCGCGAACTGATCGAGAGCGCCACCGGTTCCACCCCATACAACCAGGGCGGCGTGCCCGGCGCGGACGAGAACGGCTGGGAGCCGTTCTACCCCGAGACCGGCGAGAACCCCATCACCAGTTCGTGGAAGTCCAACACCTTGGAGGCCAACTACGAACTCAACCAGCTGCTCAGAAGCCTCAAGGAGGCCAAGGGTAAAATCGTGTCGCTCACCGCGTCGGTGGCGGTGGACTTGAACCTGTACAAGGACGAGGACGGCGAGATTAACTTCGACCAGAGGCAGTCCGAACAGCACGTCAGGTCGCTGGTGGCCGGCGTGATCGGCCTGAAGCCCGGCGACAACGTGAATATCAACGTGGCGTTCACGCCGTTCTTCGATGTGGAGAAACAGCAGAGAATGATAGAGGACGCCCGCGGCGCCGCGCGGATGCAGGAGATATTCACGCTGATCCGCGTGCTGGCGCTGTATCTGCTGATCGGGCTGTGCGTCGCGCTGGTGATCCACCGCGCCTACAAGTTCCTGCGCCCGCCCACCAACGAGGACGACCTGATAGACATCCCGGTGATCGACATAGACGACATGGACGAATACGCAAACCTGCTCAAGCTGACCACCGCGGAGACGGAGGACATCGAAACCACAAAGAGCGCGGAACGCCTGAAATTAGAAGACTTTATAGACCGCAGCCCGGATATGGTGGCCAACCTGCTCAGGAACTGGCTGTCCGATGATTCTGCGTCGAGGGGGCGTCACTGATGGCAAGCATGTCATACGCGTCTATGAACGGCAGGGATAAGGCCGCCGTGCTGATGATTTCGCTGGGCAAGGAGCAGTCCGCCAAGATATTCAAGCACCTCAAGGACGAGGAGATCGAACAGCTCACGCTGGATATAACCAACATGCGGCGCGTGGAATCCGACACCAAGAACATGGTCATCGCGGAGTTCTTCGACCAGTGCGTGGCGCAGAACTATATCTCCGAGGGCGGCTTGGACTACGCCCGCGAGGTGCTGGAACACGCGATGGGCTCGGAGAAGGCGCTGAACATCCTGACGCGGCTGACGTCCACCTTGCAGGTGCGCCCGTTCGACTTCGCGCGCAACTCCGACCCCAATCAGGTGGCCAACTTCCTGCAAAACGAGCATCCGCAGACCATTGCGCTGGTAATGGCCTATCTGGAGCCCAAAATGTCGTCGGCCATACTCTCCAAACTCCCGAACGAGAAGCAGACCGAGGTGGTCGAGCGCATTTCGCTGATGGACCGCACGTCGCCCGAGTACGTGCGCGAGATCGAGCGCGTCTTGGACAAGAAGCTGTCCAGCATGGGCACCGAGGACTTTATGGCCATCGGCGGCATTGAGTCGATCGTCGAGATACTCAACGCCTCCGACCGCAGCACCGAGCGCAACGTCTTGGAAGCCCTCGAAAACCGCAATTCCGACCTGGCCGACGAAATCCGCCGCAAGATGTTCGTGTTCGAGGACATTGTGAAACTCGACAAGAGGGCAGTACAGCGCGTGATGAAGGAAGTCGAGAACGCCGACCTGACCATAGCGCTCAAGAACGCCAGCGAGGAAGTCATGAATATCATTTTCAACAACATGTCAACACGCTTGCGCGACATGATAAAAGAGGATATGGATTATATGGGCCCCGTGCGCGTGCGCGACGTCGAGGAGGCCCAGCAGAGGATCGTCAACATCATACGCAGGCTGCAAGACGCGGGCGAAATCATTGTATCGCGCGGCGCGGAGGATGAAGTTATTGGCTAAGATCATTAAAGCCGGGTGGGCCAGAATCGGTGAGCCGAGAAACCCGTATCCCGACGAGATATACGCGCGTGAGGCCGAAGAGGCCGCGGAGATACCCGAAGAGCAGGAGCCGCGCGGCGACATCATCGAGTTTCCGGCGGAGCCGGAGGCCGGATACGAATTTGACGCGGAGGAAGAGTCCGGCGGCGGCCAGGAGGACGCCGGGGACATTGAACCCGAGGACGAATCCGCCCAAGAACCCGAACCCGAGACAGGCCCGGGCGCAGAGGACTATCAGGCCGCGTATGACGAATTGGTACAGGCGGCGCAGGACGAAGTGGCCGCCATGCTGGAGGACGCGCGCAAGGAGGCGCTGACCATCATACGCGAGTCCGAGTCCCACGCGAACACCGTGCGCGAACAGGCGTGGGAGGAGGGTTTCGGGCAGGCGTACGAACAGGCCAAGCGCGAGTGCGAAGAGATGCTGGAGAAGGCGCGCGCCGAGATCGAGACCACCTTAGCCAAACTGCCGGTGGAACGCGAACGTATGATAGACGACCTGGAGGCCCAGATGCTGGACGTGTCGTTAGACGTGGCCGAGAAGATTTTGCGCACCGAACTGGACCGCGACGACGCGGCGTACCTCTCGATGCTTAGGGGCGCCATGGAGCGTATGCCCGCCGAGGAGAACGTGAGCATCCGTCTCAGCACGGGCGAGTTCGAGCGTTTTTTCAACTGCCGCGAGATCAAGATCAAAAACGCCCGGGGCGGCGTCAGCGCCAGGCTGATCGCCGACCCGTCGCTTAACCGTTACGACGCCGTGATTGAGAGCCCCGGCGGCGTGGTGGACGCGGGCGCGGACGCCCAAATCAAGCAGATGCGAAAAAACATGGGGAGAGATGACACCTTAGAAAATGGGTATTGATTTATCTCGCTACAGGGTTATCGCGCAGCAGACCGAGAGCCTGAACTATTCGGGCAAGGTCACCCTGATCGCCGGGCTGACGGTCGAGGCCAGCGGGCCGGCCGTTCAGGTGGGGGAGTTGTGCCGCGTGTACTCGCTGCACGGCGACAGCTTCATTGAGGCCGAGGTGGTCGGGTTCCGCGAGAAATATATACTGCTCATGCCGTTCGGGAACCTCACGGGCGTGGGGCCGGGTTCGCGCGTGGAGTCCGCGGGCCGCAGTTTGCGCGTGGGCATCGGCGACGAGTACATCGGGCGCGTGTTAGACGGCTTAGGCGTGCCCATGGACGACGGGGAGATCATCACGCCCACCAAGTTCAATCCGTTAGACAACCACGCCCCAAACCCGCTCGAGAGGCCGCGTATAAAGGACATACTGCCGCTTGGCGTGCGGGCCATAGACGGCTTTTTGACATGCGGCAGGGGCCAGCGCATCGGCATCTTCGCCGGTTCCGGCGTGGGCAAATCGACGCTGCTGGGCATGATCGCGCGTTACGCGCAGTCCGACGTTAACGTGATAACACTGATCGGCGAACGCGGGCGCGAGGTGCGCGACTTCATGGAACGCGACCTTCAGGAGGAGGGGCTGAAACGCTCCACCTTGGTCATAGCCACCTCCGACCAGCCCGCGCTGATCCGCGTCAAAGCCGCCCAGACCGGCACGGCTATCGCCGAGTATTACCGCGACCAGGGCAAGAACGTCCTGCTGATGATGGACAGCCTGACGCGCTACGCAATGGCCCAGCGCGAGATCGGCATGGCGGTGGGTGAGCCGCCCGTGTCGCGCGGTTACACGCCGTCGGTGTACACGGTCATACCCAAACTGCTGGAACGCACCGGCACGTCGCCCAAGGGCACCATAACGGCGCTGTACACGGTCTTGGTGGAGGGCGACGACCTCAACGAGCCGATCACCGACACGGCGCGCGGCGTACTCGACGGGCATATAGTGCTTTCGCGCAGTCTGGCCAACCGCAACCACTACCCGGCCATAGACGTGCTGGCCAGCATTTCGCGCCTGATGCCCGATATAACAGACCGCGAACACAACGACATGTCCAACAAATTAAAGAACCTGATGGCGGTACACCGCGACGCGCAGGACCTGATCAACATCGGCGCTTACCGCGCCGGCAGCAACCCCGAGATAGATTTATCCATCAAGGTAAACGCGCAAATCAACGATATACTGATGCAGAGGGTCGAGGATTACACCAGCCTCGAGGACACCCTGTCGCGTATGCGCGCCATTGAGATATGAAAAAATTTGTTTTCACGCTCCAGACCCTGCTCAACGTCAAAGCCACCCTCGAAAAGCAAAAGAAAGCGGAGTTAGCGGAGCAAAACAAAATAATCATGCGACTCGAGGACGAGCTGGCCGCCATGTACGCGCGCTTAGACGCCGTGATCAAGGAGTACAGCGCCAAGATGGAGGCCGGGGGCATGTCGCCCGGCGACGCCGCGGCCTACGGTTCGGGGTTCCGCGCGATGTATGACCGCATACAGCGCCAGCATGAGAAGATCGAGCGCGCCGTCAAGGCGCGCGAGCAGATGCAGGATGAACTCGCCGTACTGCTGGGCGAACGCAAGGCGCTTGAGAATCTGCGTCAGCGGCAGTTTATGGAATATGTCGAGGAGACGAAGCGCGAGGACGCGAAAATGCTCGACGATTTTATGTCCTCCAAAGAAGCGAGAGATTAAGCGGAGAATAAGCCGAAAGGATGTATCCCGATATGGCCGACGAGAGAAGCAGAAGGGACGAGGACTACGAGGACGAGGAACGCTCGGAAGGCGGTAAAAAAGCCGAGGCCAAGCCCCCCAAGCCCCAGAAAGAAAAAAAGGAAAAAGCCCCGAAAGAGAAAAAAGAAAAAAAGGGAAAAGCCGAGGCCGCGCCGTCCGAGCCCAAGATGAAAAAGGCTCACCCGGTGGCAAACACCCTGCTGGCCACCACCGTGGTCTGGCTGATCCTGCTGCTCACATTCGTCTGCTTGGTGTTCTTCAACGCCTTTGAGTTGAAGGAATTCGTGTTGCAGTCGCTGAACCCGGAGGAGAGTTTGGAGGTCGTGTGGGGGGCGGAGATAAAATCCTTGAATGACTGGGAGTCCGAATTAGAAAGCCGCGAGAAGGACATAGCGCGGCGCGAGGACGAGTTAGACGACTACTCGGAAGCGTTAGACGAACGCGAGATGGGGTTAGACGACCTCGAGGCCGACCTGATGGAAAAATATCCTGATATTGACAGCGGCGGCACTCAACTTTCCAAAACTCCTAACGATATAAAGGATATGGCGAGAACTATCGCAGCTATGGAAACCGACGCCGCGGCCAAATCATTGGCGGAATACAATGAGGAAACAGCGGTGGCGGTCCTGTGGGCCATGAAGCGCGCGGTGCGCGCGGAGATCTTGAGCGCGATGAACGACGAAGACCGGCTCAGGCTCTTGGAAGCTATGACGGCCCCGCAGGATTAAGGGATAAGGGAATATCCCTGAAGCATGACCATACGGAGGTAAAAATCCATGAACGAAATCACCGCCATACTTCCCCAGCCACAGCCGGGTGTTCGCGGCGCGTCCGACGCGGCGGGCGGCACGGGGAGGGCCGGGAGAGATCGGAGTTCCGATTTTTCCGGCGAACTCAAGAGGGCCGGTGAAAGACAGGCGGATACCACAACACGCGCCAGAAAAGACGAGCCCAAGCCCGCCGAGGAACTTGTGGCTTATGCGTCCGCTCAAACTACTTACAGCGCCCGCGCCGCGGATGACGGCGGACATAACGAGTCCGTGCAATCCGTGACCGAGACGGCCCAAACGGCCTCCGTGACCGCTCCCGACGCCGACATTCAGACGGAGATCGCGGGCACGCAGGGCGATCAGGGCTTTGAGCAAATCCTTACCGAACTTGACCCCAACCCGGACCTGGACGACGCCGTTGCGGCGGCGCCGGGCGATTCGGACAGCGCCGATGTTTTAACCGAAACGGCCGCCGTGGAAGACGGGGCCGGGGCGGATCAGTCCGCCGCCGCCGCGCAGGCCGGCGACGGCCATTCGCGCGCCCGGCACGCGGACAGCGCGGGGCGTAACCGGCAGCCCGCCGACGTCGCGCCCATCGCGGAAGAGACGCCCGCCGTTGATCTGTCCGACGACGACGTTGACGCGATCAAGCCGCCGTCCGACGCCGGGCAGACCGCCGACACCGGAACCGCCCGGGAAGAAACCGAGACGGAGCGGAACCCGGTCGCCGATGAAAACGCGGCCGCCAAGGCCGCCGAAGGCGAACGCCAGGCGCGCCGCGGAAACAGGAACGAGCGGCAGGACCGGCACGGCGCGCACACGCATCACCGCGTCGAGCGCGACGCCGCCCAAAACGCGCAGAACAACAATAACAACGCGACCGCCGTGAAGCCGCCGGACGTCCCGGCGCCGACGGTTCCGGTCACACCCGGAACGCCTGTGGAAGAAGAGCCGCCCGTGAACCCGGTCAGCCCGGGCACGGTCGTCGAGAAGCCGGTGTACACCGCGCCGGTGTATCAGGCCGAACAGGTCAGTCAAACCGCGCCGGTAAACAGCACTCCGGTGTACAAACCGCCCGCCGAGGGCAAGGAGACTTACACCAACCCGTTCGCCTATCTGGGTATCGCGGACTCCAAGGTCATGGGTTATGACCCGGTTACGCGCACCATGCCCTATCAGATCGTCAGCCAGATCGTGGACGCCATACGGGTGGCCATTGCCGAGGGCAGGACGGCCATGCAGATCACGCTCAACCCCGAGGCGCTGGGCGAACTGCAAATCCTGCTGGTACACGACGCCGACGGCCTCACCGCCCGCATCCGGGTGCCGGACGACCGTGTGGACAACATGCTCAACGTCGGGCTGCACGACTTGGCGTCTACCCTCAAGGAGATGGGCGTCAACGTCAAGAACATCGAGATCACGCAGGCCGATCTGGGGTGGGACTTCACGCGCGACCTGGGCGGCATGAACGACGGCGGCGAGAGCAAAGAGCGCGCCTATCAGAGCGGCGGAGGCCGCGGGCACCAGCCCAGCCGCCACCACATCGAAGGCGCGGACATCTTCGGCGCATTGCAGACACAAGACCTGCGTTATCTCTCGTCCATGTTCTACGGCGGCCTGAAGGCGACCGGGACTTCGGTGGAGTTCAACGCTTAAAGAGGTGACTTTGATGGATACCAACCCGGTCGGAAACAAACCCAGCGACTACTTTGTCCCGTCGCAGTCGAACGCCGTGAAAGAACACAACGGCACCATGGGCAAAGACCAGTTCTTACAGCTTCTGATCGCGCAGTTAAGGCATCAGGACCCGACCTCGCCGCAGGAGAACACCGAGTTCATCGCGCAGATGGCGCAGTTCTCGGCGTTGGAGGCCATGAACAACATGGCCGCGGCCTTCACGCAGAACCAGTCGTTCTCGATGATCGGCAAGGGCGTTGTGGGCATCGCGGTCGATTCAAACGGCGAGGCGCATGAGGTCATAGGCGTCGTGGACTCCGCGGGTATCGAAAACGGCGAGTCCTACGTTATGATCGGCGACAAAAAACTCAAATCCAGCAACATCCGCCAGGTGTTCGACCCCACCGCCGTACAGGGCAACGCGCAGACCCTGATGGCCAGCGCCGCCATGGTCGGGAAATACGTTTCCGGCGAATACAGCGACGGCGGCCTCGCGCGGCCCGTCAGAGGGCGCGCCGACAGCATGGTCATGGACGCCGACGGCAAATACTACCTGATGGTGGCCGGATACCGCGTGCCGCTCAACACGGTCAAGGGCATCTCCGACACGCCGGAGGGCTTGGAAGCCGCCGTGGCGTCCGTCGCGGACACCCCTGACACCCCGGAGGCGTAAACCGCAAAGCAAAAAAATATGGCCGCCGTACTTGCCCGGAGGGCAGCGTACCGCGGTCATTTTTTATGGGATTATAGATCGCCTCGACTATAATTTGGCGAAAACGTATAAAGCGGGAAAATCTGGCCCATACTATGGTCAACTTGAAAAGCGAGGTGACACGCGGTGGCTAAGGACAAACCCAAGAAGAAAACCCAGTCCGGCGGGGACAACAGCCGGGGCGACACGCGCGGATAATCCATATCCCCCTCGGGATCCGAGGGGGATATTTCTTTAGCTATCTACGGGCTGCGGGTTATCGGGCCGCGCGGTGGGCGGTGGCGGGAGTTCTGGCCGACGGGGCTTTAGCCGGTGCGCGCGCGGGCGCGCGGGCCGGGGAGCGGGGGGCGGTGTGACGGCGGGCATTGCCGTCGCGCCCGTCGCGGTACATGTCGCGGTACATGTCGCCGCCACCGCGGTGCGCGCGGCTGCCGCGGTAGTTGCGGCCTTCACGGTAGTTATCGCGGTAGCCGCCTTCGTCGGTCTCGCCGGTGCGGTAGGCGCGGTAGGTTCCGGCGTCGTTGTCACGGTACATATCGCCGGTCATGCCGCCTCTATGCGTGCGGCTGCCGCGGTAGTTGTCGCCGTACATATCGTTGTCATGATAAGAGCGGTTGTCGCGGTAATTGTCGCCGGTCATGCCGCCGCGGTGCGTGCGGTAGTTGTCGCCGCCGCGATAGCTGTCGCCGGTCATGCCGCTCTGGCCGTGATAGGAGCGGTAGTTGTCATTGCCGGTGTGGTGGCGGTAGTTGCCGCTGCCGCGGGTCACGCCGCCGTTATTGGGGTTGGGCGTCACGTTGCCGGACGGAACCGACGGGGTGGTGGAGCGGGGCGCGGGGCTGACGCTGGGGCTGGTGTTGTTGTGAGTGCCGGTGCCGGGGGTGGTCGCGCGGGGCGCGCGGGGCGCGGGTGTGTGCGCGGGCATGGGGAGCGTGCGCGCGGGCGGCGCGGTGCGCCGGGCCGTATTGGCACAACCTGTGAGCGCCAGGCAGCACATCAGGCTGACAGCTATGGCTGTAAGGGTTTTTTTCATGATAAAACCTCCGAAATTATTTGGGTAGGGCCGGAATACATTCGATAACAAACTCCGGTTTCAAAACGTATTATTTGCGCCGCTTTGTTTTTCATAAGCGGTATATTTTTCAATGGAAAATTAAAAATTGGCATTTTTTTATTAAAAATGGGTATTATTTTTTCCTGTGGCAATATGAGGATCAGTATGTTATAATAGACGCGGGCATATTTTCAAACAGCCCCTAAAGATTTTCCGATACATGACGATATAATGACTGAGAAGGAACTCATTAGATAAGGAAAGGAAGGATTCTGTCATGGGTTACACACCTACCATCAACCGCGTCTCCGGCATGTCTTCCGGTATGGACACCGAATCATTGGTCAGGGCGATGACCATGCACCAGCAGAGCAAGATCGACATGCTGCTCAGGAAGAAGACCGTCGCCGAATGGAAAAGCGAAGCGCTCACCGAAAAGAACAACATGCTGCGCGCGTTCAAAGACGACTTTATCAGCGTTTTAGGCTCAAAAAGCCTGATGAAGGCCGACGCCTACAATACATACACCGTAAAGAACACCAGCAACGCTTTCTCGGTCACGGCGTCAGCCGGGGCCAAGGCTGGACTGTATAAATTCCAGGTCGTGCAAATGGCCTCCGGCGCCAAGGCCGTGGGCGCGCAATTCGCAAACGAGGGCTATAAGATCGCCACCAACGCATCCCTCAAAGCGCTTATGAACGACAATGTGGCGCGCGCCACGTCGGGCGGCAGTTCCGTACACCTCACCGACTCCAACGGCAGCCCCATGTTTGACGGCGAAGGCAACCCCGTCATGGGTTTCAAATTTACCATAAACGGGCAGGACTTCCAGTTCAACGAGAACGCCAAGCTGTCCGATGTGATGAATACCATAAACAGTTCAAAGGCGGGCGTGAAATTATCCTACACCGAGTTGTCCAACAGCTTTACGCTTGAGTCCACCGCCGCTGGCAAGAACAGCAAACTGGTTGTCTCGGAAGACGGCAGCGGGTTCTTCGCCATGCTGGGCTTAGACGGCCAGAGCGGCGCGGGCAACGTGTTTGACGCCGATGCTCTGGGCCAGGAAGCCATCGTGATGATCAACAACCAGGAGTACAAAAGCCAGAGCAACACGTTCACTGTTGACGGCATGACCTTCACGCTCAACGATGTGACCAACGGCGAGACGTTTGAGTTTGTCATAGAGCGCGACGTGTCGAAGTCGATTGATCAGATCAAGACGTTCGTGGAGTCGTTGAACGAACTGCTGTCCAAGATGGACGCGGACGTGCGCCAGAAGAAGAACTCCAAGTATTCGCCGCTCACCGAAATGCTCAAAGAGGGCATGAGCGAGAAAGAGATCGAACTTTGGGAATCGAAAGCCAAAGAGGGCCTGTTCTACCGCGACAACCGGATAACCTCGCTGCTCAACAGCATACGCGGGGCGTTCACCGAGACGATCGGGAACTCCGGCCTGCGCGAGATCGGCATAACCTTTGACAAATACGCGCCCGGTTCGGCCCCCAAGCTGGTGATCGACGAGGAAAAATTGACAAAAGCGCTTGAAGCCGACCCCGACAGGGTGTATAATCTAATGACCGCGACGCCGAAAGACGCCAACGATCAGGGCGGGGTACTGCACCGCGTGGGCGCGGCCATCGACAAGTATACCGCCGACACCAAGTCGTATGACATACAGAATCTGAGGGACAATGTGATCGACTATGTGAAGCGCATCTCGTTTCAGGAGGACAAACTCTATATCATGCAGGAGCGCCTGTACGTGAAATTCGCGGCGTTTGAGAAATCGCTTGGCAGTATGCAAACGCAGTCCAGCAAAATATCCGCCTACTTCGGCTGATACGAGGGACAGAATAACGCTCCGTTTGGAGGGGATCATATTATGTACGCTATAAAGAACCCGGCGGCCCAATACAATGTTTATCAGCAGCAGAGCGCCATGACGGCCAGTCCCGGCGAACTGACGCTCATGCTCTACGACGGCTGTGTGAAATTCCTGAAACAGTCCAGGATGTACATGGAAGATCACGAAGTGGAGAAGGCCAGCAACACCTCGTTAAAGGCGCAGAACATCATCACCGAACTGATGGTGACGCTTGACCCGCAATACGAGATGTCCAAGAACCTCTACAAGCTGTATGACTTCATGCTGCACAACGTCGTGCAGTCCAACGTCAAGAAAGACCCGGCCATGCTCGACACGCCCATCCAAATGATGTCCGAACTGCGCGACACCTGGCAGCAGGCCGTGCGCATCAACCGTCAGCAGACCATGGGCCAGATGGGCTACGCGACCAATGAATGAGTTTAAGGCGCGGCTCGCGCGGAAGCGCGAACTGCTTCTTCAGGTGCTGGAGATAACCGGCCGCCAGCTACAGGTCATCGAGGCCGAGGACACCGACGAACTGCTGGTATGTATCGGCAAACGTCAGAACCTGATCGACGAGTTGGACGCCATACAGGCCGAACTGCCCTCGCGTGAGGCGCTGCTCGGGGATCAGGAGTGCGTCGGCATGATAGGCGAGATAAACGGCATCCTTGAGCGCATACAGGCCAACGACGTGAGAAACGAAAAGGCGGCCATAGAGCGCATGGACGACCTGCGCGAACAGATACGCAAAGTAAACGAGGGCCGCAAGACTTACGGGGAATACGAGACTACAGGCATAAACCAGATCGGCGGCCTGTATATCAACAAAAAAAAGTAAGAATAAGCAAACAAGCGCAAGAGGCGGGTTATTGACCCGCCTTGTCGTTTATGGGGAGTAGTGCCATGAAAGTATCGGATCTTTCGTCGCTCAACCGTCCTATGCAGCCGCTGCCGGGCGTCGAGCGGCGCGAGGGCGGCGAACGCCAGCAGGCGTTCAGGAGCCATATGGCCGGCATCGACAAGTCCAACGCCATACAGAAACTAAATGAGATGAGCGAGTCGATCAGCAAGCAGGGCGCGGCCGTGGCCAAACGCTGCGACATGCTTGAGCTGAAGAAGTACCGTGAAATGGTGACCGAGTTTATGAACGAGGCCGTCCGTTTCGCGTATGAGTTCAAGAAGCAGTCCACCTTGGACGCGCGAGGGCGGCACCGCATGTACGCGATCATCAAGCGCGTGAATAAGAAATTGGAGGAGCTGACCAAGGAAATGCTGGCCGGGCAGGCCGACAACTTGGCCGTGATGAGCGCCATAGACGAGATACGCGGTATGCTGCTCGACCTGCTGCTGTAAATAGGGTTGCGTTTTTGACGCGCGTGTTGTATAATAAAAAGCGCCATACGGAGAGGTATCGAAGTGGTCATAACGGGGCTGACTCGA
>Ga0082212_10008319_pt1 | contig 13582 bp, 13 predicted proteins | sample TergutNt197P3_FD_71548 | JGI IMG/M metagenome (GOLD analysis project Ga0082212, IMG submission 71548) | Neocapritermes taracua P3 segment gut microbial communities from Petit-Saut dam, French Guiana - Nt197 P3 | ecosystem: Host-associated > Arthropoda: Insects > Digestive system > Gut ... | reverse complement strand
AAATATTTTTTTAGAATATATTTTTAAAATATTTTGTTTATAAAATTTTTTAAATATAAATTATTTTTATAAAATATTAAAAATAGCATATGTATTTTTGTTTTTAATAATATTTAAAATTTACTATAGCTATTGGGAACTATAATTAGCTATTAAATATTTAGAAAGTCTCCTACTCAATGCCAATATTGTTAAAATTGGTGGTGCTCCAGGGGCAACTGGCAAGACACTTGCATCGCAGACGAAAAGCCCTTCAATATTAGTTTGAAGATTTTTATCAACAACTTCTCCAATAGCTGCTGTTCCTCCAGGATGAGCTCCTCTAAGATTAGTTGAAATAATAGTATTTGGATCAACTCCAGATTCAACTAATATTGAACCTGCAACTGCAGAACCTTCAGCTATAAATTTGAAATCTTTAATTGAATTTATTTTAACAGCTTTTCCATTTTCTACATATCCAAAAGAATCATCAGGGATTTTTACCATAATACTTAATATATCAGAGTCGTTTGCTGGGATTTTTTTAAGTTCATTTGCTACAAACTGTGAATAATGAGGTGCTAAGATAAAGTTTTTACCTTTTATGAGAGCATTCATTTGAACCTCTTTATTAAAGCCAATATCTTTTAATAATCCTCCGATTGTAACAAAAGAATCCATAAATAGCTTTTCTCCAGCTTTTATTCCTAACTTTTGAAGTAGTGACGCAGAACCTATTGCTCCTGAGGACAATACCACTAAATCTGATTTGATAAATTTTTTTTTGCCTTCATGGTTTTTAGGGTTATTTACAAATACTCCATTAACTTTATTATCTTCAACAGCTATATCAACTACTTCGGTATTATCTAAAAGAGAGGCACCGTTTTCGATAGCTATTTTTATAAAATCAATAGAAGTCCATTTTGCATCTTGAGGACAACCAAAAGCACAGTTTCCACAAGGAACACACTTATCATCATCTATAAATTTAGGCATTTTTACTGGGTTAAGATTGAGTTTTTTAGCTACTTCCATGAATTTTTTAGTTCCCTCTCCAAAATGATTATCATCCATTTCATTAACCTTTAGTAACTTTTCAATAGTATCTAATTCTTCAGATATTGAAATATCAAAATCTTTTAATTCTTCTTCAAGAACTCTAACTCCATTTCCAGCAGATACTGTTGTGGTACCACCAACACAGGTAGTTTTAAGTAAATCTATACTTTCATCACTTTCATCATAGTATTTCAATGCATCTTTAGTGTGTATAAAAGGTCCTTTTTCAATGATGGTTACTGGGATATTAGCTAAAGCTAACTCCATAGCTAATATTCCTCCTCCAGCTCCTGAACCAATAATTGTTATCATATTTAACCATCTCTAATAATTATAATATTTTCTAACTTTATTTTTTTAATACTTTTATTAATTGTCTCTATATACTGTAGAATTATCTAAAGTAGAATTATTTTTGTTTATAAAATCAACACTAAAATCAATATTATCTAAGTTTTCTAAAAATTCTGTAAGGAATCTTAAGGTGGTATCACTTGTTTCATTTAAATAAGTTTCATAGATTAAAGTAGGGGTTCCATTTTTTAAAATAGGTATGGATATAAAGTCAGGACTTGTAGGTTGTCCATCACTTTCAGGAACAAATTTTAAAAGACTCATATTAGTGATGTTATTTATAATTTCTAAACCAATATGCACTGATTCAGGGTCGTTTAAAGGAGCTATTATAAAATTATATTCTACATAAACATCTCTATGGGAGTGGATATCAACTACAAAACTATAGTTTTGTTGATTTACATGAGGAACTACATATTTTTCTCCTAATAGCTGTCCATTCATCCTTCCTTTTGCAAAGTCATCTCTGTCTTCTGTGACATTTATTATATAAATATAATAAGCATTATGAAGTGAAGTGTCATTCTTTTTAGATCTTATTAAGTTTAACATAGCTTCGTGGGAGTTAGATTCAAGTGGATGAACACCTGTAATAAAAGCTATTTTATTATGAGAACTTATGTTTCCATAAGGACCTTCGAGTTTTACTGTTCCTAATGTTTCATTATTGTTTGATAATATTTCTTGAGGATAATCTTCTTTTAAAGCTATAACTAAAATAGCTGCAATTAAAATTAAAACCATAATTGCTGAGAGGAGATAAATTGTTTTGTTGTTCATATTTTTACACTATTTAATTTTTTTTATAATAATTTTTTTTATTATAATAATGATATTTGAATTTTTATTAAATAATTTATAAATAATTTTGTATTTTTTATATAATAAGATAATTAATAATTATTAAAATGAAATATTATATAATATAAATTATTTTTAAAATATATTGAAAGAATATATAAAAATTATTTTAAAGAATATATAAAATTTATTTTAGAAAAATATATAAAAAGAATATAAAGATATTTTAAAAAATATATAAAAAATATAAAATTATAAAAAAAGAATAATAAAAAATAATAAAAAAAGAAAAAAATAAATAAATCTATTTATAGTAAGTAATAATATTTAATTAAACTAAACATGTATTATGAACTATTTATTCTGCATCCATCATTTCACCATAGGTGATTTCGATTTCGCAGCCTTTTGGACCGCAACAAAAATGTTGTAAATCAAGTTGAATCTCCATGTTTTCACCTCTTTAAAATTAATAACATTTATAATTATGTTCGTTTTTATATAAATATTTTTCTATCATTATTGATTCATAAATAAAATTTCTATTATTATTGAAATATAAATATTAATTAAATATTTAAGTATATAAAATAAATTATTAATGTGTTATTTGTTAAGATTATATATTAAGAGTATATTTTAAGATTATATATCAAGAGTATATTTTAAGATTATATATTAAGAGTATATAATTAGATTAATAATTATATTTAAGATTATTTATAGGAATATTTATATCATAAATATCATATTTTCGAGTTCAATTTAATTTTGACTAGGTAGTGATTCAATGGAGCAAAATTTAGATTTTTTTAAAAAAATAATAGATAATGTCAGTGAAAAAGCTGATTATGTAGATATTAGAGCTGGAAGTGGAAGTTCTAGTAATATTTTAATGAAAGATAATAAAGTTCAAGAAATCAATAATGGAATTGATCTTGGAGCAAGAATACGTGTTTTAAATAATGGTGCATGGGGATTAGCATATACCAATGATTTAAGTAAAATGGATGAAATAGCTACAACAGCTATTAAACTTTCTAATGTTTTAACAGGTGATGTAGAGTTAGCTGAAGCAGATATAATAGAAGATAAAGTCAAAATTCCTAGAAAAATTCCTATTGCTGATGTTTCTGTAGAAGATAAAATTGAAATAATAACTGAAGCTAATAAATCTGCAACAATTGGGGATGTTGTAAGTACCACAGTTAACTATTCCGATAGTGAAGCTCAAACAATTTTCTTAAATAGTGAAGGTAGCTCTATTTTAATGGATGAAATTCGTGTTGGTTTATTTTTAAATGCAGTTGCCTCTTCAGGCGATCTTATCCAATTTGGTCATGGAAGTATTGGTGGAGTAAAAGGTTTTGAAGCTATTGAAAATCAGGATATTGAAGAATTTGGAAGAAATATTGGGGAAAAAGCTAATCGTCTTTTAAAGGCAGAAACTCCGCCTTCTGGAAAATTTTCAATTATAGCTGATAATGAATTAACTGGGGTTTTTGTACACGAAGCTTTAGGTCATGCAGCAGAAGCTGATTTAATTCTTTTAAATGATTCTATATTAAAAGGAAAGTTAGGTGAAAAGATTGGTTCAAGTAAGGTCAATATTATAGATGATGCCAGTAACAAAGATGGTTTTGGTTACTATCCTTATGATGTTGAAGGTGTAAGAAGTGAAAAAAATCAGATACTTAAAGATGGTAAATTAGTTTCCCTACTTTCTTCAAGAGAATCAGCAGTAAAGTTAGGTATGAAATCTTCAGGAAATGCAAGGTCTGTTATCAGTGAGCAACCAATTGTAAGAATGAGTAACACTTATTTAGAACCACAAGATATGAGTTTTGAAGAGCTAATTGAAGATATAAAAGAAGGCATATATCTTAAAGGATCAAGAGGAGGCCAAGTTGATACTGGTAAAGGAATTTTCCAGTTCAATGCTGCTGAATCATTTAAAATTAAAAATGGAGAAGTTTCAACCCCCCTTAGAGATGTTTCTCTTTCAGGAAATGTCTTAGAAACATTAAAAAATGTTGATGCTGTTGGAAGTGACTTTAAGCTTGGTGTAGGATTCTGTGGTAAATCAGGACAAACTGCTCCAGTAGGAGATGGTGGACCTCACACAAGAATTTTAGATGCGATGGTAGGTGGAAGTAGCTAATTAATTATATTGAATACTATGGTATGGGGAAATACCTAATTAATTTGATTTAGGAGTGATTAAATGTTATCTAATGAAGATGGAGATTATTTAATAAAGATAGCTAAGTTAGCTATAGAAACATATCTGGAAAAGGGAGAAAAGATTAATGTCCCTTATGATTGTCCCCAGTATTTAAAAGAAAAATTAGGAGTTTTTGTAACTTTAAATAAACAAAACGAACTTAGAGGATGTATTGGTTATCCAAAACCTGTTGCTCCACTTATTAAAGCAACGATTGATGTAGCTATTTCAGCTGCTGTAAGTGATCCTAGATTTCCAAGTTTAACAAAAGAAGAATTTAAAAGTATTGATTTTGAAGTAACAGTACTTACAAAACCTGAAATACTTGAAGTAAATGACCCCTCAGAATATGTTAATAGAATAAGAATAGGGGAAGATGGTTTAATAGCTGAAAAAGGACCATTTAGAGGTTTACTTCTTCCACAGGTAGCTCCTGAACATAACATGGATAGTAAAACTTTCCTAGAACATACATGTATGAAAGCTGGACTTAGTAATCAATGCTATTTAGAAGAAGGAACAAAGATTTATACATTTCAAGGACAAATATTTAATGAGAAATAATTAATTTATATTAGTGATAATTAATTTATATTAGTGATAATTATGATGATACCAACGATTCCTACTCCAGATGAACTATTGGATAAAGGTTTTAGGAGAGGGAAAAAAGCAGCTGATTTAGCTAGAACTTCAAAAATTCCTAAGAGGTTAAAACCTAAGAGACTTGAAGAAGTGAGAGTTATTACAGCTTGTCAAGTAATTAAAGATAGATTGAAAATGATTTTAGATCGTGTTCCTGATATTGAAACAATGCCCGAATTTTATCAAGATTATATTGATATTACTGTAGGTGTGGATGATATGAAAAAAGCCCTCGGTGCTTTAAATTGGGCTTATGGAATAATCACACAGCTTGAAAAAGATTATGCTGGAAGAATCAGAAGGAGTGCTCCTGAGAAGGCTAATACTCTTCGAAGTCAAGCTTATGGTAGAATAGCTTCTGTTGTAAATAAAATTAAAAAAGATCTTGATTTTTTAGATTTTGCTAAAGCTAACCTTAGAAACATGCCAACTATAGATTTTGAAGCTACCACTATTGTAATAGCTGGATTTCCAAATGTAGGTAAATCTACGCTTCTTCGCCAAATCACAGATGCTTCACCAGAAGTAGCTAGCTATCCTTTCACAACTAAAGGTATTCAAATTGGTCACTTAGAAAAGAACTGGAAGAAAATACAAATTATTGATACTCCAGGACTTTTAGACAGACCTATATTAGATATGAATGAAATCGAATTAAATGCAATGGTAGCTCTTGAACATTTAGCTGATGCAATTTTCTTTATTATTGATGTTTCTGAAACTTGTGGTTTCCCTATTGAAAGTCAATTCAAGCTTTCAGAAGAGGTTAAAAGAATTTTTGATGTTCCTATGGTTTATCTTTTCAATAAAATGGATATCTCTCAAACTAATAAAGTAACATCTGAGTCTAATAAAGTTATATCAAGTGATGATGGAGAAGAAGTTGATATTAGCTATTTAGATAAATATCTTGAAAAAGTAGATGATTATTTACTTATTTCTGCTTATAAAGGACAAGGTATTGATGAAATAATAGAAAAACTTGCAGGGGTTAAAAAAATAGAAAGAAAAGACCCTGAAGAATTAGATGATGATTATTATTAATTATTATAAAATAATTATACAATAATTTCATTTTCATTTTTTTATTAATTTTATTATAAATCTATTTTAATTTTTTTATAAATCTATTTTAATTTTTTTATAAATCTATTTTAATTTTATTATAAATCTATATTATATTATAAATTTTATATCTTTTTAAAATATTATTTCTTTTTTTAAATTTTTGTATACATTTTATACAAAGATTTTCTTCAATTAATGAAAGTTGTTTCATGGTAAAAAATTGCTCATTTATATATGTGTTTCAGATTTGAAACGTTTCTTTATAAAAGAGTGTTTCAACTTTGAAACAAGTTTTGTGAAAAAAGTCATTCTTTTATATATGTGTTTACTTAGTGGAAACATTTCTTTATAAAAGAATGTTTCTAGTATGGAAACACATTTATATATTAATATATATTCCATTACTTAGCTTTGGCTTTTATAATATTTTCTTATAAAATTTTTATGTAAATTATATTTTATAATTTCAATAATGAAAAAACCATTAAATAATTTAAAATAACCAAAAGTTATTTAAATAAAGAAAGTTAAATTATATCTATAAATAGTATAAAATAAATAAATTTTTTATAAAATAAATAAATTTTTATAAACTTTTATTATTTTATAAACTTTTAAAATATTCATTATTATAGGAGAGTTAATATGAGCGATAAAAAACGTCTAGATAGAGAAGAATTTGCTGATAAAGTAGATAAAGGTGTAGAAAGAGGAAAAAATGTTGCTGAGAAAGTAGCTAATGATTTTGGAAAGACAATGGATGATATTGTAATTAACCTTAAATCTTTACAAAAAGACTTTGACAGTAAAATTACCGAGTACCGAGAAACAGCACCTTCAAGAATAGACTTAGATCTTATTGATGCTGGTGAAGTGTATTATGTTAAAGCAGACCTTCCTGGTGTTGAAAAAGATGAAGTTGATGTTGAAATAGCTGGGAAAGAATTAACTATCACTGCTTTCTTCGGAACTGAATGTGAAGGAAAAGAAGATAAAGAGTGCCATTTCTTAATTAAAGGAAGAAAATCAGGTCCAGCTAGAAGAACTATAACCTTACCTACTAAAGTTAAGATGGATGGTACAAAAGCTGAATTTGGTAATGGTGTTTTGTTTTTAGAACTTAGTAAAGTTAAAGTTCAAAAATTAAAAGTAGATATTAATTAATTTTTAATATTTATTTTATTTTATTTTTTAGTATAATTTTTTATTTTTTATTTTTTTATATATTTTTTAAATACTTTTTTTATTTTTTATATAATTTATAGAATTATAGCTATTTTAATATATTTTATACAAGTATAGCTATTTTTAGAGAATATTCTCCCATTTTTATAATTCATATCTAATCTTACCAATATGTCTTGTACTGCCCGGATCTTCGCCATTGTAGTGAGCAAGGTAGAATACAAACCATTCAAGTGGGATTACAAGAATAAAAGGTGCTAAAAGATAGTTTATATCTGCATAATCTTTTAGTCTGTATATTAATGTTTTAGCTTCTATTTTTTTAGAAAAATCAATAGCTAATTCTGTTATTTCATCAGAAGGATAACCTGATTCAAGGATGATAATTGGAACATCCTTTTCGAGTCTTTCTATTAAGCCATGTCTAAATTCTGAAGAGTAAAGTGGACAAGAATGCTTTAGGGCGCCTTCCATTAACATTGTCATAGCTAATTTATAAGTTAATCCATAGTTAGGACCACTTCCTATACAATAGAAAATATCTTCGTCTTTAAGCTTATATGCAAGCTTTTTATTTTCTTCTTCGGTTGTTTCAATAATTTCTTGCATTAAATCAGGAATAGTTTGAAGTTCTTCAAGTAATTCATCAGTTTTTTCATAATCTGAAGCTTTAAACAATAGATAGTATAATGAAGAAAGTTGAGTTACATAGGTTTTTGTTCCAAGTATTGCTTCTTCTTTTCCACAACGAGTAACTACAGAAGCGTCTGCTTCTTTTATCATGGAACTTTCTTCTTCATTGGAAATAGATACAGTGTAAATTCCTAATTCTTTAGCTCTTTTAAGAGCAGTTAAAGTGTCGATGGTTTCACCTGATTGTGAGGTGAAAATAGCTGCAGAATTTTCATTATCTAATTTTTTATTGTAGAAAAATTCATAACCTGTAAAAACATCAAGGTCTAAATCTGTCACCATTTCAAGAGCATCTTTTGCAGAATAAGCAGTTGAAAGGGAACTTCCACAACCAACTAAATAAATACGGTCCATTTCAGATAGCTTATTAGCTATTTTTTCCATATTTTTTAATTCCATTTTAAATGTTTTTCTAATTGAATCTGGTTGTTCAAAGAGTTCACTGTACATTTTATATTCCATCTTATCTCCAACTATTTTTTAATTATAATTTTGATTATTTTGATTTAAATATTAATTTTATATCTATTTTTCTTTATTTTAAATATTTTTATTAATTATTCTATTTAAATATTTCTTTTTAATTATTTTATTCTTATTTATTGAATTTTAACTATTTATTATAAATTTTTAATTTATAATTTTATACTAATATATATTTTTTAATAAAATAATTTTTTAATAAAATAAATTTCATAATAGCTATAAAATATTTTAAATATATATTTTTTAATTATATTTTAAATATATATTTTTTAATTATATATTAAATATAAAATTATATATAAATTATATATTAAAATAAATTTTTTAATTATATATTAAATATAAGTTATATAATTATATTTTAAATAAAAAATTATATAAATCGATAAAAGAGAAGTATATACATGGACATTGATATAAGCTCAGTTGGAATGGAAAAAGGACAACAATATGAAACAATAATAACAACATTAGATAAAGAGGGCAATACCAACACTGCACCTATTGGAGTTATAGCAAAAGATAAAGATGAAATATTGTGTCGTATATTTGAAGGAAGTCATACTTTAGCTAATATTAGAATCCAAAAAAAATTCATGGTGAATATTACATTAAACCCCATCCTTTTTACATTAGCTACTATTGGAAACATTCCATCTGAATATTTTAACAATAATTTAAAAAACAACAAGATTCCTACTTTAAAAAATGTAGATGCTTATTTAATATGCGAAGTAATAGATATAAAAGAAGCTATTAAAAAAAGTGATCCTATAAGAAAATCAAAGGCAGGACTCGTAAGTTCAAAAGTAGTTGAAATAGTTTTAAATAATGATTCTGCAAAAGCTGCTAACCGCGGTTTTTATTGTTTAATTGAATCTTTAGTAAACTTTACAAGAATAAGTTTTGTAGATGAAGAAAAACAAAAGTATTTTTTAGATAGATTCAATGAATCAAAAAGAATTATAAATAAAGTTGGAAGTAAAGAGGATAAGGAAGCTATAAATCTTCTTAAAAAAACTTTAAAAGATGAGGGTTATGAAGTATAATTTTAAGTTTAATATAAATTTATATATTTTGTAAATCATTTAGTAACTGTTACACTATTTTTCTATTTTTTCATTTAACTTTGAACTCTATAATCTAAATTTTTACACTTATTTTTCTATTTTTTCATTTAATTTAGAACTCTATAATCTAAATTTTTACACTTATTTTTCTATTTTTTCATTTAACTTTGAACTCCATAATCTAAATTCTTTTATTTGTGGAGGTATTCCTTCATTTCCACAACTTTCAAGCCACCCTTCCTGAGATTCAAAGTCCTCTTCTGTTTCTGCACTTTTAATAAAATCAATAAGACCTCTATTTCTAATTAAAGTTACTTTTGGTTTTAAAACAGAAGCCCAAATAAAATAAACTTTAAATGTAGTGTCTGGATGATATCCTCCACCAAGGTCTACAGAAAGAATATCACAAGTTTCTATTTTTCTTGCAACATTTTCAAGAATATCATAGAGACGAACATCTCCACTTATAAATTCAATGTTATCATACTTTTTTGTTATTTTTTCCATTTTAGCTATTGCTTCAGGACTATTATCTAAAGCTATTAACTTTCCTTTTTTGATTTTTTTAGCTATTAACTCACTTGTATTACCAATATGACATCCTAATTCAACTACAACATCATTTTCCTTTAAAACTTCTTCTAATTGTTTTCTGTAAATATTAATGTCATAGCTAATTTTTATCATATTATCGTTATGTTTAGTTATTTGATTGTTTATCCATTTAACTGCTAAATCATCCTTATCATAAGAATTTTATCCCATCAGTATATATTTTAGATATTAAAAATTCATCTAAGTTTTTAATTTTTCCAAGATTTTTTTCTTCAATTACTGCAAAGACAGTATTTCCAAGCATTGCCATTGAGGATTCTATATTGTTTTCTTTTAATCCATCTACAACTTTTAAAAGGTCTTTATTCATCAATTTTGTTTTTTTTGCAAATTCATAAGATAATTTCATGAAATTTTCAAGATTTGGATTTGAAAGTATCTCTTTTTCCATAGCTATTCCAATATTGTTAATATCTTTTTTATACTTCTGATTTCCTATTATACTTGAGGTATCTATTTCTCCAAAGGTTTTTGTTAATACATAAATCTCTGAAAAATCTCTATAGCTATCTGAATTGCCTGTTTCATTGCTTTTTGTAGAACTGATTATACTTTCTGTTTCACCAATTCCAGGAGCCCCTGGAGATTTTCTCAAAACAAGCCCTTTGGATGTTTGACCAATAACATCTCCTAAACCACTTCCAAGTGAAATTTCTGCAAGGTGTGCAATTTGAGTAGTTTCTGTAATAGGTAAATTTAATAGTTTTCCAAAACCTAAAGCAATTCCCAACGCACATGCTGCTGAAGTTCCAAAACCTGCTCCAATTGGAACTTCTATCTTAGCTTCAATTGATATATGGTAATTATTTTTTGTTATTATTTCATTATTTTTAGCTATAGTTTCATTATTTTTAGCTATAGTTTCATTATTTTTAGCTATAGTTTCATTATTTTTAGCTATAGTTTCATTATTTTTAGCTATATTTTTAAATAATTCTTCTAATGGAAAATTTCTTTTAAGTAATTCTAGTGTTTTTATAATTATTATTTCATTTTTAGAATCTTTATTTCCATTTATTTTAATATCAATTGGATTTTCATAATTTGAAGAATCACTTATGACTTTTATGGTTGTAGTAACTCCTTTATCAATTAATAATCCAGCTCCACATGAACCTTTTTTAAGAGGATCTTTATTTTCGCAGATGGTAAAAAAACCAGTAATATGTGATGGTACAAAAACTGAAACTTCCATAATTTCACTTTATGAATTTATTTAGTAATATTTATTTTTATATTAATTTATTTAGTAATATTTATTTTTATATTAATTTATTTAATAATATTTATTTTTATATTAATTTATTTAATAATATTTATTTTTATAAGAATATATCTAATAATATTTGATTTTTTAGGAATTTAAATAATATATGAAGTTTATTATAATTATATTTATATAACAAAATATATTTATTAATGAATTATATATTTATTTATTCTATAAATTTAATATTATATAGTTTAATATTAATTATTACTAAATTTTATTATTATATTAAATATAAAAAATTAATTATAATAATAAAAAATTAATTATAATAATAAAAAATCTAATTTATATTAATAAAAAAATTAATATAACAATAAAAATACAGGAGAAATAGCTTTGAATAAAAGAATAGATTTACATATGCACAGTTTATTTAGTGATGGTGAACTACTTCCTTCTGAATTAGCTAGAAGAGCCCATGTACTAAATCATGAAACAATTGCAATTACTGACCATATTGATTCATCTAACATTGGATCTATAGCTAAGTTGACTGAAGCAATAGAAGATATCAATGAAAATTGGGATATAACTGTTGTTGCAGGGGTTGAAATAACTCATACTCCTGTTGAAGTAATTGATAAATTAGCTAAACAATCTAGGAAACTTGGAGCTAAGATTGTGGTAGTTCATGGTGAAACATTAGCTGAACCAGTTATTGAAGGAACAAATTTCGCAGCTGTAAATTGTTTGGACGTTGATATTTTAGCTCATCCAGGTCTTATTACTCCAGAAGAAGTAAAAATAGCTAAAAAGAATGATATTTTCCTTGAAATTAGTGCTCGATGTGGTCATAATTTAACTAATGGTCATGTAGCTAAAATAGCTACTGAAATGGGAGCTAATCTTCTAATCAATACTGATACTCACTCACCATCTAACTTGATTACTTTTGAAAAAGCAAAGTTAATTGGTTTAGGAGCAGGTTTGTCTGAAGAAGAAGTTAATAAAGCTTTAATTGACAATCCTAAAAAGGTTCTTAAAAAAAGAGGTATTATTTAATAAAATAAGAAATTATTTAAAAATAGAATAATTTTGAATATAAAATTCTTTTAAAAATAGAATAATTATTTAAAAAAATAAAAAAATAAGTTGAAATCTAAAAGAAGATTTCAGCTATTTTTCCATGTAATAGTTTATAACTTTGGGTGTTCCAATTTTTAATTACACCTAAGCTGTTTTTTGTACTTGTTGTATCAGATACAGTCCATGTATTTCCTATTTTTACTTGTGCCCATACATGTCCATAGGTACTTCCACTTGTAAATTTACAGTTTCCACTTACATACCTTGCAGCTAATCCTGAAGCTCTGTATAAAGCTATTGATAAATGTGCTTGATCTACACAATTTCCACTTTTAGCACTTAAAGTTCCAGTAGCTCCTTTTTTAGTGTTATAATAGAAACTGTATTTAACATTTTTATTCATCCATTTAAATATAGCATTTGCTTTTTCTGATTCAGTTTTACAACCTTTGGTTATAGTAGCGGCCAATGTTTTAATAACACTTGCAGTAACTTGACAGTTTTTAGTAGCTTTTAAGTATTTTCCTAAATCTTCTCCATCATATTTATCATTTAAAGATGGGCTAGACACATCCCCACTGGTTTCACCATTTATAGAATCAGTACTTTTAACATCAATAGTGACTTCATCAGGTAATTGGTTAGAAGCATCTATAGAAGCGATGATTTTTGAAAACTCACTAATCATTGTTTGATATTGCATCTTTCCAAGAGGAGTAGTTCCATAGTTTGGAGCTTGTTTATTGGTAACAATAAAATCAAGAACTCTTGTAGCTAAATCTACATATTCTTCTTTAGTTAAATTTCCACTTATAGAATTTCCAGTAGCTTTTGTTGGACTTGAAGTGTCTATTGGAGCAACATTAGCTAGAGACCTTTTGTCTAAATTAACAATTGTTTTAGAAAGAATATATAAGAAATCAGACATTGAGTATTTTTTACCACCAAGGTCTATATTTTTAGGTAAAACTTTATTCTTTATAACATAATTATTTAATCTCACTGCACCATCTTTTATTTCTGCCACAGTTAGTGTTTTTGAAATAGGAGTTGGGGCAGGAGTTGGTTTTTCATTTCCTCTTGTGTACTTTGGTA
>Ga0082212_10008318_pt1 | contig 13582 bp, 14 predicted proteins | sample TergutNt197P3_FD_71548 | JGI IMG/M metagenome (GOLD analysis project Ga0082212, IMG submission 71548) | Neocapritermes taracua P3 segment gut microbial communities from Petit-Saut dam, French Guiana - Nt197 P3 | ecosystem: Host-associated > Arthropoda: Insects > Digestive system > Gut ... | reverse complement strand
GGTCGCAGACGATGACATCATCCTGTGTAATGAGGAAAGCGTTAGTTATTTCACGTTTTGCCGCGAACGACTTCCCGCTCCCCGGAATACCCAAAATCAGGCCGTTCGGGTTATATTGTCAAGGACGTATTTTTTCGACGAGTCGCTATGCCAACAAATCGCTTGAATACAAGGGTTTGGGCGTGATATACTGACTAAACGTCTTGCTGTCATTCATTCCTGCGAAGTTGAGTGCAAGGAAAAGCAGAATGTATTATGAATTTTCGACAAGAGATACAGATTTGATACATAAGCCATGTAATCTATATAGAAAGTGGAGACTATTACGTCATATAAGGAACGGATGATGAGTAAAAAGAAGAAAATTACGATAATAATACTCATTGTGTTGCTTAGCATATTGCTTTGCGGGTGGGTCGTAGTCAAGGCTGCAAAAAGCGCGGAAAATAGGCAACATGAACTGATACAGCAGCTTTATCTTGAAGCGGATGATTTCATACAGGAAATAATAAACAGCTATTGCATCGGAGAATCGCAAACGATTTTAGGGTTCATTGATAATGATGGAGATTATCCAGCGGATGACTTCATTCTACCAGAAGGATTAACGCTCGAATACGTTGACAAACTTAATGGCGGTAAGATGTGGTCTGCGCAACACCCGTCAAGAGTCCATGCAAATTATGTCATTAAGTACCGTGTTGCTGGTAATATACCAAATGACCTTGGGGAAAATATAAAACCAGAAAATTTCGTGATAGCAGATGACGGGAGTGTTTTTCTGATACAAGTTGCAAGTGTCGAAGTAGATAAAAACTATGGACAGACTTTAATACTGGTGGCGTACAGTCAATCCGAATGGTAATAATCACCCTATATTTTTCTAATAACACTGACACAAAAGCGCAGTTTAAGTATGGCATCATGAATGCCTGTAAACTGCGCTGTATAATTGTTGTGTCCCTAAAGACTTATTGGCTAATACACCACATTTCACTTTTCCGAGGCGCTGTCGCGCTGGGGATAGGACGATGAATTACGATTGAAAAAAGCGCCACAACCATTAAATGATGGTTATGGCGCTCAAATATTTGATTAACTAACTACTGAAAGAATAAAATAAAAAGTTAGAGTTGCTAAAACTAATTACGGCGTAGTATTCCATTATATGCCAGAAGTCCATTCGCATCTTCATAAGCACCTATAACTCTAATAAAGAACTCTTTAACAGCGGAACCAAACGGATTTGTTCCTGCTCTTTCTGCGGAGCATTGCCGAGTATGCGCTGTACATTATCGTATGTGTCCTGGTCGATTATCGGCGCATGTGTGTTTTCAAAAATCATCCATTCGCTTTCATCGACATAATGGCTTTTCTTGTCCTTAAAGTGCTTGCGGGTCTTGAAGTTTACTGTGTGGCCTAGATATTCGCGTTTTTTTAGCAGGTGCGTAATAGTAGACGAACCCCATCCGCAGGGGTCGATGAGTTTCTTGTTTTTGTTAACGCCCTCGTTGAACCTCGCCATATGCGCAGCGGGTATCAATACATTTTGCTCCTTGAGTTTCTTCGATATTTGATAAGGCCCATAACCCTCCATCGTCATGCGGAAGATGCTCCTAACGATTTCGGCGGCTTCTTCATCGACAAGCCAGTTCTCGCGTTTTTCGTCCCAACGATAACCATAAGCGACAGTCCCGGTAACGCGCTTTCCGGTCATGCCTTTGGTCTTGAACGTGGATTTGATTTTTCTACTCGTATCTTTGGCGTAAAAATCATGAAGAACATTGCGGAAAGGGATAAAGTCATCCTCTACGTTCGTATCAAGGTTATCATCTACCCCGATAAGGCGAACGCCATTGAGCCGCATGACTTCCATTGCCAAGCCCACTTGGATATAATCCCGTCCGAGACGGCTTGAATCCTTCATTATAATAGTGCCTAATTTACCGTTTTCCACGTCCTCCATCATCTGCACATATCCGGGGCGGTCGAAGAATCGGCCGGATTCATCATCATCGGTGTAATGGACTATGTTCCTGAATCCGTGGCTTCGGGCGTATTGCTCCAATAGCTTTTTTTGGTTTTGGATCGATACGCTCTCCCCGCTGCGCTGTTCGTCACCTACCGACAGGCGCTCATATAAGCCTGTAGCTCTGTTTTCTTTCATGGTGCTGCTCCTTTTCATATAAAAAATAACCTGTAAATGGCTTGTTTATCATGTTTTGCATTGTATTATGATAAATAAGTCTTTTACAGGTTACACCACCTGCCGCCAGTTTGTATTTTTTATATTGCCTGACAGCGAAGTGTTCCGGCTCCCTCTCGGCCAGCCCGTCGAACATCAGGTCGACCACATTTTTGAATTCCTCGTCGTCTTCTCTGACCTCCATCGCGCCTATCATTTCGGCAAGGGTCGCGAAATTCTGTTCGCTTTCCGGGGATTCATAGTGAAGGAAAGCGATGAGCGCCGTGTAGAGCAAGGTCTCGCTTTTCTCCCAGAACTCGTCACCGCCTTTCTTTTCTCCCTTTGTATTTGAGATCAGCGTCGTAACGAGCTTAAGGATATCCTTTTCCGATTTGATGTACGAAAACGGGTTGTAATGCTGTGATTTATTGAAGTTGATCGTGTTGAAAACCTTTATCTTATATCCGTGGCGACGGAGCATTTTGCCGCATTCTACGACGATGCTCCCCTTCGGATCTGTTATTACAAAACTCACCGGGTAATCCCTGGACCGGCATTGCATAAGGTTCGGTTTTAGCACGAACCTCGTCTTGCCGGAGCCGGAGCCGCCAATGACCAGCATATTTTTATTCCGGGCATATTTTGCGTTAGCCGGGCGTGGGTTCATGGTCAGGCCCTCGGTCTGCGTCAGGATGATGTTGTTTTCCGGGTTTGCGTCCATGAAGGGCTTTATATCTTCGCTCTTGCCCCATCTCGCGCTCCCGTACTCAATGTCCTTGCGGTATTTTTTCGCGTTTTTCTTTTTCATATAGACCATAGCGTAAATGACCGCCGCCCCCGCCAATCCGACCATCAAGTCGAAAGGGACGAAGGACGGCAGCGGTTTTGCCAACGCCGAGTTGAGCGTTGCCATGCTCCGAATGACCTTTTGCAATGCGTCATTGCCGGGAGCCAGACGGTAGGCCATGCCCAGCTTGTCGAAGAACCAAAAGACCAGCGCGTAGGGGATGTTAGGTGTAACGTACTTTTTAAGGGATGCAGTAGTGCCGGTCATAGCTCCAGCCCCTCCCGATGCTTGTGCTTAGTCTTGTCCCTGACGACATTTGCGATCTTCTCCCTGAAATCACGCATGGCATCGCGGGTCGACGGCTTGTCTTTTTCACGCTTGACCATCTTATTAGAGAACTCCGTGAACGCGGCGGTCATTGCGTCAACATCCTTCGCCCGGAAGAACACCACCCAGCGCGGCGGGTCTGTCGATGCGTCCTTTTTCAGCGAGTAGCTTATATTGTATTTGCGCGCCACCGGGTCGAACGCCTTTATATTGTCGTCCGTGATATCGACTGATGACAGCGGCCCGCCTTTTGCAAGCTGCTTCATGGACTGCTTGCCCTCTGCAGGCTTGTCGTGTGACTCCTTCATCTTTTTGAGCGCGGCTAACATAAGCTTCGCCAGCACCTTGCCGGTTATTTTCGCAGCCTTTGTGGTAAGCGCGACGCTCTTGTTTTCAAGTTCCTCCTGCATGGTCGGTCACCTCCTTTTCACAGCGTGTATACAATTCGCCGGATACTCTGCGGGTTTTCGTATACGCGGCCCATCACTGACCAGCGGTATGAAAATCTCTGCCAGCGCGGGATCGAACTGTTTTCCTGCCATCTTTTTAATGTAGTCCGCTGCGTCCTTACGCGGCCAAACTTCCTTATATGGACGCTTTGCTATAAGAGCGATGTAGACGTCGCAGAGCGAGACGATACGGATGTAGGCTGGCAGCTCTTCGGCGCGCAAACCCCAATAGCTTTGCGATCCATCCCACCACTCATGGTGGTACCGGCAGCACGACGCTGCAAGCTCATTCATTTCGCCGTGTACGCATCCCAGCATCTGCGCGCCCAGCGCCGTGTGAGTTTTCATGATCTCAAACTCGCGAGTGGTCAGCTTGCTTGGCTTTGTTATAATTGCTGCCGGGATTTTTCTTTTGCCGATATCGTGCAGGGCGGCGGCGATCCGGAGCCGCTTTGCCGCCGTCTGGTCCATTCCGCATTCCAGCGCGACAATCTCCGCGAGCCGTGCCACCGCGACGTCCTCGTCGAATCTGTCCACCTTCATCACAAACACCATCAGCCGTTTACGGCATCTGCGGCGTCCTCCGGGTCTCCTGCTTCGACACGCTCCTTCGCCGCTTTCGCGTAATGCTTGGAAAGCTCGACGCCGACAGCGGGGTAGCCTTCCATCTTCGCCGCAAGGATCGTCGTGCCCGCACCGGCGAACGGGTCGAGTATGATCCCGCCCGGCTCCACGATGCGGCATATATCCCGCATGACTCCGAGCGGCTTCTCGGTCTGATGGATACGTTTGACAAGTGCGGGCATTGATTGTCTGAACACCCCCGGCAGGACGGGTACAGCACGGTCGATCGGCATATGGCCGTTCGAGCCCCATACTATAAACTCAGCCTGCTGGCGAAACCTCCCGCGCTGGGGGCGCGAGTTTGTCTTGTCCCAAACCACCACCCCGCGCCAGAGCCACCCGGCCCACTGTAGCGCGTCGGTCATGCTCGGCAACTGCCGCCAGTCGATGAACATGCAGATCGGCGCTCCGGGTTTCGATGCCCTGCGCGCCTCGCTAAGCCACTCGGTCATCCAGTGGGTCCATGACCGCTGGTCTTTCGCGTCGCCCTCGAAGTCGGGGAGCGGGTTCCCGGTTTTGACGCTGGAATACTTCTGCGAGGTGGCTTTCTGCTTCGCGTTCTGGTCGGCCGCGCCGGATGCATAGGGCGGGTCGCAGATTATGCCGCCGAACAGCCCGTCCGGGAACTCCGGAAGTACGCGCAGGAGGTCGCCTTGGATTATCTCCGCGCCGGTGAATCCGTGGTCTATATTGTGTTTCATTTTGATTGTTTTACTCCTTTCAATGTGAAAAGTGACCCGAAGTCATAGCTCCGGGCCACTTTTGCTGGTTTTCTTTGATTTTTTCTTGTGTTTATTAATCTGCTGTTTGCCTTGCCTGTCCTCTTTGATCCGTTCAATCACGGATTCCTTCCCACCGAGCGCGCGGCCTTTCGTTTTATCCGGTGGCGCGGTGTCGCCATCATTTGAGAACGTCTGTTTATATGTGGCCACAAAATCTGCCCTGTCAACAACGCCGCGCAGATAACCGGCATCCTCGCATTGCTGTACGGCATAGTCAAACGCGTGCGCTCCGCTTTTGCCTTCCGCCTTCTTTTCGCCATATCTGTGATGGAAGAACGCATAGCCCGCCAGCGGGCTGGCTGTGTCACGGTCGGCGAGCTTACCGAAGCTGACATCTGACAGTTCGGCCTTGGTTTGGAAAAAATCATTACCCACGCTCAAGGTCCCTACACCGCAAGGCGATTCGCCGTTGTGTACGATATATAACTCCGGCATGGGCGCGTCCGCGCCCATGTTTGCGGGATCGTCCAGCCATTGCTGCAGCAGATCAGCGTAATACAGTGCTGCCCGCATAGGTATATTTGGATTCGGCGTGTTTTGTTCGGCTATGATGATCAGCCGGTTGTCATTTGTCAAAAACGACACGGCAGTAGGCAGGAGGCTGTCCATGCGTTGTGGCTCGATGTTGAAACTCTTAATACTTTCAGCGCTCAACTGGTTACCGCTGCACGCTTTATATACATCAACAAAACTGTCTTCCCGGCTGAATATATCCTTGAATAAGCTCCTAGCCATCTCAGCCATATGTGATCACACCTTTCAGTATTGTGTTATTAGCCTGTGAAAAACATTGATATTACTGAATATTTAAGCTTGACTTGCCGGAGCCTTGCCGCTATTGTTTGGTTGCCTAAAATGGTTTGGCAGAAAGGACGGTAATAAAATGCAAAACACAAAGCAACGGGACGTGCTCTACTTCGTAACGGAGCAGGCTTGCTGCCTCGCGCAAGCACAGGGCAGGGAAACAGATGACTTCCGCGCCTGCCGCGACGTGGCTGAGTACCTCACCTATGGCAACACAGATGCATTTGCCGATTTTGAGGAACGAACGGGCGCGGTAAAGCAAGACCTCACCGGCCTCGAGGATTACGACACGGAGCAGTACGAGGGAAAGTGCGGCGATGTGCGCGGAGCCGTGTCCGATCTGAACTGCATCGGATCTGCCCCTGACACCCCGGATGCGATACGCGGCACGCTCCTGAAGGTCGCTGAGTTTATCGCAGCTTTTTACGATGTGGAAAACAATGTGAGCGCACTCCCGGCATAGCGGCAAAGCAAAAACGAAGCCCGGCGGCAGCAGGCCGCTGTGCTTCTTGCGGATAGTTTATTATGATTGCGAAGCCGGGGTCAATGCTCCGGCGTTTGTGATTTATGGCGTTCGCCGCGCTCGTGCTGCCGGAGCATATCCCCTGCTGCCCTCTGCGCCCATTTTTCGATCCCGCCCCAATCTTGGAGTTTGACAGCGAACTCGCGATATAACTGGTACATGGGAACCTTTATTGCGTCGATTGGAGATAACTTCTCCATGTCGTTTGGCATGAGCCTGAAAACATCTGCGGTGTTTTGAGCCAGAATCTCCTTCGCCGCCTCCGGTGCTATGCGGAGCATATCGGGTTGCGGGTTGTCCGCCTGCGCCATATATGGCGCGCTTATCTTTGAAAGAAGCTCGCCGACAGTAGCTGGCTGCCTGTTCTCCTCGCACGCCCAGCGGATTCCGCTTATATACACCTCGAGGTCTGCCTCGTCAGCGGAGTCATACCGTTTCGTCCAGCTATTCACCTGGTCGCGCAATGTCAGCGGCATATCATCCCATTCATCAATGGTGAACCTGCGCTGGGTCCCATCCTTCATTTCGGCGTCAAGATGTATAAAGTGGAAACTGTGTTCCCGGATGCTGTCCTGTATGGAATATAGGTCAGCCTCAAAAATGCTCCCGGTGATCCTGCCATCGCTGCGGTCCGTGACTGATATAATGAATGTGCGGGTGTCCGGCGACGCTCCCGCCAGCATCCATGTCTCGAACTCATCCCTGTCTCTGCGGCAAACAAATTCAACGGGGGATACGTCGAGCCTTTCTGGGGACATCATCACGAAGAAGTCGTCGCCTTTGTTTGCAAGCGCTCTAATGTTGTAACCGGCATCGCGCATATACTTGCCGCCGACCGCGTGCATCTCCAAGAGCAGCGCGCCCAGATCTGTGTTTTGAACCATTATAGGCAACTCTTTGGATTGCGTGGCAAGTTGCCTGGTCGGCTCGGACATGCTGTATTCTGCGGGGATATCCTGTACGCCGCGGTAAATAACTTCTATATCGCGCACACAGGTGATGTAGCCATACTTGGTAAACACGCCGCCGTCGTCTTTCGCTGCACGAAGGCCGTATGCCTCAGTATTCGCGCTCTTCCCTAATAGCTTTATGTATTTTGCTAGAAAACGATCTTCGCGGTTCTCCGAGTTTTCAAGCTGCAGAACAGCCCTCTCGCATATCTCCCAATCGTTTTTAAGCCTTAGTGCGCCGTATTTGGATATGTTCATTGCAGAAGGTTCAAGGTCGAAACAGTCGATGTTTTCCGTCAGGTTTATGATCTCCGCGACGCTGTCGCAATGCCATCCGGCTTCAATGACAGCTTCGAGGGTGTACCGCTGCACATCATTCATTCCGCTGGCCTTCGCGTCGAGGTATGCGATCTCGGCTTTATCTGCATCGATTGGGATATGCTTTGACAGCGAGCGAATTTCAGCAGGGAGCAGTAGCTCCGGAGCGTATCTCTCACGGACATCCTGCAAATCCTGAAGGTTTATCGGGGTGCGTTCGCGGAGGTATGTGTATATGTTTTGCCATTGCCCGCCATCCCAGCGTTCGCCTTCCGAAAGTGTTGAAAGCTCTGTAAGCAGTTCGATAAAGGCTCGTGCTTCTTCCCCTTTCATGAAGTCGGGGTGAAGGAAATATTGGTGGCTTTCGTTTGAAACATGAGGCAGAAACAGCTTGCCGTCGTTATACACGCCGTATTGTGATCGTTCCCCCAAGTATCCGCAGGGTATGCCGATCTCGCCGCATATATACGCGAGGTCGTCAGTAAGCGCGATTGCATCCGCTCTTATGATGTCAACCATCCCGCCGTACTGAATATGCTGTGCTGCCCTCACATTGGACGAGTCAAAGGCGTCTAACGCAATGAATTTTGAACCCTGCAAACTGTCAAAATAATATGGCTGGCCTTCGACGACGGCTATATCGCCGTTTTGTATAGTTCCGCTGCCGTGATAATCTTCCGGCGGTTCCAGCATGAGCCGTCCGGGGATGGTCAGTGGCAGGGTCCCGTGCATTTGCCCTGCCCACTCCTTAATATAGTGTGCCGGATCGGGTGTATCCCCCTTCCCCATGTAGTCAAATACGCTGCTATTGCGGACTTCCGGAGAAACGGTATCCCGCAGCTTATATATTTCAACTTGCGACACAACCTACAACTCCTCACCTTTATTTTTTGCTTTGCTGTGCTGGTCGCGCTCTTTTTTCCGCAATGTGTTTTTGACCGCGCGCTCCGCCCACTTGTCCAGTGATGATATATCTGCCTGCTCAATGGCGAGTTCGCGGTGTTCAGCGAAAACCAGAGGGCGCATCGCCTCGATAGGTGAGAGTTTTTGCGCCCCGTCAGGCGTCAGTTTATAAACGTCGGTAGCTCCTTGGGCGAGTATTTCCTTAGCCGCTTCGTTAGCGATGCGGATCATGCCGGGGCGCTGGTGCTCGGCGGCGGCCATATACGCGGCGTTCACTTCCGTCAGGAACACATCCATGCCGACCGCTTCGCTTGACATCTCATTCACGCTCGTGAATGATGCATATCTCCGTGCGGCCTCCGCAAGCCCATCATCGGCGAAATGCACCTCGTAGCTTCTCACATCCTCACGCGCGTAAGTCGGTATATCCGCCCAAGACCATAGGTCATATGATATCTTCGCGTAATTGGAGAATACCGCGTCAATCCTGTCAGGCACGGCTGCGTGGCGCGTGATGTTCGCGCACAGGGCTTTCACGTTTAGCTCGATCAAATCTCCCGTAGCTACATCATTGCCCCGGCTGCCCACGCGAATAGCGAAAGCTTTTGTATCCGAGCCTTCCGCTGGATATTTTGTTAAATACGAAGTTTGTTCAAATGCTTCTGTGCCGCGCTTGTATGCTTCAATCGCCGGAAAAAAGCAGACTTCGCTGCTGTCGGCAAGCAGCAAGTAATCCCTGTCATGGCCTTTAATGAGCTTTTTCAAGCTGTCCGACGCAAAGTCCATGTTGCCGAAGCAAACCGCGTGTAGTTTCATGATCGTCGCGGCTATGTCCACATCATCAAGCTTCATAAGGGGTTTTGTGATCTCGCCCGGCTGAGTGAACAACCTGTGTTCGGAGGGGATGTCCTGCGATCCATGATAAACTTCCTTGTACTCGCCGCCGAACTCAGTCAGGTAGCCATGAGCTGTAAATACTCCGTTTTCTTTTTCGACAGCTTCTAGCCCAAATGATTTCGTGTCAATATGAGCCTCCAGCCGCTGGACATATTGAGCGAAGTATCTATCGTCGGCGTCTGTTGAGTTGTTTAGCTTGTCAAAGACTGCCAATGTATTGTCTTTTTCCATATCCAGTAAAAAACCACCGTACTGTTCTTCACTGTATCCGGGCTGAAGGTCGAAGCGGCCGAGGTTTTCTGTGAGATTGATTATTTCAGTGATATCTCTGCAATGCCGCTTCGCTTCCAGCGCAGCGGAGAAAAGCGCGTGTTCATTGTTATCCATAGCAGCTATTTTCGCGGCAAGGTAATTCAGTTCGTCCAGCGCATCCGGTGACATGGTTGCTTTTATGGTTTCGCTTAGAACTTCGCCCAAGATATCGATAGCTGATATGACCTCAATTATTTCCATGTCTTGCCAGCCGGTGATCTCATTACTTGCGAAGAAGGGGTGCATTTCTTCTATCGTCGCCGGAAGTGGCATGGTGAACCCGCCGATCCGGGCATCGTGGACGTTTCCGATAAAGACCTGGATCGGCGATATGAAGGGTTTATACTCAGGATCGCCGATGTTTTCCGCGATGTCGATCAAGTTGTCATAATTTTCAAATTGTGGATGGTCACCTATGAATGCCGTGAATTTCTCCCTTTCCACTTCGCTCATGGTTCGGATCGATTGAGCAAGCCGGTTTATCTCGTCGGCTCCTATATGCTCGGGTAAAGCTTTACCGAGCCCCGGAATAACGCTCTCGAAGCGTTCCATGAAGAATACGCGGTCATGGGCGCCGTCTACTACGGCATTTTTCGCAAAATGGTCGATCCTATCATGCTGCGTCGGAAAACACACGACCTCAGACAGACGCTCATTGTTTTCACCGGAGTAGACGTGCTTAACGCGTATGGTCCACTCCGGTTCGTCTTTTATAACGCCGAACCGGTTCGGAAGATAGTCCGAAAGCCAAGTCCCGGCAAAAGCATCGTGTGTCTGCAAACGCCACATTGCAAGCTTCCCCACGTTCAGGTCGTCCGGATTCATGCCGGCAAAAGGAAAAAGTATATTGTTGAGTCCGTCATGCTCAAAAACATATATATCCTTGAATGCCCCGCCATTCATCAGGATGCCCACCTCGGTGAGCGCTTCGTTGATCCCGTCCAGCCACTCCTGCGGGTCGCCACCGCAGCCTTGCAGGATAAGGCCCTCGGCATCGGTCATTCGTTTCACATCGTCGGCAGTGATGTTATTGATCATAGCGACCTCCTAACTCGTGGCCACGCGCTGTTCGATAAGCGGCAGGATGTTCCGTTTTTTCAGCGTCTCGTACAGGAACAACCGCCCCCTTTGCGTCCAGCAAGTATGCAGGGCGACAGTATTATCGCCTACAATGTAAGTCCGGGTCTGCGTGTACCCCTTCCCGGCGTGGCTCTGGTATAGTACCCATGTCCCGCCGACTCTGTATTGTATGCCAAGCCTGCGGAGCAAACGGTTGAATGTCAATGCTGACAAGCCGTAGTCCTTAGCTATCAGGCTGACCGGCACGACGCTTTTACTTAGCAGGATGATGTCGCAATACTTAGCCTTCGGAGTGAGCTCCCCGGCAAGCTCTTCCAGAGCGGCGCTTTTCGTGCGTTCCTCTGCAAGCTTACGAATGAGATGTTCGGCAAAATCAGGGCTTCGGAGCATCTCGTCCAATGTGTCATCCGTTGCGTAGAACCCGTGCTTGCGGATGCAGGGGAGCAGCTCGTCAAATACCCATGTCTCGAACCGCTCGGCTGCGGGGAGTTTTGAGCGGACGATCAGTCGGTAGAGGTCGCCTTCGGGGATGAATGTTTTTTCCTGTATGCCGCCGTTTGTAGGGACGCCCCGTTTCAGGGCTCCCTTGCAATGCCGGTCAATTGCATTGCGAGATTTTGCATATCCGAGCTTTTCGGCGCAGTCTTTTGCCGGGAAATACGGCCTGCCGTTGATCATCAGTATTTCAAGGGAGCCGAACTCGGCGCTGTGGAACTCTTGGGTCAGGTTTTGGGTTTTCATAGTAGATGATGCCTCCTCAGTTATTAAAGTGAAATGATCCCGGACTCGCGGCGGCGTCCGGGATGCTGTTCGCGTTTTTGCTGTACGGCTTGTAGCAGTGCTTCGTTATAATCCTTTGCGCCACGCGGCGGGTTGATTGATACTTTTATATGTTTGAACTGGTTGTCCCTAATAAGCTTCTCTTTTATTTTCCGTGCGGCGGTCAGCCCTGCGGCATCGTTATCGAGATGGAGCGTAATTTTTGTGATTTGCGGGTTCCGCCCTATAAAAGCGATCAGCGCTACTGGTGATGTACCGCCGAGTGACAGCCGGTGTCCGTCATACTCCCAGCCGCCCCGGTATTGGAGCGTGGCGTGGGAAAGTGTATCGATAGCGGCCTCGAATACCGAGAGATGCCGGCTGTGCGGGTTTCGCGCGGGAATGCGGAAACTGAACCGTTTGTCGCTGCCGTCCGCATCTCGATGGTACTTTTCATATATGCCTCGCATATTTGCAAAGCGGGCAATGCCGGAATCATCCTTACCTACGAAAACGCAGACAGGCTTGCCTTTATATCGGCTTTCATAGATCGTGCCGTTGTTTACACATGGTCCAATGACTTTTGCGCTGATCCCGCGCTCCTGCAGATATGAAATTGCATTGGACGCAAACCGCGCAGGCTGTGGTAACTCGAACACTTTCCTCAGATGCAGCATTTTCTCTGCTTGTGCGTTTTCTACAGGCAGGAGAGAAGCGGGAACGGCACTGCTGGCAAGGACGCGCTCCACTGCTTCAACGAATCCCATACCACGGACTTTTATAAGGTAATCGAGCGCGGAGCGGCCTGCGACGCTTCCTCGATTCCAGATCCATTTGCCATTTGAAATGACAAGGCTGCCATGCGTGGCTGTGCGGTATTCATGCGGCCCGGAACGGCGAAGCTCGTTCGGTTCGCTGGCTTTCAGGTATGACAGCAGATCGATGTCGCGTGCCAGCTTGACCTGATCCTCGCTCACGCCGGGCATGATACCGCCTCCATTCGCGCAACAGAGCCGCCACGTTCGGCTTGTTCGCGCCGGATCGCCTCCTGTCGGATATCGTCCACGACGCAGGCCTCAAGCTGGCACGTCCGCTTTTTGCCGCAATAAAGACAATACTCACAAGCGCAGTCAGCGACGCTCCACCACTCGAAGCGGTTACTTATGTGTGTGTGTTGACCCATCGGGCAGAACCTCCTTTTTTTGCAAAATAAAAAAGCGGGGGAATGCCCGGCGCCTCAATTTGAAGTACCGGGCATTCCCCCGCTTTATTGTTTTCAGTTATTGATTACATTTTTTCGGTTGTGCTTCCATATTCTCCTGCTATTTAATAGATTCCAGCCCCTCCTTTAACCAGATAACTTGCTCTTTTTTTACCTGCTATACACCTTCCTGCATAAATGAATAAAGCCCCATACGCTCCAATAAAGGAACGTTCGGGGCTGACTTCCAGCTTGTTTCGTGGTATTATGCTTGCTAAGAGTTGCTATTATTTCAGTCGAGGGATGCGGTAGCCAATGGAAGTATATAAGAATCCAAACTGCAAAAGAGTCAGGGGCAGCCATATCCTTAAAGTGACCTGTGCTTATTGCAAATGCTTCATTGCCAACTATCAGAAGGTCGGCGAGTCCGGCTTTGTAAAAATGTACAGCGACAGGATAATTGATGGCTCAATCGACTTTTCAAAATATAATGGTGCGTTGTTCTGCCCGAACTGCGGTGAACAGATAGCCACGCGGTATATAACGAAGATGGACAAGAAAGAAGCATACCGGCTCGTTCCGTCAGCTTTCAATAAAAAACGTGTTTAGGCTTCTTTTCCGGAGTATTATCTGTTTTTCTTAATATGGAACTTATATAGACGAAATGGATGTGTAGATGGA
>Ga0082212_10008317_pt1 | contig 13582 bp, 12 predicted proteins | sample TergutNt197P3_FD_71548 | JGI IMG/M metagenome (GOLD analysis project Ga0082212, IMG submission 71548) | Neocapritermes taracua P3 segment gut microbial communities from Petit-Saut dam, French Guiana - Nt197 P3 | ecosystem: Host-associated > Arthropoda: Insects > Digestive system > Gut ... | reverse complement strand
GGTCAAAATCCAAGCGAAGTGATTCATCGACTCAAGGAAAAAATAGAGGAACTGAACAACCACATTTTACCAAAAAACGTTAAAATTGAGCCGTTTATGGATAGAACAAAACTCGTCAATGCCACCATCCATACTGTGTTGAAAAATATGATCGAAGGTATCTTGTTGGTTGCCTTTATTGTTTTTCTCTTCCTCTTCAATTGGCGCACTACCGTAATTGTAGCTTCGGTCATTCCTCTATCCTTTTTGTTTGCCATTGTGATGCTCCGAATCCAAGGGTTACCGGCAAATTTGATCTCAATGGGAGCTTTAGATTTTGGCCTATTATTAGAAGGTACTTTGGTAATTACAGAATCTGTTTTTGTTGCTTTACAAAATAAATCAACAGAAGTTGGCAACCGTTATCACCGCGTTGCCAAGGGAGGGTTAATTAAAAAAAGCGCCGGATCGGTAGCCTCGCACATCTTCTTTGCGCAAGTGATTTTGATGGTTGCCCTATTTCCTATCTTCTCTTTTCAAAAAGTGGAAGGAAAGATGTTCTCTCCTTTAGCCTATACGTTGGGGTATGCCCTGCTGGGATCGCTTTTACTCTCTTTAACATACGTTCCTGTGATGTGTAAAATGCTCTTAATAAAACCCATCAAAGAAACGAGCCACGTTGTTACAAGGGCTTTGATGAAATGGTTAACAAAGTTACATCACTTATCTTGCAACTATCGAACATCAACCTTACTCGCCTTTATCATCCTTTTTGCTGGTTGCGTTGTACGATTTCTCTACTGGGGAACAGAGTTTATCCCAAGTATGAATGAGGGAGCCATCTATATTCGCGCAACCCTTCCCAACAGCATAAATCTTGATGAATCGGTAAGGATTACCAAAGAGATGAAAGCGAAACTTCAACAATTTGAGGAAGTTGAATTCATCCTAACGCAAACAGGTCGCCCCAACGATGGCACCGATGCCACGGGTTTTTTCAATATTGAGTTTCACGCAGAGTTAAGACCTCAAAAAGAGTGGAAGCGAAAATTATCGAAAGATGAGATACTTGAAATGATGCAAGAGACTCTTTCAATCTATCCGGGCATTATCATTGCCTTTTCTCAACCCATTCAAGATAACGTGGAGGAGTATGTTGCAGGGGTTAAAAGTGCTTTGGTCATCAAAATCTTTGGCAGTAATCTGCATGAATTGGAAGCAGTTGCCGATCAAACTGCCGAACTTATCAAAGGAGTAAGAGGCATTGAAGATGTTAACGTGTTTCGATCCATAGGTTTACCTGAATTACAAATTCGACCTCAAGAGTCCAAAATGGCGCTGTATGCAGTCTCCATGGCCGACGCCCAAGCAGTGATTGAAATGGCTATTGGAGGAAAGGCGGCCACCACCTTTTACGAAAACGAACGCACTTTTGATGTAATGCTTCGTTTTGAAAAAACCCATAGAGACGACGAACAAAAAATTGGAAACATTTTAATTCCCACAATGGATGGAAAACAGGTGCCTCTCAAAGAGATTGCAGATATTGAATTTGTGACGGGGCCTGCATTTGTTTACCGCGAGGGGAGCAGCCGTTATGTAGGTATCGGCTTTAGCATCCGAGATCGCGACTTAGGATCCACCATTTCCCAAGCGCAGCAGAGGATTGCAGCACAAGTAGCGTTGCCTGCAGGAAGCAAAATGGTATGGGCAGGCGAATTCGAGAGCCAACAAAGAGCCACCAAACGATTGAGCGTAGTTGTTCCAACAGCATTGTTACTGATTCTTTTTTTGCTCTATATGAACTTTGGTACGGTAAAAGACACTCTTATTGCTGCCAGCGCCATTCCATACGCCTTTGTTGGAGGTTTTATCTCGTTATGGGTGGCAGGAATACCGTTTGGGATTTCGGCAGGTATCGGCTTTATCATCCTCTTTGGAATAGTATCCATAAACTCCATTTTACTCACTTCATTAATGAAGAAGTTGCTGCAACAATCGCGAAACATTCATATAGCCATACAAGAGGCCGTGCGTACTCGTTTACGCGCAGTATTGATGATTTCGTTGATGGGCTCTGCAGGTCTTCTTCCTGCAGCGCTCTCAACAGGGATGGGGTCAGAAGTGCAAAAGCCATTGGCAGTGATGATTGTAGGTGGAATTCTCGTCTGCCTTGTGCTCTCATTTACCGTATTGCCTCAAGTCTTCTATTTTGCTTATCGAAAAAAAGAGGCTTTGGTTCCAATAATCAAATCAGAACACATTAAGCACCCTTAGACAAGAAAGGTTGAGGCCTTGTCAAATACTTGATAAAAAGATCGATCCACAGATACTGAGTCACTCTGCTTTTGAGTACGCATAGGAAACGGAGCAGCATGAGAATAGGAAAAAGGAAAATCAAGCACATCCACATTACAACAAGAACTCTGTGCAAATGTCTCTCGAATGGCTTCTCCAGGAACAACTTCATCTCCCAATAACCCAATGGCTTGTACTCTGTTTTCCAAATTTTTAAAAGCATTTTCTCTTTGATCGGCATACTCCTGAATTCCGCTCATTACAAGAAGCGCTTTCCATCCTTCGTCTAAAAAAGGAGTATGCTTTTGGGGAAGCTTTTTCACCTTATCCGGAATGGAAGTATTGTGGATCATATAGTCTTGTAATCGCGAAAACGCTTTGCTATCCATAATTGAGCGAGACGATCCATTGATTTTATCAAAAGTAGAACCGCCGCAAAACAAAAACGCCCTGCTCCCTGTAAAAAGTTGTTGAGGATTGGAAATCAGGAGAACTTCTGTGAGTAGAGCACCAATGGAGTAGGCAAAAAAATCGATCTTGCTCCCTTCATCAAAGATGGGAAAATGCCCCTCTTTTATTTTGGCGCAAAGATTTATCACGTCAAAAAATGTTTGAATCCCTGACAATAAGAAGAGCTCAGGAGAAAAATCCAACCGGATGCTCAAGGCAACATTTGCAAACGAACTGTTACTCATCTCAGGAAGCATCGCTCTTCGATTATTCGATAATTGATTCATTAAGCGAGGTGTAGTCCATGTTTGTGGAGATCTGTTGATGTGGTAGGCTATGGGGAACATAATCACAGGCTTTTGCGTTTGTAATGCCAAAGAATAGGCCCAAGGCAAATATTTTGCCCAATCACGCTCGTTTAACCCGTGCAGCAACACGATTGCTTCTGAAAAACGCTCACGATGAGAAGGAGCAAACAGTGCATACCTAAATTTTTGATTCTCTCTTTCTCCGCTTTCAAGAGCGGTATCTTGACCATATATAGAGCATACCTTGCACATGGGAAAATCAAAAGAGAGATCAGACTCAAAGTTGTATGTTTGACAAACAATATCCTCATCCAATGAATATTGTGGATTATAAAGCGAGAATTTCTCGGTTAAACAGTTCGATAAATTGTGTAATTTCATGGTGCCTTACTTTTATATGTTTGGACAAAGAAAACTGAAAAAATATTACAAAGTTCTGAAATGCAGTATATAACACATTCGAGTGGTGAATGAAATGCCGAATGGGGTAAAAATCATATATCATGTGGTAAATGAAATATTCGATGTGGTGATTAGTTTTTCCGTGGGGCAAAAAAATAGTCATCTTTTTTCAGATTCAAAAACTTTGTGTAGTTTTGTAAAAAAAATGATGGGCAAACAGATTCCCCCCTACTACATCTCAAAGAAAAACACAATCATTCAGATTGCGTTCACCACGCTCTTTGCATACATCTTTATAAATCTTTATCAACCATTTAGCGCTATTGATTGGTACGATGTTTCGTGGTGGGTTTTCTCTTTAGCTTCGGGTATCTTGGTGATTTCGGGAATGCTTGTTGTGCTGTTAAGCCGACTGTTCATGTTCTGGATCAAACACATAAGACCAATAACCATTCTTTATTATATGGCCATGGTTGCCGGAGAGATCGTTTTTATGGCCCTTTTGTATGTCTTGCTCGAACGGTGGGTTCTTAGAGATATGCGCCCTTTTTTCAAACTTCTCTACTTTTCGATACAAAACACGGCATTAATCCTTTTGATCCCCTACCTCATCTCAGCCCTCTTTTTTGAGTGGCAAGAAAAGAAGATAAGCTTAGAAAAACTGATTAAACAAATAAGCCACAAGGCACACTTCATCTCTTTTAAAGATGAAAAAGGGACCATACGAATTACTTTAAAAGTGAATGATGTCATTTTTCTTGAATCATTCGACAATTATGTGTATATTCATTACCTATTGAATGGAAAAATGAATAAATATCTAATTAGAAACACTTTAAAACAATTTGTACAGGATTTGACGCAATTTCCTCTTTTGCGATGTCACCGCTCGTTTATGGTAAATATGAATCACGTGAAGATGATGAAGCGAGAGAAAACAAAAGTACAATTGATTATGGATGAGTATGGCTTGTGTGTTATTCCTGTTTCCAAATCTTATTCTGAGCATGTGTTCAACATACTTGGCGCTACAATCACCATTCAAGATGAATAACCTTCTTAGGAAAATAGTAAATTTGCAGAAAATAGTTATCTCTTTTTTTTGAAACTCATATTATAAACATTTAAACATAACAAAATTATGACTCTCAAAGGTACAAAAACCGAACAAAATCTGTTAAAATCGTTAGCAGGAGAATCGCAAGCACGCAACAGATACACCTTCTTTGCCTCAAAAGCCCGCAAAGATGGCTTTGAACAAATTGCAGCATTTTTTGAAGAGACTGCCGCACAGGAGAAAGAGCACGCCAAACTCTTCTTTAAATTTTTAGAAGGGGGAATGGTTGAAATCACCGCTTCTTTTCCGGCAGGCGTGATTGGCACCACAGCCGAAAATCTCTATGCCTCTGCCGAAGGAGAACACGAGGAGTGGGAACTCCTCTATCCCGAATTTGCCCGTGTTGCAGAGGAGGAAGGTTTCTCAAAGATTTCTTCTGCTTTTAAATTAGTTGCCACTGTGGAAAAGAGACATGAAGAGCGTTATTTAAAGTTATTGTCTAACTTAAATCAAAACGAAGTATTTCAACGCTCAGGCAAAATGGTGTGGGCTTGTAGAAATTGTGGATTCCTCTACTATGGTGAAAAATCCCCTCAACTATGCCCCTGTTGCGATCATCCGCAAGCCTATTTTGAGTTGGCCGCCGAGAATTACTAATTTCTGCACTCTACAACCATGCTCAGGAAAATCAGAATCACCTTTGCCACTATTTTCTTTACTTCAATCACGTTACTATTCCTTGACTTCTCCGGGATGTTGCACGTTTGGTTGGGATGGATGGCCAAAATACAATTGGTTCCGGCAGTTTTAGCCCTAAATTTTGGAGTATGTGGCACCCTCGTCCTCTTGACGCTCCTTTTTGGGAGGATTTATTGCTCGCTGTTGTGCCCGCTTGGGGTGTTTCAGGATGTGGTGGCGCGTTTTGGAAGGTGGGGCAAAAAACTGCCCTACTCCTACACCCCTGCTAAGCCTTGGCTCCGAAACGGTGTTTTGGCGTTGTATGTTATTGCCTTCTTTCTTGGGTTGAGTGCAATAGTTTCTATTCTAGAACCATACAGCGCTTTTGGGAGGGTTGCAAACAACCTTGTTCATCCACTATGGCTGTGGGGAAACAATGTGTTGGCAACCCTTTCGGAACGTGCCGGTAATTACGCTTTTTATAGTGCCGATGTGTGGCTGAAAAGTGTGCCAACGTTTGTAATTGCACTACTCACACTTGTTATTGTGGTTATTTTGGCGTGGAAAAACGGACGTATCTATTGCAATTCAATTTGCCCGGTGGGTACTCTTTTGGGATTCATCTCTCGCTTTTCCCTCTACAAAATCACCATAGACACCCAAAAATGTACCCGATGCGGACTTTGTGCAAGAAAATGTAAATCTATATGTATCAATGATAAAGAACACAAAATTGACTACAGTCGTTGTGTTGGGTGTATGAATTGTATTGAGGTTTGTACACAAGGGGCAATAGATTATACGGCCTCCCTTTCCAAGCATAGCCAAGAGGCGCTTTCCCCACAAAAGGGCAACAAGCCTAAAAAGAGCAACAAGGGACGAAAAGAGTTTTTGGCTACTTCCATGTTTTTAGCCGCCTCTGTTATAAAAGCGCAGGTTATTCCAAAAGCCACAGATATTAAACCGGATGGCGGGTTAGCCAATATTCTTGGCAAGCAAAGCCCCAATCGCTTAACCCCTCTTGTCCCTGCGGGATCGGAAAGTCTCAAAAACATGAATCAACACTGCACCGCATGCCAACTCTGTGTTACCGTGTGTCCAAACGGCGTTTTGGCACCCTCTTCTTCTTTGAGCCATTTTATGCAACCCATTATCTCTTATCATCGGGGTTATTGTCGACCTGAATGTGTAAAATGCTCAGAAGTTTGCCCATCCGGTGCCATTCGGAGAATTTCTAAAGAAGAAAAATCCTCTATTAAGATTGGTCATGCAGTGTGGGTTCGAGAGCGTTGTATTCCCCTTACCGATCAACAAGAATGCAACAACTGCGAACACCATTGTCCGGTGAAAGCCATCTCCATGGTACCTTCTGTGCCCTCAGATGAGAAATCTCTCAAAATACCGGCAATCAACGAGGAACTTTGCATTGGTTGCGGAGCGTGCGAATACCTGTGCCCCTCCCGCCCGTTGAGCGCAATATATGTAGAGGGAGATCATCAACACCGATTCATTTAATTCAATTTGAGATATATATATGAAAAAAGGAAACAATATTAACCGCAGAGAGTTCCTCAAAATCTCCGGAATCGGAGCGGCAACTACAGCGGCGGCGCTCTATGGATGCGCACCACGTAAGAATAATTCATTGAGCGCGTTGCAACCTGTACCCACCGACAAAATGACCTACGTTACCCTTCCCTCTTTAGGAGACAAAATATCCCTTTTGGGTTACGGTTGTATGCGGTGGCAAACCATTCCCAACCCAAATGGAACGGGAAACATTATCAATCAGGAAATTGTGAATGAATTGATTGATTATGCAATGGAGCATGGAGTCAACTATTTTGATACAGCACCCACTTATGTTTTGGGACAATCGGAAGTGGCTACAGGGATTGCTCTCAAACGCCATCCACGTGAAAAATTTTTCATAGCCACCAAAATGTCAAACCCATCCAACCCCGATTTTGAAGCATCGCTTGAGATGTATCGTAACTCTTTTAAGCGACTTCAAGTGGACTATATCGACTACTATCTGTTGCACAACATTGGCACCTTAGGCCCTCGAGGGGTAGAGACTAGATTTATTAACAACGGGTTGCTCGACTTTTTACTCAAAGAGCGCGAAGCGGGGCGTATCCGCAAGTTAGGATGGTCGTTTCATGGCGTTAAGGAGGGGTTTGACCAAATCCTTGCCCTGCACGAAAAGGTGCATTGGGATTTTGTGCAGATTCAAATGAACTACTCCGATTGGAAGCGCGCTACGGGAATGAACGTGGATGCCGATTACCTCTATCAAGAGCTTTCTATGCGCAACATTCCCATGGTGATCATGGAACCGCTTTTGGGAGGGCGACTTTCCAACCTGCCCACCCACATTGTGGAGCGCCTCAAAGAGCAAAACCCCGAAAGCAGCGCAGCTTCTTGGGCATTTCGTTTTTGCGGTTCTTTTGATGGAGTAGCCACCATCTTGAGCGGGATGACCTATATGGAACACCTTCAAGACAATATTCGTACCTTTTCACCTTTGGTTCCGTTAAACGAAGAGGAGATGGAGTTTCTCTACCAAACGGCAGAGCTGATGCAACGCTACCCAACGATTCCCTGCAACGATTGCCAATATTGTATGCCATGCCCTTATGGAATTGATATTCCGGGCATTTTGCTGCACTACAACAAATGCATCAACGAAGGGAGAATGCCTAAAAGCAGCTCTGACAATGGTTACCGCAAAGCGAGACGCGCCTTTTTGGTGAGTTACAACCGGAATATTGAAAAAATCAGGCAGGCAAACCACTGCATTGGATGCAAACAGTGCAATGAACAATGCCCGCAAAGGATCAATATTCCTGTGGAATTGAGAAAAATAGACGCTTTACTTGAACAATTAAAACAGGAAATGCCATAGAGTAAAAAATCTCACTCAGATATATTGATATTCAAACCAACACTGATGCCAAAGCCAATCTTTGTCTGACTCCTGTTGCTATTATGGGTGTAGAGAGAACAAAATGAACTTGTTTTGTAAAATTCAGAATTAGAATGCTTGCCTTTGTTGGCATTCAATAGATAAATGCTTGGAGCAAGCGAAAACCCGAACTTTTCATTGAGGCGATAGACAAAACCTATCTTCAAATGAGTAGCCGTAGTGTATTGTATATTTTTAAAATCTGTCGGAAAATAATGATTGTAAACACATTCTGGTTGAAAATCAAACTTTTTGCCGATCGGTGTCCGATGGCCGAAACCGATACCCAAAACCCATAAATGGTCTTCAAAAATATTTACACCCGCCGAATAAATTGTGTATAATTTTGGCGTACCCATTTTAAAACTCAGTGCAACATTGTTATAGTCAGCAAACGACAATCCCCATTCTTTGTATGCACCATTTTTTACAATATTTATCAAACTCAAAGAACCGCCGCTTTCAATAGTATCGTTAATACTCAAAATTCCGATTTGCAATCCTTGCAAAGTTTTGGCGCAGTTGTATACCCCTGAAATTTGTACACCTTTCATTTTATCTCCAACAACATTTGCCACACCGCTAACTTGAGCTCCTTTTGCACAATCGCCAACAATATTTGCAAATCCTGCAGATTGCATTCCAACCATTCTATCGCCAACGATATTGATAATTCCTGCCGTTTGCATTCCAACCATTCCATCGCCAACGATATTTACAACTCCCGCTATATGCATTCCCGACATTCCATCGCCAACAATGTTGCTCAAGCCTGCAACTTGAAAGCCCACAGCACTATTTTCAACCGTACCACATAGTCCACTAACTTCCATTCCGCTCAATCCGCCAACTTTTCCTATAAGGCTATTAAGCGAAAAATAATACGAAAAATTTTTACTTTGCACACCGTTTGTTCCAACCGGATAAACCAAACTTATTTGTGCGGGAAAGTACCTCAAACTGTCAGTTTTTTGCGCTGACACAAAAGTTAAGCAGCATAAAGCCGCAATTAAACAATACATTTTTTTCGCGTTCATTTTTTAAATTATTTTTAAGTCTGCTCCTCAAACAGACCATTTTTTGTTCCCGCTCTAACGGCTTCGCGAGTGTCTTGCCTCAATTTTTCTGTTGCGCTGTCGTTCGCATGCAGGTATCATCTTAGTGGCTTGGCAAAGGCCGGGTGCTCACCAAACCAACCACGAAAGTACAACTTTTTCTTTACCCTCCAACAGTCGAGCCGTTTCCCGCCTGCCCTGCTTCTCGGCAGACGAGGCGACAGGCAGGGCAGACGAGGCGACAGGCAGACGCCCTCGCTTTTGCCACCACGAAGTAGCAGCGAAGCTACCACGAAGTAACACCGAAGGTACCACGAAGTAGCACCGAAGCTACCACGAAGTAGCACCGAAGGTAAACCGCTCGTTAAGTGTAGGCATTGCTTGTTAGCCAATAAAACGTATTTGAAAATTTATCTTGATATATGTGCCCTCTTTTTCCACGATGTCTTCTGCTGTCAGGATTCTACCAAAATCACATCTATGAGGATTACTGTCTGGGTAATCAATTTTTGTGTGAATAAACAAATATGTCTGAAAATCATTCCAATTGTATATGTGATAGCAAACTAAATCTCCATTTTGCATTACAGCAATATAGCCGCCTGTTGCACTGTAATTCCCAGACCAAAGTTTCCCTGCTTTCATTCCTAGAGCAGCATCCACTAACAAGCGTTTTATCTTGTATTCGTAGAAGTTTGGATTTAAGTCAATTTTGTAATTACAAGGATTTTTTTCTTTCAAATCGGCTGTAATGTCTGTAATTTTGTTTTTGCCGTTAAAAGCCTTGCTTAAAACGATTTCCGAAACAATTTTTGGCATACTGCTGTCAATAAGTTCGAGATTTGAGCAGAAAATATCGCTGTTCATTTTTACAAACTCTAACTTGTGAGCAGTTTCTTGCAGCCAAGCAAATCTTTTTCCATATGTTTCAATATCGTTTAATGTAATTAATTCTGTTTCTGTAAGATTAGGTGTGATTTTGAAAATCACATTTGAATTTTTGCTTGCATTGAAAAAAACAGGGGCTTCTCCTAAACGAGATATTATCATCTTTGATAATATCGAATTATTAAATGGTTGAGAAAAATCGAATAAGTCTTTTTGGTGCAATACTCTTTCCTTGTCATTTTGAACAATAACATTCTCATTTTCTATTTGATAATATCTTTGCCCCAAAAACGCAATCAATACCGACCAACCTTGCATAGATAACTTTGCGGTAACTTCTTTATCACGTTCCATATTGCGTTCAATTTTTGAGTGCCAAAAATCTCGATTTGACTTGTGGTCATGTTTCCGAATTTCCCACTCTTTTCCATGCCAAAACTCTCCATCAATAAAAATGGCAATTTTGTACTTTTTGAAAGTTAAATCAGGCTTTCCAAAAACTGTTTTATCGTTCTTTCTGTATCTTAAACCACGAACAAAAAGCATCTTAGCCAAAGCAATCTCGATTCTAGTGCCTGTGGCTCCGCCCCAAAGGCGCTTTTTTAGCTTAAAAATACACAACTGAATACACATTTTTTGGAAAGTTCAAAAGCTATTATTATGTTTGCAAAAATCAGGAAAAACGATGCAACGTTTCGGGATTTCGTGCATCTATATAATAAAACGAATTTACTATAATATGAGCTAAAACCGACATACGCCAAGAGACGGCATCAAATGTAGGCTCCCGAAAGAAAGACGGGAGTGGTGTGATAAATATGTTCTATATTTTAGAAAATAAAAACAAATTATTTTAAAAATATACTTAAAAAACAATCAATATGAAAACATTAAATTTATTTTTTATACTTGCCTTGTCAGGAGTAGTAATAGCTTCCTGTAGTAAAGCAAATACATCTGAAGAAGCAACCTTTCCTGATACTAAGAGTATTTCAGAAAATCGTAATTACCCAAAAGAAGATATTGTCTGCTTGGATGGGATACTCCATTTTAGCACAAGTGATGCGTTCTTCAAGACCATTAGCTATCTTACCTCACAAGAAGCCAAAATTGATGAATTTAACAAAGAATATAACTTTAAATCATTGGCTTCGCGTATCAATGCTATTATGGATGCGATGAATAAAATTGAGAATGAACAGACAAGAGTAAATACAACAAGGCTTTATTCCGACTTGGTAGAGTATTTAGGCGAAGGCATTTTTGTTCCTGCAATCTCAGGTAGAGGTTATACCCTTGTTGCCAATCTGGATGGTGTCTATTACGTAGAAGGAGTTAAGTATATCAATATTGATGGATGGTATGATTATCCTCCTTTCCCTGGTGTGACTCTACCTGTTGTTATATCAAGTACAGGAGGCAATTGGATGAACTGGTACTGGACTCATGAAGTTCCTAAAATCTATAATACGCCTATTTGGCCTTCTTGTGGAGGATATATTCATGCTATGAGTCGAGGTACTGAACCGTGTGGTGCTGTGCACCCACCATCAAGTTCCAATTGCTTATAATTTAAAAAAATAAAGTGCCTCAAATATGAAAAAAGTTGTTTACATAACGGTAATACTACTGTTATTGACTGGATGCAAGCCCGGTGATTTTCATGAATTCGATACTGTTTTTTGTTTTAATGAGTTTGGGAGAATAATAGATGTTACATCTAATGGGTCAGAGTCAAAATCCTATGACATTGTGATTCGGAGGAATCCTTCTGAATTTCTCAAAAACCCTCCGGACAATGTTAGATTTATTGTCATTGACGAAGAGACGACTGCCATTGAGGGCATTGATTTTCATTTGTCTACAAAAAACGTCATCTTTATCAAAGGGGAATGGACAGCATCATTTAAATTAACAATATCGCCTGTAATTTCTACAAAGACATTGGTTCTTATGTTGGATTACAAGCACCCTCAGCTGTCGCAAGCGAAGCTATCAAATGGGGAAGATTATGTGCCACCTGGTCATTGGGCAAGATTTCGGATATTACCTAGTGAAGGAGAGTAAGATAAAAAAGAGAGGCAATCAGGCCTCTCTTTTTGTTTTGGTAGGCGCGAGCCGCAGGCGAGCAAGGATTTTGTGCCGCCGCATAGCGGCGGGCGCAACCCGCTTGAGGCAACACGGAGCGGGGCTGTACAAGGTTGGCTTGACGCAGCAGATCGTATCGCATTGATAATAAGGTACGTCATCGTACAATATTGAATGTAGGGAAGTTGGAGGGTGTGCGCAAGGATAATTATAAGTTATTGTGTGACAGGATAGAGGAGAAAGTTAAGTGTATGAATCCGTTATTTTCGACCTTGCCCGCCAATGTGGAAAAGGAAGCGGAGTTTATATATCGGAGGATTTTGAATGAAAAGTTGTTAGACTGTACAACACATTTTGTTTCTTCTGCTATTGATGAGGTGCAGTCGGTGTCAAATATTCGTCAAGTGGATATCAATTCCATTCATCATGAAGAGAGCCGGACGTTTGGCGGCGAATGGTTGTCTAAGCAGATGCTTGATGATTGCTGACTATCCGGTTTTCTGTTTCAACATATCGGTAATGCGGATCTGGAAAAATGTATGGAGGCGGAGATCATATCACGTATGGTTCATCCGTCATCGGAAGTTGTACGAAGCAGCCCGTGCCTTATACGGTCAAAAAGGAGAGATTGAGGACTTTCTTTATCATCACTTTGCATCGCAATATCCGGACAGGATGCGCCTTTGTTTATACGATTTGACCAATTGATTTTGAAGGTCGTAAAGAGGGTTCAATCATAGCGCTGCTGACCAACGGTCAGGGTTTTGTTCGCCGTTCCAAAATATACGGCGGCAACATTTCCGAACCGTCCACCCTGCGGGAGGTGGTTTCCGAATTAGAGGCGGACAGTAAGAAAGAGACAGGTTTATTTGATGCCAAACCTGTAGCGGTCATGGATGCGGGGATAGCGACGGAAGAGAATTTAGCGTTTTTGCGCAGCGTGAATTTTGATTACATCTGCGTATCCCGCGACGGGTTGCAGGATTACACGCTTGCACAACCCGGCAGTAAAACGGTATTTGATATTTCGACATCGCTCAATAACCACAACCGTAATCATCCGATAGAAATAAATATGGCAACACCTGAGGCAAAAGAAAACGGCGACCTGTATTTATATGTAAAAAGCGCTATGAAGCAGCAAAAGGAAGAATCGATGAATAACAAGCTCACCAAACGCTTCGTTTCGGAACTTGAGTACATCAAATCGTCTCTGTCAAAGAGAAGAGGAATAAAGGAAGAGGGGGCTGTCAATCAGCGGATAGGCAGATTAAAGCAAAAATATCCTTCCATCGGCAAACACTACCATATATACTATAGTCGGTTATTATTTGCGTAAAAATGCTTATATTTGCAGCCAAAAATATAGCATATGATAAATATCGAAATTTCAGAAGAAGACATGCGCATT
>Ga0082212_10008316_pt1 | contig 13584 bp, 11 predicted proteins | sample TergutNt197P3_FD_71548 | JGI IMG/M metagenome (GOLD analysis project Ga0082212, IMG submission 71548) | Neocapritermes taracua P3 segment gut microbial communities from Petit-Saut dam, French Guiana - Nt197 P3 | ecosystem: Host-associated > Arthropoda: Insects > Digestive system > Gut ... | reverse complement strand
AAAGGCTGATCATAAGATCGAGGGCGTGTATGTGAAGATCAAAGGGGAGGAGGCCGCTTTTGTCCTTGTCCAGGAGCCAGCCTCCGACAGCCCAGCGGGGACAGGCGGAAAGCCGGAGAAACACTGCATCAAGCGGTTTGCCGTAACGGCCGTCTTTTACCATTTCGTGGAGTATCTTTGAAGCGGGGAAGAACTGCAGTACATGGCCCACCAGCAATTGTACGCCCTGTTGTTCCGCCAGCGCATACATTTCCCGGACTTCCGCACTTTTCAGCGCCAGGGGTTTTTCGCAGATTACCGGCCTGCCGCTGCGCAGGACTTCCATTACCAGACCGTAGTGGAGATACGAAGGCGAGCAGACATCCACCACATCGGGCTTTGCTTTTTCCAGCATTTCCGAAAGGCTTGCATAACAGGGAATACTTTTTTCACCGGATGCAGCGGCTTCTGAGGCAGCTTTCTGTCCTTCGGGGGAAGGATCGCAGATTGCAATTACCGAACAGTCTTTAATGTGCTTGTAATTGGAAAAGTGTACCTTCCCGATGCCGCCGAATCCTGCCAGTCCTATAGTCGTCATTGCACTGTCCTAAACAAATTGCCGTAAATAGCGGTAGGACTGTTCAATTCCCTGCTTTACCAGGGCAAGGTTTCCTTCAAAAGCTTTGTCTTCGACTTCGATACAGGCAGGACCTTTGTACCGGATGTCGTAAAGGGCCGAACAGAAAGCGCCGAAATCAACGCCGCCGAGGCCGGGAAGCTTGGGAGAATGCCAGAGCGTCGGATAGGCAAAGTGTCCGTGTTCGTCGAGTTTTTCCTGATAGATCTTGATGTCCTTAAAGTGAACGTGGAATATCCGGCTTTTGAATTCGTAAATTGGTTTGGTTATGCTGGCCCCGATAAGGTAAGGATGCGAAGGATCATAATTCAGGCCGAAATATCTGCTGGGAATCAGCGAAAACATCTGCCGCCAAATAGCGGGACTGGCAGCCAGGTTGTTGCCGCCGGGCCATTCATTGGCGGTAAACAGCATGGGACAGTTTTCGATGGCGACCTTTACCTTTTTTTCTTCGGCAAGTTTAATAATAGGCGTCCAGGTCTTTTTAAAAAGTTCGAGGTTTTCTTCTACGGTTTTACTTTTGTCCCTGCCAATAAATGTGGTAACCATATTTATACCCATCTCGGCCGAAACGCCGATGAGTTTTTTGATGTGTTCTATCGAAACATTGGCAGCTTCCTTGTCCGGATCAAGGGGGTTGGGATAGTATCCGAGCGAAGAGATCGCCACGCCGTGTTTTTTTGCATAATCTTTATAGTAGGTCATCTTTGCCGAATCCAGGCCTTCCAGATCGATGTGGGTAATCCCCGCATAGCGCCTGGCAGCTTTTCCTTTGGGCCAGCAGCAGACTTCAACGCATTCAAAGCCGGTTTTGGCTGCGTAATCAATAACTTCTTCAAATGAAAGATCCGGCAGAATTGCCGATACCAGTCCGAGTTTCATAACTCCTCCTTATATTTGCGGGATTACTTCCCTTAAAAAATTAACTGCGGTGCGAATGTCTTCGGCAGCATTGTCCTTTACTTCGCGTTCTATCGTCAGGTATCCATTATACCCTATTTCTTTCAGGGTGCTAAGATACGGAATCCAGCGGACTTTTCCCTTCCCCAGCGGGGTTTCGGTACACCATTCAGATACCTTGCTTACCGCTTCGATCCCCCCCTTGGCAAAGAGTCCGTAGACTTCTTCCGGGCCCGCATAGTGGTTCATTATGCCGTCTTTTGCGTGCGTGTGAACAATTGATGCGTCCCCGGCTTTTACCCCGGCAACTTCGTCGTCGTTGGTTACCATTACCAGGTTAGCCGGATCGTAGTTGATCCCGATGCCTCCCCGGCTAAGTCCTTGATTGCAAAGATCGACAAAAGCTTTTAGCCGTGTAACCGGTTCAGGTCCTGTCTCAATGGCTACGGTAACTCCGTGTTCGGCCGCATAAGCGCCGATTGCAGTACAGGCTTCCTGCATAACACGGTATTTTTCGCTGCCGGTATCCGCCGGAATAATGCCGACATGAGTGGTGATAATGCGGCTTCCCAGTTCAAGGCCAAGATCGCAAACCTTTTTCAGGTAATCAATCTTCTGCGGATTGTCGGAAGCAATTTCCAGACCGTGGCCGCCCAGTTCGCCGCAGAGGGCAACGATCTCCTGGTTACATTCGGCGGCTGTTTCCTTTACTTCTTTTTTCTTTTCCGCACTTACGTTTGACGGATCAAATTCATTCCATGCATACAGCTGTACTCCCGATGCTCCGCAGCGCTGAGATTCCCGTATGCCCTCGACAATTCCTTTGCCGAACCAGTCGGCCAGTGTTCCGATTTTAAAACTCATATTTTTACCCACCTGCCTTCTTTGGCGCTTTCTATTACTTTTTCGCAGAAAACCATTTCTTTAAGACCGTCTTCAAAGGTGGCGTACTCGCCTTCCGCCTGTTTTCCGGCGGCAATAGCATGGTAAATTTTGGTAAAGTTCTGCTTAAATGAATCGGGGAAACCTTCTACGTGGCCTCCGGGATAACTGGTTACAGAGCCGACCGCGGGCTTAAGAATCGACGGGTCTTTAACGTATTCGCCGTTCAGTGTTTCCCTCCGGCCTACCCAAAGGCTGTTGGAATTTTCCGAGTCCCAGTGCATGGCGCATTTGCTGCCGCCAATGGACAGGAGCATTTGGTTTTTTCTTCCTGCAAATACCTGGCTGATATTACAGCAGCCCCTTGCCCCGTTTTCGAAATGGAACAGCACTGTGGCGTAATCTTCGGTTTTTATGGGAACGGACTGATAGTCTTCAGGCCGGAGTGCCATACCGGAATAGGTTTCTACCGGTTTTAGGGGCTTTTTGCGGGTTTTATGAAAGATCGCGAAATCGGCCAGTATTTCCACGGCTTTAAGGCCCGTTACATATTGAACCATGTCGAGCCAGTGCGTACCAATATCGGAAAAGGCGCGGCTGGCTCCGCTGAGTTCCGGTTCAAGACGCCAGTTGTAATCGGTGTCCAGGTACAGCCAGTCCTGTAAATAACCGCCGTGAACGGTATATATGTCGCCCACTTCTCCGGCGCGGATCATCTCCCGCATCTGGTACACCAGAGGGTAAAACCGGCAGTTGTAATTAACGGCGTTAACAAGGCCTTTTTCCTTTGCCTTTTTAACGAGTTTTTCACCTTCCGCCGAAGTAAGGGTCAGGGGCTTTTCGCACACCACGTTTACACCTTTTTCCAGGGCATAATCGGCAATTTCATAATGGGTATTATTGCCGGTGCAGATATGCACGCAGTCAAGATTTTCTTTGTCTATCATTTCCTTGTAATCGGAATATCCTTTCGGAACGGAAAGGGCTTCCGTTTTTTTCTGGGTATCCATGGTTTCGGTCATGGCTGCCACGTCCACATTGCCAAGCCGGCGGAGCTGTTCAATATGCACTGCGCCGATAAAACCGGTGCCAATAACACCTGTGCGAATTTTTTTCATGATCGTTCCCCCTGATTTTTACTGGTATTTTCTATATTTACATAAATTATGGAGTACATTTATTTATACTGTCAACATCAATGTTGTATCATCCGGCAAAGAACCGAAAAGGAAAATTAAAGTTGACAGATTTAATGGATTCCTATACTATACTATGATATTGTGTTGAGTTATATGCACTTTCCGGGCCGTTGGCTGGAAAGTGCACAGATCCGTTTCAATACAAAAGATTTTGGAATGGAACTGGCTTAAACCAAATAAGGAGAAAAAAAGGCATGAAAGGAAATCTAAAGAGTTTTTATAGGGGGTTATTGCTCTTTGTGCTGGTGGCTGGTTTATTGGTAACAATCGGATGTCAGCAGAAAGATGCGGCATCAGGCGCAAAGTCTGACGACCAATTAACCTTTGCGTTTATCATTCCGGCGCTGGATGCAAACTGGTATGTGGAAATTGTCGACAGCTTTAAATACGCTGCTGAAGAGGTTGGGGCGAAAGTCCTTGTATACCCCTCGGACTACGATGTAGACAAAGAAGTTGCAAACATCGACCTGTGCGTAACGGAAAATGTCGATGGTCTTTGTATGTTCTCCTTTAACGAGAACGGCGCAGCATTGGCGGCAAGAAAAATGGCGGAAGCAGGAATTCCGCTGATTGTTCCCGACAGTGTCGGCCAGGCTCTCGGAAAGGGCGCAGACCTTATGGCATGTATTGACTTCGACTGGTACGAGATGGGTGTAATATATGCTGACTGGATGGCTGCCAACACCACGGGCGATTTTGTAATAATCACAGGAAACTTTGAACATTTCCCCTGCATCTATGTTAACAAGGGAATGGAAGACAGATCCAAACAAATCGGAAAGAACAAGCTCCTGGACATCCGTACTGCAAACTACAACCCCGACAGGGCTGCTGCGGCTGCGGAAGACCTTATCTCCGGCGGTTTGGATTTTGAAACGATCTTTGTAATGCAGGAAGAAATGGCATCGGCGGTAATCCGCGTTCTCCGCAATGCCGGCAAGCTTAATAACCCTTACCGGGTAATAGCCCAGAACGGCCAGCCCATGGGAATTGATTTGGTAAAGGAAGGATCACTGTCCATGACCATTTCCAGCTCCCCGGGCCTCGAAGGGTATATCAGCTTCCGGATGCTCTACAGCCAGATAAAAGGGAAGATCAACTATAAGAACGAACAAAAAATGGTTCCCATTGCCCCTGTAGAGAAAAAGGATACCGATCCTCTGAATCCGAAGATTGTTATTCCCTGGCATCGCGACCCGATCTTTAAGGAGTTAACCCGGGACTTCTACCCGGAACTTATGTGGTATTAATCATCTTTAGTACGGGCTGCGCCATAACGGGGCGGCCCGTATTACTATTGGGTTAACATATGGAAGAGATCCTGTCATTAGGCAATATAGAAAAAAGTTATTCCGGCGTAAAAGTTCTTAAAGGCATAGATTTTACGCTGAACAAGGGAGAAATCCACTGCATAGTCGGCGAAAACGGGGCGGGAAAATCCACCCTTATTAAGATCCTGTCCGGCGCTACGCCCTGTGACAGCGGCGAAATAGTGATCTTCGGCAAACCGGTGCATGTCAGCAATCCGCGAAATTCAATTCTTTTGGGAATTTCTACAATTTATCAGGACGTTGATCTGGTAACAACGCTGACGGTGGCGGATAATATTTTTCTGGGCAATGAAATAAATAAAGCTGGTTTTATAGATATTCGCAAACAAAAGAAAAAAGCCCAGGATCTGCTTGATTCCTTGAAGATTAATATAGACCCCGGAATGCTGGTAGAAGACCTGTCGCCTGCTCAGGTGCAGATGCTGCAAATGGTTAAAGCCCTTCACCGAAACGCAAAAATTCTTATTATGGATGAACCGACCGCATCTCTGGGCGAGGATGAAACCGAAGCGCTTATCGAAATGGTTAAGCGGCTTTCTGCACAGGGAATCAGCATAATATATATTTCCCATTACTTGGAAGAAGTTTTTCAGATTGCCCATCGTATTACCGTCATAAAGGACGGCATGGTAACCGGCTGCTATAGGGCCAATGAAGTTACCAACGATGTTATTATTAAGGCAATGGTGGGGCGGGAAACTTCGATGATCTACAAACGGGAATCTGTTCCCATCGGCGAAAGCTGTCTTGTGGTCAGGGATTTTTCCCGGGGAACCGTTGTTAATAATATCAGCTTTGATCTGCGAAAAAGCGAAATCCTTGGTATTGGCGGGCTGGTTGGTTCCGGCAGGACAGAATTGCTGCGGCTTATTTACGGTGTCGACAGAAAAGACCACGGAGAACTCATCAAGGACGGGAAAAAGATAACCGTTAATTCGCCTCTGGAAGCAATTAAAAACGGAATATGCATGCTGGGCGAAAACAGAAAGGCAGACGGGATGTTTTTTATCCGGAGCATTGCCGAGAATATTTGTATTGTCCGCAACGAGAACAGCGTATTTGTAAATAACGGAACTGATTCTAAGGATGTTATGGATTTGAATTCGGTTCTTAATATTAAAATGCTGTCGCCGCAGCAGGAAATCCAGAGTCTGTCCGGAGGAAACCAGCAAAAATCCCTTTTAGGCCGGTGGCTATTGTCAAAATGCGAGATAATTATCTTTGATGAGCCGACAAAGGGGGTTGATATCGGGGCCCGCGAAGAGATCTATAAATACATGGTAGAACTGGTGCGGCAGGGAAAATCAATTATCATGGTGTCCTCTGATATGTCCGAACTGCTTGCCATAAGCGATCGTATAGCCGTACTCCGCGAAGGAAAACTGGCCGCTTTGCTGCCGAAAGAAAACCTGGATGAACAGAAATTACTTGAGCTGTACTTTGGCCTTGCCAAGGCCGGCTGAAGCTAGGAGAGAAAAATGAATTTAACCGACATCAATTTGTGGAAGAAAAAATTACTGGTTTCCCAGTCTTTTTATCTTATTCTGATCATTATCCTCCTTTCAATAATCGGCGGTATTTTTAACCCGAAATTTTTCTCGCTTAATAATATTAAAGGCGTTCTGTCGCAAATTGCTGTTTTGGGGCTTATCTCGTCGGGAGTTACCATTCTTATTATTTCCGGCAACTTCGATATTTCTATCGGGGCAATAATCGGTTTTTCCGGCACTATGATGTGCCTTGCAGTCAGGGCGGATTATCCCGATTGGATTGCAATGCTTATCGGCATTGGTGTTGCCGTGTCCTGCTCTACGCTTAACGGCACGCTGTCGATCCTCTTTAAGGCCCCGAGTTTTATTATTACGCTGGCAACTACCAGCCTCTATACGGGGCTGTGCCTGACCATTACCAAGGGCGGAAATGTAATGATCTTCGGGCGTATGGAATTTTTTGCCGGGACAAGCTTTTTCGGATTCCTTCCCCTTATCTTTATTGTGTGCCTTCTGGGATGTTTTACCATTGGAATACTGTTGCGTTCTACCCAGTTCGGGCGCAGGGTTTTTGCGATAGGAAACAATTCTCAGGCTGCGTTCTTGGCCGGTATTAAGGTAAATCTGAATAAAGTTTATTTTTTTATTGTAAGCGGTTTAATGACAGGGATAGGCGTGGTAATGCTTATCTCGCGGCTTGGAGCATCCCAGTCAACGACCGGGGCGGGAATGGAGCTTCAGGCGATTGGAGCGGTTATTATCGGGGGCGCGCCGATAAACGGCGGGAAAGGCGATATGCTCGGTACGTTCTGCGGGGTATTGCTGACAGGGCTTATTTTTAATGTTCTTAACCTGCTGCGGGTCAGTCCGTATATTCAGCAGATTTCTTTCGGTATTTTAATACTTTTTTCTATTGGTATCAGTTCGATACGCCTGCGTATCGCAAAATAACTCGGAGGTTAAAAATGAAACTGCAGAAAATTGATGTGATCCGGGATCGGATCAAAAATGATTTTGACAAATTAAAGACAGAACATCCGGAACAGGTAAAGCGGCGTATTGATATTTCTTTCAGCACATGGATTTTCGGACTGGAAACACTGGAAGAATCCATGGACCGGCTTTCGCGGTTTAATGTCGGGTATATCGAAATTGGCGGGGATTACGGCGGACCGGATGTGGGATGCCAGGCAGATCCGGAAGCAGTAAAGAAAATGCTTCAAAAGTACAACCTTAAGTGCTCTGGTATTTGCGGCTTTTTCTGCGATACCAATGCCCTTTCCACCAACAACAACTTTCTCAGGCAGACTGCAAAAGACTATATTATCCAGGAAGTCCGTTTCTGCAAGGCTGTCGGCGGGATCTATCTTCTGGTTGTACCGGGCACGGTTGGCCGCTCCAAAACATACGATCAATCCGACTTTGCCCGCAGTGTCCTTACCCTGCGGAGCGTAGCGGATATCTTTGTTTCGGAAAATGTCAAATGCGCCGTAGAGCCTATCAACGCCGGCGAAGTACCCATTTGTTCAACCATAGACAGTGTTTTGGAGTATATAAAAGATATTGATCATCCCGGAGTGCAGCATATTAATGGAGATATTTACCATATGATCCGGGAAGAAGCCAGTATTCCCGAAGCCATCTTAAAAGCAGGCGACAAACTTATTAACCTCCATCTTTCAGATTCAAACCGCGGCCCCATCGGAAACGGTATGATGGATATGGATACGATTATCCGGGCCTTGTACCTTATTGGCTATAACAAAGAAGGCCATTTTGTAACCGGTGAACCTATCGGCAGGGGCAGCGATTCTTATGCCATTACCTATGGAAGGCATCCCGAAGCTTTTAAGGAAAAATTGGTAAAGGATACCGTGGAATACTTCCGCGAACGGGAAGAAGCGATACTTGCGTAATCAACACGAATAAATAAGGAGGGTTGTCATGGAAAGAACTAAAGTTGCCATCTTAGGGGCAGGTTTTATCGCTACGATTCATGCGGAAAGTTATGCCAGGTTTGTGCCGGAAGCGGAAGTGGTGGCTGTATTCAGCCACAATGGGGACAAGGCAAAGGCATTTGCACAAGCCCATGGCATTCCCGCCTGTTTTGATAATCTGGATAAGCTCCTTGCCGAATCCGGAGCACAGGTTATAGACATCGGCCTGCCCAATTATCTGCATTATGAAGCCTGTATGAAGGCCGCAGCTGCCGGTAAACATATCATTATCGAAAAGCCGCTTTCTCTTACCCTGGAAGAGGCAGACGAAATGATAGATACCTGCAAGAAGAAAGGTTTGCTGCTTTGTTATGCCGAAGAACTGTGCTTTGCTCCCAAGTACGAACGTGTCCGCGCGCTGGTTGAACATGGTGCAGTAGGAAAGGTTTATATGCTTAAGCAGGCGGAGAAACATTCCGGCCCCCACAGCGCCTGGTTTTACAAAAAAGAAACCGCAGGCGGCGGGGTTATGATGGACATGGGCTGCCACGCCCTGGCATGGTTCCGCTGGATGAACAAAAACAACCCCGTTAAAACTGTTTTTGCCGACATGAAAACCGTCTTGCATGATACGGACTGCGACGACAATACCATTACCATTCTGGAATTTGAAAACGGCGTTACCGCAATGGCCGAAGACAGCTGGGCCCGTCACGGCGGCATGGACGACCATATCGAGATTTACGGCACCAAGGGCGTTTCCTATGCGGATCTGTTCAGGGGCAATGCGGCCCTTACCTACAGTGTCGACGGCTACGATTATGCCAGCGAGAAAGCGGGAACCAGCAAGGGCTGGTCGTTTACCGTCTTTGAAGAAGCTTTTAACCAGGGTTACCCCCAGGAGCTTAAACATTTTATCAGCTGTGTGCGCGAAGGGAAGCAGCCCCTGGTAACCGGCGAAGACGGCCGTGCTGTACTGGAAATTATCTACGCCGCCTACGCTTCGGCAAAAAAAGGCGCAAAGGTAAGCCTGCCTTTCTCGGCAAAGGTTAAGTACCCAATAGAGTTAATGCTATCATAAAGGAGAAAGCCATGTCTGAAGAAAATTTATTGTTAACTCCGGTTAAAATCGGAAACAAAACCGCCCCAAACCGTATCGGTATTAACGCCATGGAATGCTGCGATGCTGATGCAGAAGGGAGCCCCTCGGAAAGAACATACGCCCGCTATGAGAAAATCTTTGAAGGGCAGTCCGGATTTGTTAATCTGGAGGCAATTACCTGTCAGTATGACAATATTTCCAGGGAACACCAGCTCAGCATTATGCCCCGAAATGCAAAGGCTCTGGAAAAATTTGTCAGCCACCTTAGGACGATAAATAAAAACAATGTTTTTGTTTTTCAATTAACCCATTCGGGGGAGATCAGCCACCCGGGGTTTTCCAAGCGTGTCAGGGTTACAGAAGAACCGCTGCACGGATATGAAGACGCCGTTCTGATCGGAGAAGCAGAAATTAAAGTTATTATGGAACAATTTGCAGAGTCCGCAAAAATAGCCCACGATGCGGGGGCGGACGGAGTGGATCTGAAATTTTGCCACGGCTATCTTGGCTCCCAGATTCTGCGGCCATTTAACAGGCACAACTGGAAATACGGCGGCTCATGGGAAAAACGGCGGCAGTATGCCTTTGACTTAACAGAACAGGTTATTAAGGCGGTGAACGATCCCAATTTCCTGGTTGGTTCCAAGGTTTCCATTTTTGAAGGCTTCCCCGGCGGCCAGGGAACGGCAGGTCCGGACAGTTCCATTTTGGATCTGACTGAATCCATCGACCTAATCAAAGGACTTGAGGCACGGGGAGCAAAGTACATCCTCCAATCAGCCGGATCGCCTTCTCATACTCTTGCCCTTTCCCAGACCGACCGGAACATTCCGGATCACGGATACTTCCATCATTACTTCCAGAAGGTATGCCGTGACAATCTGAAGAAGGAAACGATAGTTATCGGCTCAGACTATACCATTTACCGGGACGGCAAGGGAACAAAATTCCAGGCTGTGTCGCCGGAAAAAAACAGCCTGAAATTCTGGGGAAATAAAAATATTAAAGAAGGCATTGTCGATATTTGCTGTCTCGGACGCCAGAGCCTTGCAGATCCCTATGTGGCAAAAAAATTCGCCGAAGGCAAAGAAAAAGAGATTAAGTGGTGTACCGCCTGTGATAATTGCATTGAATTCCTTATCAGGCAGGAAGGAGTCGGCTGCGCCACTCATAATCCTCCCTTTACCAAGAGGATTCAGGAGATACGATCAGCACAGGGTAATCTGAACGAAAAACATACCTGATTGGATTCGCGGGTATTTAATGCAGCGCATTAAATACCCGCTTCTGTTACAAGTTTACTGCCGGACCGGCGCCGTTCTGTTGTACATGGCCAGAATAAAAATAAGAACGATTCCCATAACCATGTCAGCGATTGTCTGAGATATTGCGAAGACAGCCAGGCAGTTGGACAGAACGGTTATCAGCAGCGCCCCCGCCAGAGTACCGTGATACGATCCTTTGCCGCCGGTTAGCAAAGCTCCCCCGATAATTACAGCGATAATCGTGCGCATGGTAAAGTTGTCATACGTGTTGCTGGTTACAAGGTTCATATAGCCCGCTCCAAGGAAGCCGGCAATACCGGAAAGAATACCGGCGATTGTATAAACAGTTAACTTGGTTTGTACGGTTCTTACCCCGGTTAAAAATGCAGCCCGTTCGTTGTTACCGGTCAGAAACAGCCTCATGCCGTAACGGCTCCGGTTCAGAATAAAGAACACCAGGGCAAAAATTGCTATTCCGTAAAAAGCACTGGCAGGAAAAACGCCGCCAAAGCGGTATGTCATGCTTCTGACAAACCAGCGGCTTGCCGTACCGGAAGGCTTTCCTTCGGTAAGCACGTACTGAAGCCGGTTAAAAACGTTTGCCACACACATCGTAACAATCATCGGCGGAAGGCCGATAAGGGCAACCCCGGCGCCGTTCAGCAGGCCGGCTGCTGCTCCCAGGCCAATGGACATAAGCAGGGTAACCAGGAAGTAGCCTTCGTTGCCCCGCATAATTCCCACGGTTAGCAGGGCAGTAAGGGACATTACCGCGCCAACGGAAAGATCGATGCCGCCGCCGCCGGAAATAATGACGATGGTCTGTCCGGCGGATGCAATGGTTAACATTACCGTCAGGGCAAAAATTGAACCGAAGGCGTTTACGTTCAGGGACTGCGGAACGGCGATTACGTTAGACAGATAGAGCAGCACCGAGAAGATCAGCGCCATACCGATCTGATTTGTAGCGACGAAGCGTTTTATTGTTCCCCTTATTCCAAGAGTTGTGCTATTTGGATTCAAGCTGCCCTCCCTGTCTTTCCCTAAGCTGCTGCAGGATTCCTTCTTTTAAGGCATCCCTCTGCACTTTGTTGGTAAAGACTGTAGCTACCAGTCCAATAAGGATAATGCTGTCGGAAACCAGATTGTGCCAATACGATGTAACCTGAAAACCTTCTATAAGCCGGGGCAGTAAGTTGAATATTTGGAATACCGTGTTCTGAATCATTACCAAAAAGCCCGATCCGTACAGGGCGCAGGCCATGGTCCCCCAGCCTCCGGCCAGGGACACGCCGCCAAGTATGCTGGCGGCGATACTTCGCAGGCCGTAACTTTCTCCCATAATGGGATTTCCCGAACCGGTCATGGCGGTCAGGCAAAATCCGGCAAGGCCAATGTAGACGCCTTCCAGCAGGTACATTTTAACTTTTGTGGAAACTATATTAATCCCGTTGGCATAGGCATTTCGCTCATTTCCGCCCACGGCATATACATGCTTCATAATCGGGGTCCGGTTAAGGTAGACCCATATAAGGTATGCAAAAACAATAACCAGGAACGATACCGGAAAAATACCTAAAATATATTTGTCGTAGGTTATGTAGATAATAGGGGGAATAGTCCCCTGGGGTTTCGGCATTATAAGAAGGTTAAAGCCCCGTACAATGTAGATCATACAAAAGCTCGTCAGAAGCGGGGGGATACGGAGTATTGCCACAATGAGGCCGTGAACACATGCAATAATTATTACGCCCAACAAAGCGATAAGCCATGCAATGGGCACAGGCATACCGGGGATATAAATCGGGAGCATTACCGCCACTACATTAACAAAGGCCATCTGTACGCCTATTGAAATGTCAATGATCCCAAGGAGCATCAGTGTCAGCTGACCCATGGTTACCAGGATCAAAGGGGCATTTTTCGAAAAAAGCAGACCCATGTTTCTGATGGTAAAAAAACGTGACGGCCCCTGGATGGCAATGTTGATTACAACCACAATGATAAACAGGACAAAACCGGTAAAAGCCGGTGAACGCTGGAAACGGCGAAACCGTTCTATTAACATTTTGCTCATTGGCTGACCCCTTGTGCCCCGGAAAGTCCCAGCATGGCGGCCACAAGGCGCTCTTCGATCCGGTCTTTACCGGCAAGGCAGGCGGTGATCCTCCCTTCGTAGAACACATAGATCCGGTCCGAAATTGCCAGCAGTTCTTCGTTGTCACTGGAACTATACAGGGCGCACATTCCGGATCCTGTACATTCTTTTAAAATTCGGTGTATCTCCTGCCGGGTACCAATGTCCACGCCTTTGGTTGGATCGTCCAGCAGAAGAAGATCCGGAGACAGACCCATCCAGCGGCCTATGACCACTTTCTGCTGGTTTCCGCCGGAAAGGGAAGAAGCGGGAAGGCCAAGGCCGCCGACGAGGATATTGTACTTCTGAACAGCATCCGCTGAAAACTTTTTTACAGTTCCGGGGCCCAGGGGGAAATAGGCGCTTTTGTGTGCAACAGCGCCGGCAAAGATATTTTCTGATACAGGCCTTACGGGAAAAATCGACTCTTTGTTTCGGTCTCCGGATATAAAACCTATGCTGTTTTTTACCGCATCTGCCGGTTCTCGGAACTTAATCTTGTTTTCCCGGAAAAAAATCTCGCCGCTTTCGTATTTAACATCTCCCAGGATACAACGAAGGAATTCCTGCTGGCCCTGTCCGTCCAAACCTCCGATACCTACAATTTCGCCGGGCCACGCATTTAATTCGATACCGTTTAGTTTTCCGGTTAAACTTAAGCCCTTTACGGATAACAGGGTTTTTTCTCCCTCTTTGCGTCCGTGGCGTTCAGCATTTATATCACT
>Ga0082212_10008315_pt1 | contig 13586 bp, 10 predicted proteins | sample TergutNt197P3_FD_71548 | JGI IMG/M metagenome (GOLD analysis project Ga0082212, IMG submission 71548) | Neocapritermes taracua P3 segment gut microbial communities from Petit-Saut dam, French Guiana - Nt197 P3 | ecosystem: Host-associated > Arthropoda: Insects > Digestive system > Gut ... | reverse complement strand
AAGCGGTATGCTGTTCATTAAAGGTTCCTGTCTGATTTTATTATTTTTACTCAATGCAAACCAGAGTAAAAATTAGGATTTATAAAACTCAATTGTCTTTGCCAGTCCTTCATCAAAGGAAACTATCGGCTTATACCCTAATAGTATTTCAGCCCTACTAATATCCGCCAGAGAATGTTTAACGTCTCCAGTGCGTTCAGGTTCAAATTCACATGAAATGTTTTTATTTAAATATTTATTTATTTTCTCGGTAAGTTGAATAAGCGAAGTTTGATAACCGCAAGCTATGTTAATTACTTTTCCTACAGCCTTATTATCCGCCATACACGCCAGAATATTGGCATGCACGTTATTTTGGACATACGTGAAATCGCGCGAAGTAAGACCATCACCATAAATAACTGGTTTTTTGTCGTCTAATATGTATTTAATAAAGCGAGGTATCACAGCGGAATATGTAGAATCTGGATCCTGGTTTGGACCAAATACATTGAAATAGCGCAAAGATATCGTCTCAAGCCCAAAAAGTTTACTGAATGTCTGGCAATATATCTCGCCGGTAAGTTTTTGTATTGCATATGGTGATTTTGGGGATGATTCCATAGTTTCAACTTTAGGCATAACTACTGAATCTCCATAAGCAGATGAAGACGCCGCATATATCAGCCTTTTAATTTTTGCGTCTCGCGCTGCCACCAGTAAATTTAATGTTCCAACAATATTTGCATTGTTCGTCGTCAATGGATCCTTAACTGAGCGAGGAACTGAAGGAATTGCTCCTTGGTGCAATATATAGTCCATGCCATTTACCGCGAAGCGGCAGTCGTCCAGAATCGTCAAATTTTTATTTAGAAATTCAATTTTGTTCATAAACGGATCGATGTTTATTAATCTTCCAGTAATCAGGTTATCCATCACACGTACAGTATCGCCATTATCCAGCAAAGCTTTGACAATGTTTGAACCAATAAACCCCGCACCGCCTGTAACAAGGAATTTTGCCATCACATTTCTCCTATAAAGAAATTTAAATACTCATTTTTTATACCAAATATATTAAAAATGACTATTTATTAATAGCATTATATATAACAGATATTTGTATAATTTATTTATCGGCAATTATTTTAAATTGATCAGTGTTCTGTTCAATATTATAATTTTTTGAGCTACGTCTATTTATTCTATGAAGGACTGGCACAAGCGCAGCAATCAGATAAAAACCTTCAAAATATAACCGATCACCAAAGAATGACGCTGTCCAAAATCCGCATAGTATGATAATCAACATTGTAGCATAAAAATATACAGTTGAGACTTCCGTTTTATTTTCAATTGTGGATTCTTTTGCCAATATCTTAAATGCTGTATATATTGTAAAAAACATAAATACAAAATAAATTATCAATCCAACTACTCCTTGCTCGACCAGAATAAGTAAATATGTATTATGCGATGCTTTTTGTCCACTTTTTCTGATAAGCATTTCTTCTGGGAGATATGTTGGACTTAAAGCCATAAACGAGCCTCCCCCGGCGCCTAGTGGGTAATCACGAAACATTTGAAAGCCATATTTCCAAACATCCATACGGCCGGCAGATGCACGCGATGACTCACCTTGCGTTACATCATCTTTCATGTTTTGAAGCCTTGCTATGAATTGGTCGTCCATCAAAATACCAAAAAGAACTATTACACAAATAACACCAGAAAATATTTTTATTCTATATTTACTATTTCTAAAAAGAATGATTGCCATAATTAATTGTACCAACAATCCAATAAAAGGCCCACGGCTTCTTGTCATCGCAAAAGCGTTAATCGCCAATGGAAGACCTGCAATGGCTATTATTTTTTGCCAAGTTTTTCCAGTTAATAATAAAGCGACAATTAAAGGTATAATGATAATAATCAATATTGCAAAGAAATTTGCATCGGAAGCGTCAGGCAACCCAACACCATCAAGGCGATTACCATCGAAATAATAATGTGCCGTCCAGAAAAGATGTATTGAACAGATTATTATTATTAATACTAAGTGTTGAAATTTTTCAAAATCGGTTATAATTCTTCCAATAATATAAAACATTAATACATATCGAAAAAAATCATATACTCTATTAAATGAAATTTCGGAATCATAACTTATTGGAATAATAGCTGCCATAAGAAACAGCAATACAATTAGAACTTTCAATGGCGCATTCATCGAACTTTTATGTGGTTCTAATTGTTTATAATGGATAAAACAGCTGAATAGCAAAATTCCTACAGTGGTTAAGCTCCAGCGTAAATCAGGTATGTATCCGCCCCACCAATGAAACTTCGGTATGTTGTAGTAAACAAACACATATAACATTAGACCATAGATCGGTCCCTTTACTAGAGCGGCAATAGCTCCGATAACAAATATAATAATAAATATTATGGGATAGATTGGCATTTTAAATTGTTTCTATTAACTTATTAGGCAAGGTATTTTGATATATGAGGGCCTATTATTTTTGTAAATATAAAAGGCATTTTTTTCCACATTTGAATTTTATTTTGATAACTTGGATTTGCCGGGCTTAAATTTGGCAATTCTTTCGTTTTTACAAGGAAATACTGATACGACAAAGGTTGTGGCTGAAATCCCCAGTGTACTTTAAAACTAAATGATCCTGTGTTCATTTTACTGCGACCAAAATCGAAAGTTTTATATCCTTTTTCACAGCCATCACGCATTAACTCCCAATACATGAAATCATTTGGACAAAGTTCTCGATATTCAAAACGGGATCCCGCGTAATAAGGCATAACCCTGTCTTTATAATAAAAAGACAGCACTCCGGCAATCGGAATGTTTTTTGGTGTTTTCACAATCATTATACTAGATTCTTCACCAAATATTTCAATAAATTCACGAAAGAAACTTTTTTTGAAAATAGGAGTACCGAGATAATGATAGCTCCTGGCCATCAGTTCATAAAAATCGTCAAAACAGTGTATGCCAAACTCCGAAATCAAACCTTCCTTTATTCCTTTGCGAACTGCTGCGCGTGATTTACGTGGTATAGCGTTCATATTTTCATCCGGACTGGAAAAAATCTCACGGCTGAAATTGAAATAAAGGTCTTTGGTATAAAGTTCTGGAATACCTTGCCGGTTTCTCAATTCCAGATAGTTTACACCAAGCTCGTTAGAAAGCTCTATTCCCTTTTTTAATAAGGCTGCTTCCACTTCAGCATCATCTGCCAATATCCCTCCTGATTCGGCAAAAGGTACTGATAATAAATAGTATCCAAACAACCGGCTTTTAATTGTGAATAATGGCATTACGCCAACGACATTGCTCTTATCGCCGCGTTCTGCTAAAAAATAAAAACTGTGGTGATTAAAGGAATTTTCTACTATTTTTTTCCATTTAATAAGATGGAAAATGCTTCCGAGCGGCTGTTGTAAAACATATTTATCCCATGCTGATTCGTCAGTTGATTGATATTCGCGAATATTTATCATAAAACATTTCCTTAAAGTTTAAATAGTATCTAACTTTAGAATTTCTAGGCCTTTTTAAATAAACTGACGCTTATATTAAATAATTTTGCCTCAACGCTATCGTTCGGTTTTCCAGTAATCCACCACAGACCAAATATTATAAGACCATAAGTAAAAATGCCAGTTGTGACCATTACGACAACTTCAATAAGCAGACCGAAAGTCATTACAGTTACAATATGCTGTATTCCGTGTACACTTAAAATCATTATTATTGATGCTATAATTGGGCGCCACATTTGTTTTAGCAGTATTGTAAAATCCATGTAGTTGTTATATCGAACGCATACTAAATACAATAGTGCGACAATGCAAGTGGAAATAACAGTCGCCCATGCAATCCCGATAATACCTCCGTAAATATATCCTAAATACAAACAAATACATTTTAGAGTAATATCAAAAATATTAATGAAGAAAACTACGCGAACTTTACCTTTTGCAGTCATCGCTGAAGAACAAGGCGTGTATATTACCCTAAATAAGCCATATACTGACAGAATTTGGATTAACGCTCCAACGTGATCCCAATTACGCGGCAACAATAACATGACAGTAGGATGCGCTATCATTATCAATCCGCAACATGTCGGTAAAACAATTAGTAAAATAACCGAAATACTCATAGAAAGAGTAAAGCAGAACTGTTTATGATCATCCTGCATTTTAGCAAGAGCAGGAAAAAGACTTCTCGATAGCGGCATCGACATTTCTGTTGATGGCAATGTCGCGATTTGTGTCGCCATGTCATACTGCCCGAGCAATGCTTTTCCAAACCATCTTCCAACGATAATCTGATCAAGTTTTTGCCCAATAAAAATACTTGTCTCGCGCAAAAAAATCCATTGAGAAAAATTAAATATTTTTCGCCAATGATGCAGTGTCGGCTTTGGAAAACCAGGTGCATACAAAAAACTGAAAACAACGCATGATATGGCAAATATAATGTTGCCAAAGACCATCGCCCAGTAGTTTCGTAACCATAAAGCAAGCAAAATGGTTCCGACAAAGTTCATGCCATTCGTTGAAATACGATAATAAAATTCTTTGTCAAAACGCATTTCTTTCTGGAAAGTAACAATATTTGCACTTATTAAACCATTAAGAATAAATACCACTGATAAAAATAATAACACGTGAGTTAGTTTTGGTTCATCAAAAAAATTGGCAATGAATCTGGAAAATAAAATTAATACTATTCCCAGAACAAAGCCTCTAATCATCTGGATAGTCCAAGCGGTATCATAAAAGCTTTTATCGGTATTTCTATAATAAATTATTACCTGGTTCAAACCTGTTTCAGTACACGCCGCCATAAGTGTTGTGACAATTGAAGCCATGGCGACAATCCCAAAATCGGCTGGAGTCAGCAGTCTGGCAAGAATTATAGTATTTATTACAGATAAACCACGTATGCCAAAACGGGCTGCAACCGTCCATAATGTACCTGTAAATAATTTCCTTCCTAAATTTCCTTCCACTTTTTTCTTTCGGCTGTCTTATTTCGATATAGCGGCAACAATCCTCTCTGCCGCGTTCCCATCCCATAGCGGCGGAACTTCCCCAACCTTTACTTTGCCGTCAAGCACAGCCTTGTATGCCGCGAGAATCTTTTCCGGATCGGTGCCAACAAGTTGATTTGAACCAAGTTCCACAGTGCAGGGTCTTTCCGTATTTTCACGCAGTGTAAGGCATGGCACTTTGAGAATCGTTGTTTCTTCCTGAATCCCTCCGGAATCGGTTAAAACAACGGCGGCTGAACCGACAAGTTTAAGAAAATCAAGGTATCCAAGCGGGTCGATAAATCTGATTCTTTCGGGATCGGCTTTAATATTCCATATTTCCAACCGTTGCCGTGTTCTCGGGTGTATGGGAAAAACCACAGGGATATCCCGGCCGATTGTCTGCAGGACGGAAACTATCCGCGTAAGCGTCACCCGGTCGTCAACGTTAGATGGGCGATGGAGTGTGGTCACGGCAAACTTCTTTTCGCCGAGTTGTAAATCGTCAAGAATCCGGGAGTTTTCCGCTTTGTCACGATGACGCAACAGCGTGTCAATCATTACATTGCCGACCAGATGTATTTTTTCTTTGGAAACACCTTCCTTCAGAAGATTGTCAACGCCGCTTGATTCTGAACAAAACAGGATATCGCTGATACTGTCCGTAAGAATACGATTGATTTCTTCCGGCATGTCGCGATCGAAGCTGCGCAACCCGGCTTCTACGTGAATCAACCGAACGCCAAGTTTGACCGCTACAAGACCGCATGCAATCGTGCTGTTGACGTCGCCGACCACAAGTACGCAGTCGGGCCTGTGGTCTAAAAGGACAGGCTCGAATCGCGTCATAATTTCAGCCGTTTGAACAGCGTGGCTGCCGCTTCCAACTTCAAGATTTACGTCGGGTTCGGGAATGCCCAATTCATGAAAGAAAAGCCCGCTCATTTTTTCGTCATAATGCTGTCCGGTATGAACAAGCACCGGTTGTATGGACGGATGCTTTTTAATTGCATCCATAAGCGGTGCTATCTTCATGAAATTAGGCCTGGCGCCGGCAATAAGAATGATTTTCATAATGAACTCTTTCACACAGGGTTATTCTTTCAAAAGAAAGTGTTGCGCCCTTGCGTCTGTAATTTGCCTGATTGAATCTTTTATTGCAAATCCCATGCAAAAAGCGTCACGATAAGGTTTCGCATAGTTTCTATCAATAATTTGTCTTAATGCCTCATCGGCCTTTTTTGCCGGACTCTCCCCTTTGTATGCAACTTTTATTTCTATCACCCAGGTTTTGCCTTTGTGGGCAAGCACCAGATCGGCGCGGCCCGAATTAGTGTGCATTTCGGCAATAACAACAACGCCGCAGCCTCGTAGAAAAGCAAGGATGGTCGAGCGGTATAGCCATTCACGCGGAGGGAATTTATAACTATTGATATAAACATTTTGATTTGCGGCTGCTGAAAAATCATCATATGGGATGCTCGCCAGCAGTCGGTTGAAAACATTGACAACCATATCGTAATCCATTGTTATTAAGGCATTTAATAAGTCATTCCTGCAATATGTGTAATCTTCGTTATTATCATGTAATATATTTTGCGTAGCCAGCTTTGACATTGAATTCAATACTTCGGCATTTGGGTAATCAAGCGAAAAATCGTTTACCGTTCCCGGACGCAAGCTCAAGTATCCTGTTTGAAATAAAAAGTTTTCCGGCACGGCTTTTTCTATTTCCACTGAATTGTATATCAGATCTTTAGAAACGGAAACATTCCGAAATTGCTCTACGGTTATCTTTTTTGTCTTTAAATATTTTGCGATTACCGCCGGCGTTCCACTTTCAAACCAGAAATCCAGGAATTTCTTTTTCTGGAAAAAACATAAGGTTGAAAAAGGATTATAAAGCCTGTGTTTTCCTCCAAAGTCAAAGCAAAATCCGTTATAGTATTCACGCATTTTTTCGACCAGTTCATCCACCGTTATTCCGAATTCATTTGCGGTTTCATCTAGATATTCCGGCAAATACTTTATAATTTCAGCTTCGGTATACCCACACATTTCACCGTATTGTTCATCCGGTGAAATATCGACAAGATTGTTCAAACTTGAAAACACGCCCATCTTTGTAAATTTGGAAATTCCGGTTATAAATACAAAGCGTATATCTTTATCGTTAGACTTGATTCTGGAATAAAAATTTCGCAATAAATCACGTACTTTTTCGGCCATATCCGGATCGTTCACAAATTCGGTATATGGCATGTCGTATTCATCTATCAGTATGACTGCTTTTTGATTATATTTTTCAGCGGTTGACGTTATCAATTCACTAAATAAATCACCCGGAAATTTTGTATTTGATAATTTAATTTTCAAATTTCTTGCAACTTTATTAGTTAACGTGCATATCGATTCTTCAATAGCGTCCAACCCTTTATTCGTAGTAATGTCACTCATATTTAAACTAATGACAGGATGTGGCTTAAAATCATGTCTGTATAGGAATTCTTCGGCGGCAAGTCCTTTAAAAAGCTCCTTTTCACCGGAAAACAAAGCCTCGAAAGTAGAAATTGTAAGCGATTTTCCGAAACGCCGCGGACGGGCAAAAAAGCAAACATCAACATTTTCAATCAAATCGACAAGGTATTTTGTTTTGTCAACATAAACACAATTGTTCTCACGCAATTTTTTAAAAGTCTGAATTCCGATGGGTAATTTTAATTTCATGACTTCAATATGCTATTGGCGTAGTTAATGGAAGCGCGGATTTCACCCGCGTTTATTTGACGACGGCGTGACGCCCGCGCTTCCAGGCCTGCCCGGAATTTAAAGTTTATAGACCTTTTCCGAACTTTCCTTGAACATATTGCGTAAATCCACAACCAGCCGGGCGTGTTTAACAATAAAATCAGCGTCAAATACGCTGTGGTTAGTCGTTATAACAACGCAATCCGCCTGACGGAGGGTTTCTTCGTCAAGCGCTACTGATTTATACGAACGTCCTTCATGCGTTTTTACCTGCGGGATGAATGGATCATGGTAAGTAATATTCGCGCCTTTATGCGCGGTTATATCAATGATCTCAAGAGCGGGTGATTCCCGTTCGTCGTCAATATCCGGCTTATATGCAACGCCAAGGAACAGAATATTGCTGCCGTTTACCGCTTTTTGATGCCGGTTAAGCGTCGTGGCGATTTTTATGTACATATAATTCGGCATGCGCATATTGATGTGCCCGGCGGTGTGAATCATGCTGAGGTCAAAACTGAATTTTTTTGCAATGTGTTCAAGGTAGAACGGGTCAAGCGGAATACAGTGCCCGCCGATCCCCGGTCCGGGACTGAAAGCCTGAAAACCGAACGGCTTTGTGTTTGCGGCTTCGATGACCTCCCATATATTGATGCCCATTTTTCCGGACAGAAGCGCAAGTTCGTTAATCAGGCTTATGTTGATGAGCCTGTAGGTGTTTTCAAGAATTTTGACCATTTCAGCAACACGCGGCGAACTGACGGGATGAATCGTGTCAATTGCCTTGGAATATAGCGCTTTTCCTATTTCCAGACCTTCCGGGGTGGTGGCGCCAAGTACTTTAGGCGTGTTGCGCGTATGGAAATTCTTATTGCCGGGATCCACACGCTCAGGGCTGAACGCCAGCCAGAAGTCTTCGCCGTGTTTCAGACCGCTTTCCCGTTCGATAATCGGCAGCATGAAATCTTCGGTTGTCGTAGGATATGTTGTGCTCTCCAGGCTGATAAAAGTATTCGGTTTCATGTACCGGCCTATGTCAATACATGCGCTTTCTATATAACTCATATCCGGCTTGCGGAAGACATCCAGCGGAGTCGGCACGCAAATAAGCAGGGCGTCGCATTCACGCATACGCGAAAAGTCGGTTGTTGCCGAAAGCGTAATTTTTGCGACCACGTCGCGCAAAACGGCGTCGCGAATATCTTTAATATAGTTATCGCCACGGTTGATTTTATCCGCTTTTTCCACGCTTTTTTCGAAACCGATCACCTGGACGCCGGCTTCGGCGAAATTAACGGCAAGCGGCAGCCCGACATAGCCAAGTCCTATTACGCCGACGATTTCCTTATTAGTTCTAATTTTTTCCAGAATTGTGTTAGAATTTCCCATATTGACTTTCCTCTGAACCAAAAAATTTATGGAATACATTACCAAAACGTAGAAGCTAAGCAAAGCCGCCGCTTTACGTCCATGGATGTCGCAACAATCGCTTCAAAACCTCAAGATACAGCTTCGCCCCTTGGGTTACATATCGTTGCAACTCTGTTGAACTTAACAAACTATTTATTTTAATGACGAATTATATATTATTCTATTATTTTCGCTATTTTACGACTCTATTCAGCAACGCGTCCAACGCGCGCAATTTAGTTTCCCACACGCAGTTTTCCCGAATATACTCCGCGGCTTCTGTGGCGCGCGCCTCCCTGACCGCTTCGTTTTTTATCAAATCCAGTAAAGCAGCGGCAAAAGTCTCATCGTTCCGATCCGCTGTAAAAACAAGGTTCTTTGCGTCATCCGGCAATCCTTTGGCAACATCCGGCGTAGTCAGGACAGGAACGCCGGCCGCCATTGCTTCAAGGATTTTATTCTGTACGCCACGGGCGACTCCAAGCGGCGCCACGGATATTGTAGCGGCGGCAAGATAGGGGCGAACGTCGTTAACATAACCGGTAACTTCAATCCCTGGAATCCGCGCCAGCCCAAGGACACTCTTTGCCGGCCTTGCGCCGACAATGATAAAGCGAGCGTTTTTATAAACTTCCCTTATTCTGCTCCAGATATGGTTGGCGAAAAAATCCACGGCTTCAACATTGGGTGGATAATCCATTACCCCGACAAATACAATATTTATACCGTCGGAATTTCGCGGGAGCGCGGAAAAGAATTCCACGTCAACCCCGTTTTCAATAATATCAACAGCATTTCCGGGGATGTATTTTCGAAATAATTCGGCTTCGTTATGGGATACGACGCATGACGCGTTAAATAATGCAGCTATTATACGCTCATACGCGAGCAGAGTCCGGCTCTCGCGGCGATAAATCCAGCGCATTGGCCAATGCGATTTCAGCGCCAGGCTTTCCCATTTCAGAGAATCCACATCGCAAAAATTCATGATCCTGGGGATATTGTTGCGGTTCTCTACGTACTGAGCCATTGAGCTTGAAAAAACTATAATGGCGTCAAACCTGCTTTCTTCCAGTTCCGCATCTATCAATTTTTGCAGTTCCGTATTTTTGAAATATCCGAGCGACACAGGCTGACCGCGCAGAAACGCCGATATCATTCCATTGATTTGGAGTCGGCGGGAATGATCTGGAGCAAGAACTTTTACTCTAAACTCCTTTTCGAGCATTTCCGCATTTTTGCGCGTTCCAGAGTGCGCCAGCGAACCAACGACGACTTCATGAGTTTTACTGAGACGTCTGATCTGATGATAAACCGGAATACGATCACCCCGATCCGGCGGGAACGGAATCCGTTGACAAAGATAAAGGATTTTCATAGGTTAAGTCTTCTGACAAACAGATAAATTGTCGGATAAAAGCGGGGAATAAGACAGGATCCTTGAGCGCGACGGCTGATTTGCCGCCGCGCTATGGATCAAAAAAAATTATTGCAGAGTTGGGATATTCAGAGAGCTTCCCTTGGCTACTGAAAAGTCGCTGGCTTCAAGCAGATTGTACATCACTCTCTGTAAAGTGATGATGGCCTGCTTGTAACGGATAAGCGCCTGGAGTTCCGAAAATTCCTGTTGTGAAAGATTCTGCTGCACGTCAAGCACACGGTAATTTTGGCTCAAGCCGGCCTCATTGCGTTTCACCTCGCCATCCAACTGTTCCTCGGCGACTTTGCGTGAAACTTCCGCGGCAAACACCTGCCTGCGGCTGCTCTCAAGCGACTGAAGCGCGTTGAGGACTTCCACCTGTATGTCTTGCTCGGTCTGCCGTCGCCGCATCAATTCCTGACGCTTTGAAATTTCATTCTGCGCGATCGACGCGTCAAGCCGCTGGTTCTTAAATATAGGCATGTTTACGGTAACCCCAACCGACCAGTTTGTGCCAGGCTCCGAGAACATCACTTTGTAAACCGTCGGTAAGCCGCCAATCATGCTGGATTTAAATCTATTGGCATATTCGTTACTTACAATTTGGCCTGCGCTTCCGCTCATCTGAAAAGAGGTGTTTAAATCCACACCCCATTTGCGATCCTCCCTCGACAACTGGCCTTGCAGATCGAGCCTTGTCACGCTGATTCTGGACTGTTCAATTTCAGGACGGTTTTGCAGCGCAATGGCAACTGCGGTATCTGCATCAACCTTGTATTCCCTGAAATCAGGTTGATCGGTCGGCACGATGACTTTTTTCCAGATATCGGAATTTCTATCGCTCGATACAAGTGTTCGCAGATTGTTTTGCGCCTGAAGGATCGAATCTTCCGCTGAAATCAGGCTAAGTTCCCGCGACGTCACGCTGGCTTCCGCGGTGGTGACATCAATCGGCGGAACGGTTCCTACTTCCAGTCTTCTCCGCTGGTCGCGCAGGTTGATCTGCGCCAGTCTAACCGAATTACGCTGAATGTCGAAATTACGTATTGAGGAAACCAGATCCCAGTATCTAGATTGAGCATTGGCAATTTGTGTCGTGACGCTCTGTTTGAACTGAACATCGGTAAGTTCAATATCCAGGTTGGCAAGCTTTATCTGGTTCCGTGTGTTGTCAACACGAAAGTTGCGCAAGAGAGATTGCGTGAACTGAACCCGTAAATTACTGCCATAGTTCGGATTCATAAGCGACATGTTGCTGTTGGTTCCCCGCCGGTTTGAAGTCCAGCTCGCGGTTACATTTCCGCCGGTTTTCACAGTTTTTCTGTATGTAAAACTCCAGTTAAGAGAGTCGGTTACGGTATTTCCGCCGCTACTGCTGGAGTCGAAGGCGCTGGTGCTGACGCTTTTGTCTGAACTGGTGGTTAAAGATGCCGACAATGTAGAATCATAAGCCCCATATGCCGAGATGAGCGACCACCGTCTTGATTCCTCATTGGTATCCGAAATAGCTATGTTGAGGTTATTCTGCAACACCAACTTGGTAAATTCCGTCAATGAAAGATGGAGCGCCGTTCCTTCCTTCTGCGCTTTTTCAATAGGGCTGTCAGGAAGCGGTGGAAGTCCGTCGGTAGAAGCGGCGGTTTCCTGCGCCATTGCCGGGGGTAGAGGAAGAATTGTAAATGCGAAAATCAGGCCCGACGCAACCATGCGCCGAAGTGAAGCCGAAGATACTTTCATAACGGACTCCTAAGAGTAATTAAAACCAATGTGCCGCAGTTAAACAGCAATTAATACGATGGAACGGAAGAAACTGTTTCATATATATTCAATGTTTTTTCATCCGCGCCGCTTTTCCGGTTGTTTAAAACGGCAAATGATACACAATCGGCGCAGAATCGACAATTACGAAAAAAGTAATGAGCGTCCCAGGGAGCGTGTCCCAGGGAGCGCGGGCGTCCCCGCCTGCGAAAAGCCGCGAGTTGTTTAAACTGCCGCATATTTCTACTTTCGTTTTTTTTAGCGGCTTTTTATGCCTTCGGTGCTTTTCGCAGGCGAGGACGCCCGCGCTCCCAGTCCCGCGCTCCCGGAGCCGCGCTGCTCCATGGCCAGTCCTCCGCGTTATTTACAAGAAGGGCGACGACAGGATTCTGCCGGATATAATCACGTACTGCATCAAGATGCTTTTCGTTTCGAATAAATCGATCGTGATACTCAATCATCCAAAATGGTTCCGTCAGATTAATTATCTTTTTAACCGCGTGTCCTGTATATGATTTCCACGAATGCACTATGTTTGCCATCGGATGTCCGTTAACAGGCATGACAAGCACGTGTACGTGATTTGGCATAACACACCATTCAAGAAGTCGGTATCTTTCTCCGTCGAAAAATAAAAGAGCATTACACATAAGTTCGGCAATCTGCGGAAGCCTTAATAAACATTTCCCGTGGCCGGCGTCTTCGTACTTGTCAACGCGCCGGCGTAATTCGATGTTTCGGGGATCATGCGCATCAATGCCGGGGATGATACCAAGCTCTTCGCGCCATTTGGCTGTTACAGTTGCCGGAATGCAGTCGGCGAGCCTGAATGTAATACTTTGAATAAAGCCGATTTCATTGCAATGCGGCAGATAACCGCGAGAATGCCAATCCGGCGTCGGATCCCATGATTTTCTATGTGATATTTGTTCCAACATTGAACCGCGAGACACGGGAACGTGTGTCTCACGCAATACCGGCTGGGTTTCCAATTTGAATTTCATAAATGTTTATGTTTCTTGAATCGTAAAAATATTTCACAATTTCTTTTTGGCGTCTCTGGGAGCCATGGGAGCGCGGGCGTCCCCGCCTGCGAAAAGCCGCGAGTTGGTTAAAATGCTTCATATTTCTACTTTCGTTTATTTTAGCGGTTTTTTATGCTTTCGGTGCTTTTCGCAGGCGAGGACGCCCGCGCTCCCAGTCCCGCG
>Ga0082212_10008314_pt1 | contig 13588 bp, 14 predicted proteins | sample TergutNt197P3_FD_71548 | JGI IMG/M metagenome (GOLD analysis project Ga0082212, IMG submission 71548) | Neocapritermes taracua P3 segment gut microbial communities from Petit-Saut dam, French Guiana - Nt197 P3 | ecosystem: Host-associated > Arthropoda: Insects > Digestive system > Gut ... | reverse complement strand
AGAACAGCCAAAAGAGCCACCCGAACTGGGCGGCCCTTTTGCTTTGTAACTGGTGGAGCTGGCGGCAATCGAAGCCGCGTCCGAAGACCCATCCCCATGGTTTTCTACGAGCGTATTCCGTCGTTAAGATTCCCCTCACGCGCCGCCGGCGGAAAGGCCGCGCGCTGCGGTAGCCGGATATCTTCATGATGGCGGGTCACGGCAGCCCGGCCATGCACGTGCCCTGCTGAATGACGCCGCGTCCCGGGCCGCAGGCCTCCCGGGGGCGACGGCTGCTACCGGTTAAGGTTAAGCAGCGAGGAGTTGATAATCGTTGTCGTTTATTTCTAAACTGCGGCTTGGTATAGCGGGTCCGCGCCGCTGCTCGCTTGCCATGGATCAAAATCCCCGTCGAAATCCTTTCAGCCCCATGGGGGAAGGGCGGCGGAACCGCCCCTTATAGTATAGCCGGTTTTTCACAAAAGGTCAAGAGGAATTTTGGGCCAATCTCAGTTCATGCGCAAGCAATGCATCCACGCTCATACGCCCACGCTCGTCCAGTTGGGCATACTTGTGTATGAGAGCCGCTTCGCCGGTGCGCAATGCTCCCCGTTCACTTTTTCTGCCCAACAGATAATCCACGCTGACACAATAATAATCCGCTAACATATCAAGCGTTGCATAGTTCATCTGTCGTTTGCCGGATTCATACAGGGAATACGCCGTGCGGCTTATACTCAGGTATTCCGCCACATCGCTTTGGTTAACTCCCTTTTCATCTCGCAGCTGGCGCAATCTTAAAGCAATCATGTTGCACCTCCCACAAGATGGTAACATGTCTTGGATACACAATCAATTTATGTTGCAATAAGTAACAATATTGCAACATAACGCTTGACAGCGTTTCATAATGGCACTATAATGAATGTTGAAGAGAAGAAATATCTCTATCACACAATTTGGGAGGAAAAAACATGGCAGAGCAAACAACGACCGTCACATTCACCACCAACACCACGCAGGCAGCCCCGCCGGCCGGCCAGCTTCGCACCCACCGCGGCCTACTCAGGGTTCTTCTCCTGAGCATTGTTACCCTTGGCATCTACGCCCTTGTGTTTTTTGCAGGCGTTGGCAATGACCTCAACACTATAGCAAGCCGCTATGACGACAAAAAGACCATGAACCACTGGCTGCTGGCCCTCGTTGTAGGGCCACTGACCTTGGGCATCGGCTTTTTTGTTTGGAGCCACAACCTGGCGAAGCGCATTGGCAAGGAGCTGCGGCGCAGGGGATATGTGACAACCTTTGGCGCGAAAACATACTGGCTGTGGAGCATCCTTGGCCTGTTCTTCGTTGCAGGCCCGTTTATCTATATGCACAAGCTGTGCACCGCCATGAACAAGCTGGCCAAGGACTACAATGAGAAGGGCTAAACAAAAAACATAATGAAGGCCCAAAGCGTGCACCCGCCATGCTTTGGGCCGTTTTTGAGGTGATGAAATGAGTTGGCTGAAAGCTCTATTCGGAACGAAGCTGATCGGTTCCATATTGAAGCTCTGCATTTTCGTGAGCATTCTCATCGCGCTTACCGAAGGGTTTATGTGGCTGGTCGGTCAAGTCACGACGGAAAAATTTGCGACGGAATTCTCCAAAAGCCTTACGGAATGGGATGAGCTGCCCATTCCATTTGCAGATCAAATTAAGAACATCGGCAAACTTTTTCTGAAAGGGTACGACTTGCATGATCAAACCACAGCCAAAAAAATTAAAGAGCAAGGAGAAAAATTCGCCCCTCAAATGGTGCTGGACGCAATCATAACAGTGACATCGGCATTCATTTGCGCCTTGCTCACGCACGCGGTCGCCATACCCATGCACTTTATTTATAAAAACAGTTTTTGGTTTCATCTGGCGATGTTTTTCATAAGAGTCTTTTTATCTCTCGCGTGCGTCATATGGCTCAAAATGGCGTACTTTACGCTGGAGCTTCTTATTACAAGCGTGGGCGCATACGCTGTGCAATTCAGTGCTTTGATTAGCTTTGGATTGCTCTGGGTGTTTTTGCATGTGAAGAAAGGGTTTCTTTTGCAAACCGTGCTGAAACGCTTTTGGGCGCTGCTACAACCATTTATAAGCCAAGTGCTCACATGGGTTGGACTTGTGCTACTGCAACAGCTTGTGCCAAACGAAAGGTACGCTGAAGTCACGGTCGTGGTTGCCGTGTGGATTGTAGCGCAGTTGTTGTGCGACAGAAGGCTTTTTTGGAAGCTAAAGCTGCCCAAGCTGGATGTTTAGTCCCGCGCTTCCCGCTCCATGTCCCGTTTGGCGTCCCTCTGCGCGGCGGCCTCGCGCTTGTCGTAGAGCTTTTTGCCCTTGCACAGCCCGATCTGCAGCTTGGCGCGCCCGTTCTTGAAGTAAAGCGACAGCGGGATGATGGCCAGCCCCTGCTGGCGGCTCTCGCCGAACAGCCGCATGATCTCGCGCTTGTGCATGAGCAGCCGGCGCGGCCTTGCGGGGTCGCGGTTGAAGATATTGCCCTGCTCGTAGGGGCTGATGTGCATGCCGTTGACGAAGATTTCGCCGTTTTTCACCCCGCACCAGCTGTCCTTCAAATTGACTTTCCCCTGCCGGATGGACTTGACCTCCGTGCCGCACAGCTCGATGCCCGCCTCGAATTCCTCCAGCACGAAGTATTCGTGCCAGGCCTTCCTGTTGCGGATCGCGGGGGTCTGGTGTTTTTCAGCCATCATCTCACCTCCTTCGTGTCTATTATACCCAAAAAGTTCCTGCGCGTCAAGAGGAATGTGTTCTGCAAATATTCAAAGAAGCGGCTGTCCGGTGTGGGCAGCCGCTTGTATTCAGGATTGGTCAACCGAGAAAGAAATTCAAACCAGAGAAAATCGCTGAGGCTCTGGCGTTGCTCCGCGCCTGTTTCGCATAAAAAGCGCTGAGGGCAGCCAACTCTGCGGTTTCTTTTGCATGGGCTTCCATGCGGATTCTATGCATCATTTCCTCGTACCTATCGGCGCATTCCATCCAGGTGTTGGCACGGAAGTTTTGCACCAACTGCATCATCTGTTCCATCGCGTAGCTGTAACGATATGCGGGAGGGATATTGTTCAGGGCTAGCGACCGTTCGCAGGCATACAATGCTGCATCGAGCCTCGGCTGCAGATCGTTGATACTGACCGACGCATCTTGCTTCAGCAGTTTCATACCATGAAATGTGAAATAAAGCACGCCTACAAGTGCTGCCAACATGATCAAACTACCGATTGTGCTGGAAAAAGTCGTAGCGACCAGCCCAACAAACACCCCAATACCGCTTAAAATAAGACCGGCAAATACCTTCGGGTGTTTCTTCCGCAGGTCCGCAAACTGCCTTTTCGACTGCTTCGGATCTCCGGCCGCCGCCATACCGGCCAGTCCGCCTTTCGCCCAGTTTTTCGTGCTTGTTTTCATATTCATGCTTTCCGCGAAGGCCTGCTCGTCAGCTAACGCGTCCTGGAAGGATTCATAGGCCGAGAGCACCTGATTCGCTTCCATGAATGTCGCTAGCAATGATTGCCTGTCCATTTTGCTGATGCTCGTGACCGCTGGCTGAGCCTCCATCATCGACACGGCTGTCTCGCCAGCCTGAACTTGTCCGCAGGAGCCGCAAAACCTCATGCCGTCGGCCAGTTGTGTGCCACACTTAGAACAGAATGCCATATGATTTGTCCTCCCAATAATTTTGTCTCACCCATTATAACGCCCGTTATGGGCTTTGTCAATATCATTTTCATCCATATTGCAACATTTTTCCGCAACTGCACATAATCACTGTAAAATGGTTACGGAGGTGCTTGCGATGACATTCGGAGAACATATTCAAAGCCTGATGGACGAACGCGACATGAACCAGAAGCAGCTGGCCTGCGAGCTGGGCATTCCGGCGTCCACGGTGCGAAATTACGTGCGCGACCTGCGCGCGCCGGACTACGAAACGCTCAAGCTGTTCGCGCGGTTCTTCGGGGTATCGATTGATTACCTGCTTGATTACAATCAACATGACGCCAATGTTGAGGCTCTTGAGCTGGAGGTGCTGCGCATCCTGCGCCAGCTCACCCCGGAGCAGCGGCAGATTTACCTGCGGCAGGGCAAGGCGTTTTTCAGAAAGTAACAGCTTGTAGGGGCGGCGTGCCAGCCGCCCGCAATCCATATATCGTCTCCGTGAAAGCGGGGGCTTTTGCATTTTCCCCTTTACATTCCCCCCCGGCCATGCTATAATATCGGAAGTCTATGATAGGAGGAACATCGCATGAACTATACCCATGAAGTGGAACACATGTGCCCGGTGGCCAAGGGGCCGCAGCACGGGCCCGCGCCCATCCCCGAGGAGGGCCGGTGGGTCAAGGCCTACGAAATCAAGGACATCTCGGGGCTTTCCCACGGGGTGGGCTGGTGCGCGCCGCAGCAGGGCGCGTGCAAGCTGACGCTCAACGTGAAGGAGGGTGTCATCCAGGAGGCCCTGGTGGAGACCATCGGCTGCTCGGGCATGACGCACTCGGCGGCCATGTCCGCGGAGATACTGCCCGGCAAAACCCTGCTGGAGATGCTCAACACGGACCTGGTGTGCGACGCCATCAATGTCGCGGCGCGCGAAATCTTCCAGCAGTTCGCCTACGGCCGCACGCAGAGCGCCTTCTCCGAGGACGGCCTGCCCATCGGCGCGGGCATGGAGGACTTAGGGAAAGGCCTGCGCTCCCAGGTGGGCACGATGTACGCCACCGGGGCCAAGGGCGTGCGCTACATGGAGATGACCGAGGGCTACGTCACCCGCATGGCCTTGGACGGCGGCGGCCAGGTGATCGGCTACGAGTTCGTCCAGCTGGGCAAGATGATGGAGGACATCCGCCACGGCGCGGACCCGGCAACGGCCCTGGCGAAGAATACGCGCAATTACGGGCGCTTCGCCGAGGCCGCGAGGTATATTGACCCAAGGGAGGAGTAGGGGATGAAGAAGTTTTGGGCGCTAATCTTGTTTGCTGCGCTGCTCCTTTTGTGTAGTTGCGGGGCGGTGCAGTCTGCGCCAAAGACTTCAGAGCCAACAACGGAAGCAACGAGTGAATCCCTTGCGACGACTGCGCAGGCAACAGAAGCAGAAAAAGATGACCGCAGGCCCTTCAGCGAAGATGACATTTGGCGGATAATCCCCAAGGAACTGTATTCGATTTCCAGTGACGCAACCGTTGCGGATTTCGTAGAGCACGTGTCTGCATCCTGGTATCTTGTGAATTGGCAGCCGGAAATCGGATACGTACACGTTTCGTTTTATGACTACAAGCCGGATGAGGATTGGCAAGACTATGAGTACGACTTGCCGTTTCTCAGAATTAGAACAGACAGCGAAAATGTACCTGGGTATTCTTCGGACACGGGCCATGGTATTAGCCAGGTCGTCCAAATGCTTCCCAAACCGCTGCTTGCCGAAACCGCTAGTGTTGTATTCATTGACTTTAGAAAGGTCGATGCTATTCAAGCGCCACGTTACATAAAAATCGGCGATTCCGTGCAGGATATTTTCGATGCGTACTATGGCGGAGAACATGGATACGATTTGAAAGACTTGTTCCATCCTAGTTACATCGGTTCCGGACGGATTGCAGACGATTGCATATACTACACCTTATCTTATCTTGATGGCCCTGAATGGATATTGACTTACCTTATTGAAAATGGCATCATCACAGGCATTGATTACAACGTTTGGATTAGATACACTTAAACAAAAAGGAGATAACCTATGAACAACATAACCTTCGAAGGAAAAGACCGCCGCATGGCAAAAATCGAGGCCGCCCTGGCCGACGCCGGGCTGGAGAGCCTGGAGGCCGCGCAGGCGCTGTGCGAAGCCAAGGGCATCGACGTGCGCGAGATCGTGCTGGGCGTGCAGCCCATCGCGTTCGAGAACGCCGTTTGGGCCTACACCCTGGGCGTGGCCATCGCGCTGCAAGAGGGCGCGGCCAGCGCAGCCGCAGCCGCCGCGACCATCGGCAAGGGCCTGCAGGCGTTCACCATCCCCGGCTCCGTGGCCGAGCAGCGCAAGGTGGGCCTGGGCCACGGCAACCTGGGCGCCATGCTGCTCGACGAAAAGACCAGCTGCTTCGCGTTCCTCGCGGGCCACGAGTCATTCGCCGCGGCAGAGGGCGCGATCGGCATCGCCAAGACGGCCAACAAGGTCCGCCAGCGGCCCCTGCAGGTGATCCTCAACGGCCTGGGCAAGGACGCCGCCATGATCATCAGCCGCATCAACGGCTTCACCTATGTGGAGACCGACTACGACTTCCATGCCGACAAGCTGAACATCGTCGCCAGCACCGCCTACTCCGACGGCGAGCGCGCGCAGGTGCGCTGCTACGGCGCGAACGACGTCCTCGAGGGCGTGGCCATCATGCAGCACGAAGGCGTGGACGTGTCCATCACCGGCAACAGCACCAACCCCACGCGCTTCCAGCACCTGGTGGCGGGCACGTACAAAAAGTGGGCCATCGAGAACGGCAAGGCGTACTTCAGCGTGGCCAGCGGCGGCGGCACGGGCCGCACGCTCCACCCGGACAACATGGCGGCGGGCCCGGCCAGCTACGGCTTCACGGATTCCCTGGGGCGCGTGCACGGCGACGCCCAGTTCGCGGGTTCGTCCTCGGTGCCCGCCCACGTGGAGATGATGGGCCTGATCGGCATGGGCAACAACCCCATGGTGGGGGCGACGGTGGCGTGCGCCGTGGCCATCGCGACGGCGTAGCTTATCCCAACCCCCTGCGACGCCAGCGTCTCCAACGTCTCCTGCGGGAGACGTATAGAGCCGCTTAACGCCGCTGCCCCCCTACAGGGGGCTCCTGACGGCAACCGCAACTTTCGTTTCTCGTCAGAATCCCCCTGTGGGGGGGATGTCGCCCCGGCGAAGCCGGAATCAGGCGACAGGGGGGTTAAACACGTATTATAAGGAGGCCAAACCATGAAAAAAACAATCACCCGCGTGTTTGCCATCCTGCTCACGGCGGTGCTGCTGTGCGGGATTCTGCCCCTCACGGCCGGTGCGGCGGATGGCATCGACATCACGGACAAGTTTATCGACCCGGCGTTCAGAGCGGCGGTGTATGATGCAATCTGGAAAACCGCACCGGAGCCGATATATGATTCGGATGTGGCGAGGATAACGGGGCTTGATGTGAGTAATAGGAACATCAAAAGCCTTGATGGATTGATATATTTTTCTGAGTTAGAAGATTTGTGGTGTTTCGATAATCAGCTTGTGACGTTACCTACGTTACCTTCCAATCTCAAATACCTTCTCTGCGACAACAATCAGCTGATATCGCTACCTGTGTTGCCAACCACACTTTTGACGCTTTGGTGTAGAGGCAATCAGCTTACGGCACTGCCTGTGTTGCCGTCTAGCCTGGAAAAGCTTTCCTGTGATGAGAATCGGTTGACTATCCTCCCTTCGTTGCCCGCTAACCTAATAGAGTTTGATTGCTACGATAATCAACTCTCTGCGTTGCCTGCATTGCCTCCCAAATTAGAATCCATTGACTGCGGCAGCAATCGGTTGACTACCTTGCCCGCATTACCCGCTAGTCTCATAACGCTTTGGTGCTTCAACAATCGGCTTTCTGTGTTGCCTGCGCTGCCAATGAGCCTGCGAAGGCTTATATGCAGTTACAATCAACTGACAAGCCTTGACGTGACCGGTCTGCAATTTGATTATCTCGACTGTGATAACAACCGCATGAAAAGTACAGCTGACGTCAAAGGCTTCACTGGCACATGGGACAACGTGGATTTCATTTTCTACCCGCAGAACCCCACCCCCTTCTGGTCCACCTGGCCCCCATTCCTCCAATGGATTCTGCAATACGTCCTCTTCGGCTGGCTGTGGATGCGCTGGTTCTGATACACGCAAAAAAGGTTCCCGGCGAACCACCGGGAACCTTCTCAGAGACGCAGCGCGTCAGTATGTCAGTATGTCTATGCGTACATGTGCGCAATGGCATTCGCAAAGGGCAGGAGGAGCGCCTCGAAGACCGCCGCGAGCCATTTCCAAAAGTCGTCGAACCAGGTGCACTTGGTCTTGTTGTTGGCTGTTGTCGTTGGCGGGCTTGTCGTTGTCGGAGGCCTGGTCGTCGTTGTCGACGGCGCTGTCGTCGGCGTATCCGGCGCCTCGCCAAGGTAGATATGGAGGGTGATGGTTTTGTTCGTGGAGTCGTCCCACGCTTCCCGGTCCTCTTCCGGAAGAAGCTCCCTGAATTCCGCGAAGGTCCTCCTCCACAGACCATCGACGAACTGCGCATCCTCAAGCACGAGTATGCCGGTCCAGGGGGACAGGAACTCCAGCGTGAGGGTGTATACGCCCTCAAACGTCGGGTCGTAATAGGAGGATCCCCTGTCGCTCACATAGATTTCGAAGTAACCGTCCAGCCGCCGCGCGTAAAGTCTCTTGCCGTCAATCGTACTGGAGCTCCTGACTTCAACCGAAGCGGCGCCCGTGCCCACCACTGCCAGCGCGCCGCAAAGCGCCAGCGTCGCCAGCAGGATGGCCAAACTTTTCTTCATTGCTCTCCCTCCGAATTTTCATTGTCCCGCAAAGGCAAGCTTTCCGAGCGATGTTATTGTACCATGCGGGCGATGCTTTGTCAACAATAATTGTCAATAATTTCACGTGATGAAAGACATTCCAATGCTGGAAACCACCCTGAACGGCATCCCCCTGCGCTTCGGGACCGCCCCGTCCCTCTTTTCGCCAAACGATGTCGACGCCGGCACCCGCGCCATGCTGCGATGCGCCGTGTTCTCCCCGGAGGACAAGGTCCTCGACCTGGGCTGCGGCTACGGCCCCGTGGGCATCTATGCCGCGAAAATCATCGGCGAACCGCGCGTCACCATGTGCGACATCGACCCCCTGGCCGTCCAGCTGTCCATCGCCAACGCGGCCCTGAACGATGTCCCCGGCGTGCGTGTGCTCCTCAGCGACGGCCTGCGCGGCATCGACGACGCCGGCTACACCCTGATCCTCTCCAACCCGCCCTACCACACGGATTTCAGCGTGGCCAAACACTTCATCGAGAAGGGCTTCAACCGCCTGGCCCTTGGCGGCAAAATCGTGCTGGTCACCAAGCGCCAGGACTGGTATCGCAACAAGCTCACGGCCATCTTCGGCGGGGCGAGCGTGCGGGAGATGGACGGCTACTATGTGATGACGGCGGAGAAGCGCGGGAAAACATACGCGAATAAGTGAGAGACAATTCAATACATTTCACCACAGAAAGAAGGTTCCCCATGCCCCACACCATCCACATGATCGCCAACGCGCACCTGGACCCCATCTGGCTCTGGCGCTGGCAGGAGGGCTGCAACGAGGCCCTCCAGACCTTCCGCAGCGCACTTGACCGCATGAAGGAGACCCCCGGCTTCGTATTCACCTGCTCCTCGGCCTCGTATTACCAGTGGGTGGAGGAGATCGACCCGGCCATGTTCGCGGAGATCCAGCAGGCCGTGAAGGAGGGCAAATGGGTGCCCGTCAACGGCTGGTGGGTGCAGCCGGACTGCAACATGCCCTCGGGCGAGAGCTTCGCCCGCCACGCGCTCTACAGCCAGCTGTACTACTACGAAAAGTTCGGCCGCATCTGCAAGACGGGCTACAACGTGGACTCCTTCGGCCACAACGCGATGATCCCCCAGCTGCTCAAGCAGGGCGGCATGAACGCCTATGTGATGATGCGCCCCGGCATGCACGAGAACCCCGAGATCCCCGAGAACGCCTTCTGGTGGGAGAGCCCCGACGGCTCCCGGGTGCTGAACTATCGCATCCCCAGGGGCTACGGCTGCTCGGGGCGCGACAGCCTGGACGACAACATCGAGTTCTATCAGGAGCGCGCCGAGGAGCTGGGCCACGGCATGATGTTCTTCTACGGCGTGGGCAACCACGGCGGCGGTCCCACCAAGGCCGACCTGGCTCACCTGGCGGAGAAGATGAAGCGGGACGGCTTCGAAAATCTGGCGTTCAGCTCCCCGGACGATTTCTTCGCGGACCTGGTGCAGACGGAGATCGACCTGCCGGTGTGGAAGGACGATTTGCAGCACCACGCCAGCGGCTGTTACAGCGCCACCTCGCTGGTCAAGCAGCTCAACCGCAAGGTCGAACAATCGCTCTACTTCGCCGAGGTATTCGACACGGCGGCGGCCAAGCAGTTCGGCCTCGCGCCCGCCACGGAGAAGCTGCGCAAGGCATGGGAGGACGTCGCGTTCAACCAGTTCCACGACATCATGTGCGGCTGCTCCATCATGGAGGCCTACGACGACGTGCGCGACAGCATGGGCCACGCCCGCACCATCGCCGACCGGGCCGCCAACCGGGCCATGCTGCAATTCACCCGCCGCATCAACACCTGGGTGGAGGGCTGCTCCGTCCCGACGGAAGAGGTCCGCCACAGGGGCATCCCGCGCGAGCTCCCGCGGCCCGTCGTGATTTTCAACGCCCTTGGCTTTGAGCGGGAAATCCCCGTGCAGGCTCTGCTGGCCTCCAACAGCGTGGAGGACGCCGACGGCAACCCCGTGGCCTTCCAGAACGTTTTCGCCTCGCGCTTCGACAGCCCCTTCGCCATGGACACCCTCTTTACGGCGAAGGTCCCCGCCATGGGCTACTCCATGTATTGGGTATATTCGGACAGGCGCGACGCCCCCGATTTCGCCGAAACTGCCGTCACCGGCGGCGATTTCTTCCTTGAGAATGAGTATCTGCGCGCAGAGTTCTGCCCCGAAACCGGCGGCATCGCCAAATTGATCGACAAGGCCAGCAATCGCACGGTGAACGCCGAAACCCTCGCCATCCCCACTGTCATCAACGACATCGAGGCCGACACCTGGGCCCACGGCATCTTCAAGTTCCACGATATCAAGGGCCTGATGAAGCTCGAGCGTATTCGTATAATCGAGGAGGGCCCCGTGCGGGCTGTGATGGAGGTCAAACACAGCTTTGGCAATTCGACATTGCTGCAGCGCTTCAGCCTTTCTTCCAATCAGAGGAAGCTCACAGTCGACGCCAAGGCCATCTGGCACGAGGATTTCACTATGCTGAAAATCCCTCTGGCACTGGCCGGAACGGACGAAATTTCCACCTACGAGATTCCCAATGGCTTCCTCAAGCGCCCCTGCAACGGCGAGGAGGAGCCGGGCCTCAACTGGGCCGACGTGACGGTTACAGATGACACTGGCCTGCGCTACGGCATTTCAATTATGAGCGATTCGAAGTACAGCTGCGACGCCCCGGGCGCTGCGATTCGCCTCACAGCGTTGCGCAACGTGATCTTCGCCGACCACTGCTCCAAGCGGCCCGACAGGGAGTTCAACTTCACCGACGAGGGCCTGCAGCGCTTCACCTACGCGATCTATCCCCACGAGGGCGAAGCCGAACAGAGCGACGTGGTGCGCGAGGCCGCGAGCCTGAACAGCGCGCCCTTCGTGGTTGCCGAGAGCTACCACCCCGGCGACCTGCCGCCCAGCATGAGCCTGGTGAACATCGACGAGCCGAACATCCTCGTGACGGCCTACAAGTTCTGCGAGGACGGCTCGGGCGACCTCATCCTGCGCTGCTACGAGACGGCGGGGAAGGCCTACACCCACGCGGCGATCTCCCTGCCCCAGGCGGACGCGGCCTTCTGGGCGGATTTCACGAAGCACGAGGTGAAGACCTTCCGGATCGACGGGGAGGGCCGGGCGACGCAGGTGAACTTCCTGGAGGGCATCGCGGGGTAACACCGCCTGTAGGGGTGGCCTGCGGGTCAACCGCCCTGTCAAAATAAAAAAGCAGGGGCGAGGTGATCGTCCCTGCTTTTCTGGTTTCTCCGGCTTATTCGCCCTCCCACTCGCAAAATTCCAGCTTAAGCCCATTCAAATCAGTAAGATCAAAGCCACGCGTGCCCCACCCGTTGCGCCTGATCTCGCTGAGCTTTGTCCACCCAGTCTCGGCGATCTGCGCGTATAGGTCCTCCAGGCCGCTGACGAACACGAAGCAGTTGCAATTCGCGATTTTTCCGCCCCTGCGGTCCGGGCGCAGATGAAAGCCCCTGAAGGTTTTGTCCATATTATAGGCGCTCTCGCTGCTGTAGGGGTGGAGGATGGCGTGCCCGCACTCCATGTCCTCCTCGGTATCGCCGCAGTCCCAGTTGAGGTGCTTCCTATACCAGTTGACGGTGTCGCGGATGGAGGGTACGTAGAGGATCATCTCGACGCTGTCCACATAGCCGCCGGTCCTGTACAGCGCGGCGGCGTCGCGGATGAGCTCGTTGCCGGTGGCTTTGCGCCAGGTTTTATATTTCTCCCCGGCGATGCGGTAGAGCATGGCCTCGTCGCAGCAGGCGAGCACACGGACTAGCTCGTCGTAGGACAAGCTGCCGTTGCACGCGGCGAGGAATTCCTGCCCCGCGGGGATGTCCGCCAGCTCGGCCAGCACGGTTTTGGTGAATTTGACATTGTCCCGGGCGCATTGCAGCAGCAGCTTTTGGGCGCGCAGGGACATGCAGGGGATCGACTGGGCGCCCGCGGCGCACAGGTTGAGCATGGACATGAGCAAGAATCTCCTTTCTTTATTGGAGGACGGCAGCGGCGCTGGGCCGTCAAGCATGGATTTCAGCGCCTGGCGGGCTTCGTAGAGGCGGCTTTTGACGGTGCTCAGGCGCAGGCCCAGAGCAACCGTCAGCTCCTGCATGGAGTATCCGCCGAAATACTTCAGCAGAACAACCAGCCTTTGGGCATCGGGCAGGCGGTCAATGGCGGCGTACAGGGCGTCATGATTTTCTGTGATTGGCTGTCCCTGCACCGGTTCTTGCCAATGGTTGTCTTTTCGTCTGCGGAAGAACTGCCTGATTTCGTTGTTGCAGATGGCGAACAGCCACGGCTCCGGTGAGGCTTGGCTTCGGACCGCGCAGTAGTGCAGGAACGCCTTCAGGAAGGTGTTCTGCGTGATGTCTGCGGCGTCATGTTCGTTTTTGACCGCTTTCAGGCTGTGATAGAACACCTTGGCATAGTTGGCGTCGGCAAGCGCTTGAAATTCTGTTCCCGGCATGCGATCCTCCTTTCAGAATATAGATGCGGCCGCGCCCGGAAAGTTGGGCCCGCATAAAAAACTACCGGCATAACCGGTAGTTTTTCTATGTCAATGTCACAGATCATAATACATCTGGAACTCCAGCGGGTGCGGCGCGATGTTGACCTCTTCGGCGTCCCTGCGTATCCTCTTCAGCTGGCTGTTGATCAAATCCTGGCTGAATACCCCGCCGTTGAGCAGGAACGCGTGGTCGCGCTCCAGGGCGTCGGCGGCCTCGTCCAGGGACTTCGGCAGGCTGCCCACGACCTTCTTCTCCTCCTCGGTGAGGTAGTACATGTTCTTGTCGTAGGGCCCGAAGCCGCGGGCCGTGGGGTCGGAGCGCTTCTGTATGCCGTCGATGGCGGCCATGGCGATGGCGGCGTAGCAGAGATAGGGGTTGGCCGTGGCGTCGGCGGGGCGGAACTCGAAGCGCTTGTCCTCCGGGGCGCGGGCGTAACCGGGCACGCGGATCACGGCGCTGCGGTT
>Ga0082212_10008313_pt1 | contig 13589 bp, 13 predicted proteins | sample TergutNt197P3_FD_71548 | JGI IMG/M metagenome (GOLD analysis project Ga0082212, IMG submission 71548) | Neocapritermes taracua P3 segment gut microbial communities from Petit-Saut dam, French Guiana - Nt197 P3 | ecosystem: Host-associated > Arthropoda: Insects > Digestive system > Gut ... | reverse complement strand
AGACGGCGGTATATACGAAAGAAGTTTTTCCCCGATTTGTTTCGGATTTTCGCCGTTTACTATCGAAATGATGCCTTCAATGATGATTTGTTTGCATAATACTTCTTCATCGCTCCGCTTTTGAAGCTTATTGCCTATCGGCAGGAAGAAAACGTTCGCAAGCAAAGAACCATAAAACGTAGTGATAAGCGCGACAGCCATGTTCCCCATCAGGGCGTCCGCGTCGTCCCCCATGTTCGCAAGCATGTTTATCAACCCGATTAACGTACCGATCATGCCCAAGCCCGGAGCTAACGCGCCGCCTTTTTCAAAAAACGACACGCCTAATTTATGCCTGTCCACCATAAAGCCAAGCTCCGATTCCATAATATCGCGGAGCATTTCAGGGTCTGTGGAGTCAACCGCAAGCTGCAGCCCTTTGCGCATGAACTCGTCCTGATAATTCGGTATCTTATCATCAATCGAAAGCAGACCGTTTTTACGCACGTCCATCGCGATTTCCACGATTTCCGTGATATAATTCTGCGGATTAAATTTCTGCGGCTTGAAAACCTTGCCCATCAGCTTCGGCAAAGCCGCGAAAACTTTCCCCGGGAACATCAGCATCAGAACCATGAATGTCGGGCCGACAACCAGCAGCGCCGACGTAGGGTCCAGAAACGACCAGATAAGGTTAAAATCAAGCCCCACCACCGGGTCTGTTACAAACGTTATCCCGAATAAAATAAATAATACCGCGCCCACCATTCCAATAATAGAGAATAAATCCATATACTTTTTACCTGCCAATCTAAATCTATTAATATTTTTTTATTTTCAACTGTTTATTTATTTTTCCCCGTCATAATCATAAGAATTAAATATAATCTGCGGCGAAGTCAGCCCTACGATTTTATAATAATTTTCTATAATCTGCAAAACATCTTCGATAGCGTCGGATACAACGTATTTTTTCCCGTTTATTAAAGTGATAACAGTATCGGGCGTTTTTTCTATCGTCTCTATCATACACGGATTAATATAAAATTCGTCTTTCCGGTTCAGTTTCGTCACTTTTACCATTCAAATCTTCCCCCGATTCTCATTTATTTTTTATGCCGTTCTGCAGGGACAATTTACATTGCCCCTGCAAAATCTTTAAAAATTATCTCTTGAGGTTTACAAGTTCCTGCAGCATTTCGTCGCTGACAGTTATTATCCTCGAGTTTGCCTGGAATCCCCTCTGGGTTACTATCATGTCCGTGAACTCTTTTGAAAGCTCAACGTTGGACATTTCAAGCCTGTTTGCTATGGTTCTGCCTGTTCCGCCGAGACCCGGCTTGAATATTCTGGGGTTGTTGTCCTCGTTTCCGGTGTTGCGGGTGGGAATCCAGTAAGAGCTTCCCTCCTGCGACATTGCCTCCGGGTTCGTGAACTTGCATATTGCAATCTGTCCGATAATTATTACGGGGTCTTCGTCGTCCGACAGTGAGTCATACGCTGTGATTAACCCGTCCGGACCTATGCTTATCTGGGAGAGCCTCGCCCATATTTCCATACCTCCGGCTGCTTCGGCGAGATTAAGGATAACGAGCTCGAGCTCGCTGCGGGTTGCCCCTTCTTCCGGTATCTCTCCGTCTATTTCGGTTCTGGTTCCCATAAGTCCCATAACAAAATTGCCGTTTCCGTCCACAAGGCGTCCGAAGCCGTCAAACCTGAAATCGCCGACTCTCGTATAGTATTCGTTGCCCGCGGCGTCCATTACCATGAAGAATCCCTCGCCGTCCAGATAAATGTCGGTCGGTTTGTCAGTGAGCATAGGGCCTGCCCTTGTCATTAAAACGTCTATCGTGCCTATCTGCGCTCCGAGCCCTATCTGCGAAGGATTAGTTCCGCCTCTTGGCGGGTCTTCCTGCGGTGTGGTCGGATTAGAAATTGACTGGTATAAAACGTCCCTGAAAGTAACCCTGCTGCATTTGAATCCGACTGTGTTTACGTTCGCCAGATTCGCGCCGATTACGTCCATTCTTGTTTGATGTACTCTTAATCCGGATATACCGGAATAAAGTGACCTCATCATAAAATTTTGTACCTCGATTCAAATTTTTTATTTTTTTATTTGAACCGTAATATAAATTCTTCGTTCAATCAGAATTTAATAACTTCCCAAATTTCTGGGTCCGGTTATAATATTACAGTTCCGTCGATATTTGTTATAACGCTTTCGCGCATTTCCTGATTGTTCATAGCTGTCACTACGACGTTGTTGTCAACGCTGACTATAAAAGCCGATTCCCCTGATAAAACAAGCGCGTTTTTTATGCTTTTCTCAGACGCTTTTTTCACAGCCCCGCTTATTTTTTCGATAAGCCCCGGGTCTATGTCTATATTTCTCTGAGCGAGCCTCTGTTTAGCGTGTTTTGAAAACGTGATTTCCTGTTCCTGCCCGTAAACAGGCTTGATATTTAAGCCGTACTGTCTTAACTGAATCTCGTTTAAGCTTAAAGTTTTGGGGCTTTCGGCAGGTTTCTGTTCGCTTTTTATAATCTGCGCGTTCAGAACGTCCTCAAACGATTTCCCGCCGCCGCTTATTTTCCGGGAATCAATCTTTTTATTTTGATTTTGCTGACTCTGCTGGATTTTCAGAGCGTCTATTCTGTTTGTAGTCATTTCAATCACCCCGCGCCTTTATCAGAGTCTTTTGCTTCCGCCGCTATGGGTTCGGTTGCGCTTACTTCGTAAACGTCGCTGACTTTAAACCATGTGTCGCCTATAAGAACCCTCGCTTCACCGCCGTTAAAACTTACTCTGTCAACAAATCCTTCTGCCTGTACGGGCTTTAGCTCCTCGCCTTTTTCGTCTAAAGTAAACGCCGAAGCCTTGACGTACTTGCCAATATAAGTCATCGACATAGAAGACATAAACGCAGAGGTTAATTCCTGCATAGCCTGCATTGACGCCATCTGCGCCATCTGCGCCATGAACTGGGTATTGTCCTGGTCGCTGTTCATATCCTGATTCTGCATCTGCGCGACTACGAGAAGCAAAAAGTCCTGCATGCTTAAACCGGAGCTCTGCGCGCTGTTCTGCGTCGTCGAATATCTGTATTCAACCGGCGAATTATTATTTACGCCGCCTATTGCGTCAGCCAAGGTCAATCCCTCCTTTGATTTTAGATTTTTAAATTTTGCTTAATTTTTGATTAAATTTGCCGAAATATAATATATAAATAAATTAAATTGTCTTGTAAAGCAGTCTCTGGCTTCTCAGATAGTTCATGACGATTTCATGTCTTGCGGCTTCTTTGTTGATTGCCTCGAACGAATTGCTTTGCGCGGAGTTAGTTGCGTTAATTCCGCCGGAAGCGTTGTTCGGGTTATTACTTGAATTGTTGCTGTTCTGCTGGGCGTGAGCGTTTTCGTTTGAGTAATTGCTCTGTCCGCCGTAATCGAGAGTGCCGCTGTTTACTTCAACGTCCGTAAGATTAACGCCGCGCAGCGATAAAGATTCTTTCAGTTCCCCGATACGGTTTAATACGCCCGCTTCGGCCGCTTTGTTTGAAACCATAACGTTTATTGCGACATTGCCCTTGCTGTAAGAAACTTTTACTAATAAATCGCCTAATTCTTTGGGGGTCAGTTTCATGCTGATTTCAAAGTTTCCCGTGTTAATTTTGCCTGCCTCGCCGTTCATGCCGATTCCGTTTTTGATATTGTGCGAAATAATTCTCGATAATTCTTCAAGCTTTAACGCTATGTCGCCTTCGCCCGCAGTCATACCAGTTTCGCCGTTAATTGCAGAAGCAGAGTTCGCGAGGCTTGCCAGCGCGTAATTAAAATTCATGCCCTCAGGGACTTTGCCTATGCCCGAATCCTTACCGTTAACCGCGAGCAATTCTTCTAAAGTCGTTCCGTCTTTGCTTAAAATCTCGGCTGCCTCGTCAGTCATTAAAGATAAATTCGAAGCGTATAATACGTCCGGCTGGTCTGATGTTACCGCATTATTTAATAAATTCTGCGTTTCAGATACTCCGGTTTTCGTAACCTGCAGCTGCGATTCATCAACTGTTTGTTCGATATCAGCAGTAATATTAATATCCGCAGATTTTGTTTCTATGCCGTGATTTTCTTCGGCCGGCGTATAATTTAAAGACTGATTTCTCAGTTCAGCCGTCGTTTTCAGCATTGCCCTGAACTTGTCTTCTATCGTCGCCGTTTCTGCCGTCCTGTGCTGATTAGCATGAACATGACCGTCTGCCGCCTTTGATAAAATTATGCCGCCGGGTTCTTCCGTTGAATTTTCAGTATCCGCGTCCCGCGCAATATATTCCGATATATAATCTATAACGGCTTTTATTACAGAACCTGCAATCGCATTGGTTTGCGATAAGTCAGCCTCTCCGGAAGAATCAGTTACTGCTACGTCAAACATTCCGTTCGTATAAAGCTTATTCAGTACGCTTTCATAACCGCCGTCAAACTTCGAAGCGAAATCCAGTAACAATTCTTTTGCGTCTTCCGGTATTCTTTCGCCGTCCGCTAATTCTGTAATAAACTTCACTGCGTCAGCGCGGCTTGTCAGTTTAATGCTCCCGTCAATATCCGGCATGAAATAATCATATATTTCCTGCGCGATATCCTGCGGGACTCCTAAAATCTCGAATAGTTTCAAAAAGCTTGCAAGTCCGTCTGTTTTACCGGTTTCTTCAACGTCGCCGCCGCCCTGATTTAATATCTGAGAGATTGCCTGTTTTACTTTGTCGTATAATTCGCTTTTTCCGGTCTTGCTTGTATTTCCGCCCGAATTGGCTTTCTGCGCTTTTCCCATGCCTACCCTTTCCGGTTTGTCTAACGAAGCGAACGCGTCTGACTTGTCGTTATAAGCCTGTAATTTATCCGAATCAAACGTTGTTTTCGCGTCGGCGGGCTGGGCTGCCTGAGCCTGAGATTTTGACTGCAGCATATCTAAAAACGATGTTATCATACTGCTGCCGTTACTGCTTGAATTTGAAGCATTTGGTTTGACAGACGCGCCCGGAATTTTCGAAAGCGTTAAATTTGCTGTGCCCGAATAATTCGCGGTATTAATCCTGCTGAACGTGCCTGTGTTTAAACTCACTATTTTTTCACCTCCTTTCATACTATTATTTTATTTATATAAATACCGTAACGGTAATTATATACAAAGTTTGAACTCCCTCCGACGGCTTCGCCGCCACCTCCCTCGTAAACGAAGGAGGCTTTTCCTACTTGCCGGCAAACGCCTGCTGGGCGACAAATTCTTCTATAAACAGCTCGTTTTCTTTGTTTTCGCTCTTCTGGTATTCGCCGTACTTGATTTCTTTTAGCCTGTCCATTGTTTTTGTGTCGCGCATTGCCCTGACTACGACCGTCGTCTGTGTTGATATGAGCCTCTGCTGCCTTTCGACTTCTTCTATTTTTTTCTCTATGTAAAATTCTATGTTTTCCATAATTGCGTGCTTTGATTTTAACTCGTTGACGCTTATCCCCTCCTGCGCCATTCTTTCAAACTGCACGGCTTCGTATTTATAATCGTCGTTTAATTTCTCGAGTTCTTTTAATAATATAATAAGCTGCGCGTTATACCCGGATAAAACGCCCTTTTCCTGCCTCTCTATGCTCTCCCTGTATTTTAAGACGCTCTCCAAGTTAAATTTAAATCTTTTCATATATCATAAAACCCCGATTTCTTATTTAATTCTTTCTGCAAAGTATCAAACATGATTTTAACGGTCTTGTTATAATCAAAAGTTTCCATTACTTCCTGCTGCAAAAACGCGTTGATTTTATCTATTTTGCTGATGGCCTCGTCGATTTTCGGGTCCGCGCCTTTTTTATACGCGCCTATATTTATCAAATCCTCGTTTGTTTTGTATGTCGAAAGCAGATTTCGCATTTCCCCGGCGAGCTTTAAGTGCTTCTTGTCTACTATATCGTTCATCAGACGGCTTATGCTCGCTAAAACGTCTATCGCAGGGTAGTGATTTTTCATGGCGACGTCCCTCGATAAAACTATATGCCCGTCGATTATGCTCCGCACTTCGTCTGAAATGGGCTCGTTAACGTCGTCGCCCTCTACAAGAACAGTATATATCCCCGTAATCGAGCCTTTGTCAAAGCGTCCGGCTCTCTCTAAAAGCTTCGGCAGAAGCGGGTAAAGCGACGGCGTATAGCCTCTCGCAATCGGCGTTTCGCCCGTTGCAAGCCCTATTTCCCTCTGCGCCCTCGCGAATCTCGTGAGAGAGTCCATCATTAATAAAACTTTTTTGCCCTTGTCTTTAAAATATTCGGCTATAGTAGTAGCCGTGAGAGCGCATTTTAATCTCAGCATCGCCGATTGGTCCGAAGTCGCTATAACCAAAACAGAGCGTTCAAGCCCTTTTTCTTTTAAGTCCCTCTCGATAAATTCGCGGACTTCCCTGCCGCGCTCGCCGACAAGCGCAATCACGTTTATATCGGCTTCGACGTTTCTTGCAATCATTCCAAGCAAAGTGCTCTTGCCAACGCCGCTTCCCGAGAAAATCCCGACCCTCTGGCCTTCGCCGCATGTCAGCAAGCCGTCTATGGCCTTTACTCCCATATTTATTTTGTCTTCGATTCTGGGACGGGTCAAAGGATTTGAAACCAAGTTGTGCACAGAATAATATTTTTCGGCTTTTATATCGCCTTTGCCGTCTATGGGAATCCCCGCGCCGTCTACAATCCTGCCCATCAAAGCTTCGCCTACGGGTATCTTTAAAGTTTCGCCCGTGGATTCGACGATGCTGCCCGGTCCGAGACCGCTTATTTCATGAAAAGGCATAAGCCTGACCTTGCTTTCTTTTATGCTTACGACCTCGGCTTTTACGCCGTTTCCCATAGCTTTATCCGCCCTTGTCGGGTATATATAGCACAAATCGCCGACGTTTGCGTCCGGTCCTGTCGCTTCTATCGTCATTCCCTCGACTTTTTCTATTTTTCCGTAGCAGGCGACGGTCTGCGCGTATTTAATCATGCTTTGATTATCAATCTGCGACATCTGCGCCGTCCTCCCCGTCAAGCCCGAAATCCAAACCGCTCAGGCCGCCGTTATCTATATCTATATTTATATTATGCGAGTTATCTTCAGAAGATATTAAATCCGAAGCCGGAATCAATAAATTTTCTTTCATGCGGTCAAGAATATTATTAATTGATTCTATCTGCACGTTAAAACTCGCGTCGGCGACAGTTTTCGCAGTTTCTACAATCATAGTCCCCCTGTCTGCGTTCTTGTCCGGTATAATCTTAAAATCTTCTATGTTCGCGACTTTCGCCCTGAATAAATCTATATTTCTTACTGCAAAATCAGCCTGAGCCTCGCTCACCGTCACAGTCACGTAATTTTCGGCTCTTATGTCTTTAACTGCGTCTGAGAACAGCGTGATTAAATACTCGTCTTTTTCGTCTATTTCCCGGTGCAGTATTTTTTTAGATATTTCAGCGATTATATTAAACATTTCGTCCCTGAAATCCTCAAGCATTTTATCCTGTATCTGCAAAACCGCGTCGTTCATAATCTTAATTTTATCGAGCGCGGGCGAAATTATATTCATAGCTTCGTTTTTGCCCGCTTCGAACCCGTCCGAATACCCCTGCGACAGCGCGTTATTTAATTCTGTCTTCGCGCTCTCGAGCGTGTGATTAATAACTAAATCAGCCGTTCTCTGAGCCTGACCTATTATTTCTTCCCCGATTAACCGGCTTGTGCTTTCTATTTCTTTTGCCTTTTCAGTCAGCTCGCCTAATTTTTCCATGTGTGCGAGGATATCAGCCTGCAAATCTTTAATTTCCGCTTCCTGCGGGGAAATTTCCCTCTGCTGAGAGAGCATTTTCTCCGCAGGTTTTTCAATCTTTTCAGGCTTTTTTTCGTCAATATCAACGCCGGTATCAATATCTTCTTCGGGGTTTTCAATATCTTCGTCAAGCTCCGATTCTATTTCTATTTCTATTTCTAATTCGGGGGGGCTTACGGGTATTGTAAACTTATCTTCGGCCAGATTTACCGAATAGCCTTTCACAATCTTAGACTTAGACAATTTCATCCTCTCCTCCGCGCGATACTACGATTTGACCGGATTCCTCCAGTTCGCGCACTTTCGCGACTATGCGCTGCTGCGCCGCCTCTATATCTCTGGCGCGTATGTTGCGCGCGTACTCTATATCTTCCTGAACCTGCTCCGCGTTTCTCTTCGACATATTCTTGAAGAACACTTCTTTGAGTTCCTCGGGCGAATTCTTGAGAGCCTGAACCAAATCTTTGGGGTCGATTTCCCTTACGAGTATCTGCATTGCCAAGTCGTCGAGCGAAGCTATATCTTCGAACACGAACATCAATTTGCGTATCTCTTCGACTAATTCAGCGTCTTTCTTGCCGATTATATCAAATATAAATCTCTCTGTTCCCCTGTCAACCGAGTTCATAAGTTCAGCCGTAAACTTGACGCCGCCTATATCCCCTACGTCCATCGCGCCGATTGACGAGATTCTTCTCTGCAGTACAGCCTCTACTTCTTTTATAGTATCCGGCGAAGTCCTGTCCATTCTCGCGATTCTCTCTATAACCTCGGCCTGTTTTTCTTTTGTTAACATTCCCAAGACAGCCGACGACTGAACTTTTGTCGCGTGGGCCAGTATAATCGCGATTGTCTGCGGGTGTTCGTTCTGTATAAAATTATATAAATGCTTAGGGTCTGTCTTTTTCATGAAATCAAAAGCTTTATTCCCAATCGAGACTATAACTTTATCTATAACATTGCGCGCGTTCTGTATTCCGAACGCTTTTTCAAGAATATCTTTCGCGTAGTCAACTCCGCCCTCGACTATAAACTTCTGTGCCAAACACATCTCGTAAAACTCGCTTAGCACGGCGTTCATATCGTCTGAATCGAGTTTCTGCAAAGTCGCGACTTCAAGCGTGAGCTGCTCGATTTCGTCGTCTTTTAAATTCCTGTATATTTTGGCGGCGTATTCAGAGCCCATAGCGACCATGACGACCGCCGCTTTCTGCTTTGCGTTTACGTTTAAAGTTTTAGCTTCCGGTTTCTCCGTTTCAACTGCTTCCTGTACTTCCTCAACGACCGGCGCTTCTTTTACTTTAGGCATTTGCTATCTCATCTCCTTTTAATAAAGTTCTGACAAGCTGAGCCGCAATTTCGGGATTTTGCTCCGCGAACTGCTGAATCTGTTTCTTGAGCAGCTGCTCTTTTGTTTCTATAGGAATAATACTGTCTTCGTCGTCGTCGCCGTCAAGCTCCGACGCCGCCGCGTAATGCCCCGCAGCCATTCCGAACGGGGTGAGCCCGGGCATACGCACCGCCGCCGTTCCGTCCGCCGCCGACGCGAGAATCGCGGCTTCTCTTTCGTATGCTTCTTCTCTTTCTTTTTTTCTTCTGCCGTTAACCGCAATCATGGCTATCGTCATGCCTATCAGTCCAACAACCGCCGCTCCCAGAGCCATAAGAATATGAAACGGCTGGAATCCCCATATATTCGTTTTTTCTGTTTCTTCGATAAAATCAGGGCGCGGGAATTTCCACGGTACTATTGTTATATAATTTTTCATGTACTCTACGTCTATAATAGTTTCTTCGTCGGGCAGGTCGTTTTTGGCGAGCCTGTTTATACCGACGGCCGTTCCTACCGCGAAATAAAACGCGTCGAGTTCTTCTTCTTCAAGGTCGCTTATATCAAGCATTACCGAAACGGACTTGTTTGTTACTTCGGGGGTCGTTCTCTTTAACTGTTCAAGAACTGAATTTACAAGCCTTTCGTCCGTGTAGTGATATTCTTCGTGATAACCCGGGGCTTCGGGGTCGCCGGCGTAATCCGGATATCCCGGGTCGTCGTAATCAATCTCGGGCACGACGTTCCCGTAGATTTCGGGGTCTGAGCTGCTGACTATGTGGTCCAAGCCCACTCCGACTTTTACCCCCGAGGTTTCCCCCGTCTCTTCGTTGACGTTTGCGCCCATAAAGCTTTTGGCTTCGCGTATCAGCTCGTTAAAATCGCTGTCTACATTGCACGCAATCGAAAATCCTCCGTCGGGGAACGCGGGCGTAAACATTTCCATGAGCTTCTGGTACATGTCTTTTTCCTGGTCTCTCTCCCACGCTATCTGAATCTCGGCTACGTTCGAGTATTTCGCCATTTCGTCAACTTCGAAATCGTTTAAAATCAAACCCGTCTGGTCAACTATAGTAATATTCCCGTTATCAAGATTGACGATACTTTTCTGAACCATGTTTTCTATGCCCTTGATTACGTTTTCCGGCGGGTTATATCCGTTTTTAGTATGTAATATAACAGACGCTTTCGACGGCTGGATTTCGCCTCTCAGCGAAGCCTTGCTGTTGTCGGGTACGACTATGTTCACCGCCGCTTTCTCTATTCCCGTCATTGCCGCCAGAGAAGCTTCCAATCTTTTCTGCTTGTTCCTCAATTCGCGGTCTTTCTTTTCCTGCTGGCTTTCAAGTATATTGCCGCTTGTTTCCTCCACGTATTCGAACAAACCTCCCGAATACGGGTATCCCCGCATAGCCACGGCTCCTAAAGCGTCGGCTTCGTCTTTTGCCTTAACCGATATTGTCCGGGTCGCCGTGTCATATTTATTCGCTATATTATTATCTTTTAATACCTGCCTGATTTCCGCAGCTTCCCTTTCGTCCTCGAGATACAGGAACGTATTTACATAGGGGCTTTGATTCAGAATCACGGCTACGATAACAGAGAATAAAATTATCCCGAGCGTCGAGGCGGCGGCGAGAATCCGGGTTGACATTTTCAAGCCCAGCCAGTATTCTTTTAACCCTTTCCATATGCCGGCCGGCGTGAAAGAGTCTATTTTCAACCTGTGCTTTTCCGTTACGGCTTCGTCGATTTCCGAGGGGGTAACGTTCGCAAGCTCTTCCGCAAAACCGTTATTTAAATCCAAATCAGAAATTTCTTCGGTTTCCGCGTCCGGTTCCGGCAAATCAGATAAATCAATATTTTCGCCGCCGAAATTCGTTCCGCTGAAACTCTCAAAACCGTTTCCGTTTAAATCGTTCAAGCCATTCGCTTCGTTAAGCTCGTTTAATTCATTTAAATCGATATTGTTTCCGTCGGCTGCGCCGCCGGGGTTATTCTGAAAATTAATATCGTTGTTCATATCAGCCCTCTTAATTATAATAATTGCGCCGGAATTTCCGCTTGTTTAAATTATCCTTAATTTTTCGCTTTTTTTCTTATTAAAGCACAAAAAATTAATTGAAGTCAATTAATTTTTGCGTTTTTAAACATATATCAAGTATTATATAGTAATCCTCATTATTTCTGTATAAGCTTCCAGAACTTTGTTTCTGACCGAGGTCACAGTCCTGAGAGCCAAATCCGCTTTTGCGGCGTTTATCTCTATATTATGTAAATCCTGTAAATCAGTCACTCCCATTGCCATGTTATACGAGTCGATTTTTGTCTGAGCGTCCGTTTCGTTCACGTTTTTTACCATATTTTTCAGCATATCCGCGAAAGTATTGCCCTGTCTTGTTTCCTGCGCGTTTAAGTCAGGCTGCGTATCCGCTATGCTTCTGAGCTTAATCAAAGGCTCTATAGACTGTATAGAAGTCAGCGGAACTATAGGCGTTATTGCCATATATTCTAATCCTCCCTGATATTATTATTTTTAATAATTACCTGCCCAGTTCAAGGGCTCTTGTCGCCATCGCTTTCATTGCGTTGAAGACCTGCACGTTTGCCTCGTATGACCTGCTCGCGCTCATCATGTTCGTCATTTCCAGCACCATTTCGACGTTGGGATATTCGACGTAGCCTTCTTCGTTCGCGTCGGGGTGTTCCGGTTCGTAGACCATTCTTCCGGGGGTGGGGTCTTCTACTAATTTTATTATTTTGACGCCCCTGTTTTCAGATTCGTTCGCCGTATTTGCATAGGGATATTTATTTTTAATAAATTTGCCGCTTGCCTGAGAGCTTTCAGAATTGACTTCGCAGCCCCTCAAATCCTGTTTTACATACACTGCCCCGTTCGCGTAGACTTTTTTTGCCGGATTATTTAAATAGTCAACGGCTTTGATTCTCGATTCAGCGGCTTTCGTGAGATAACCCGCAAAGTCTTTATCTCCGGTGTTTTCCATATATACCGGGAGCTTTCTCCTGTACGCGCCGCCTTTTTCGGTTCTTGTGGTTTCGACGTTAGTTATGTTCTGAGCGATTATATTTAGCCTGTACTGTTCAGCAGTGAGCCCCGAGCCGGGAATATTCAACGCCTTGAGAAACATAATATTTTTCACCTTTCGTTATATATCTGTAGGGCGGGACGCGCAGGGGCGCGTCCCCTACATTATCTGCCCTCGTTTACGGCGTGTTTCAATAAATTAAATTCGTCGGTAATTTTTCTGAGCATGTAATTATACTGAAGCTGCGTCCTCGCGAGTTCCAAGTTTTCATGGTCTATGTCAACGTTGTTTCCGTCGATTTTCATTTCCGTCGTTTCGTCAGTAAAAACCTGAGGGGAAACAGAATCTATAAGCTTATCCAATTTTTCTTTTTTAGTCATATCGGCTTCGCTTGATTTTTTTCTCATCTGCCACGCGTACATAGTTTCTTTTTTATCTAATTTTTCTAAGAGCAGGTTTTCAAACTCAAGCTTTTTCGCTTTATAAAACGGAGTGTTTACATTTGTTATATTCTGTCCAATCAATTCCGCCCTCTGGGTAAGAATATCAAGATTTTTCCGCATTAACCTGAAATGCGAAGTATCGAGAAAATCCATCATTTTAATCAATCAGCCCCTCAAATTATTTTTATCCTTTAAGATTTTATCACTTAATTTATTCTTTGTCAACAGAAATATAAAATTATTCACTTAATTGTTACAACTTTATATAAAAAACACCGCGATAATTCATAAAATTTGGGTATTTTTGAATTAAACGTTTGACGAGCCTTTTAAATCCATTGTCTGTTCGACGATATTATATTTTGTTTTCGACGATGCTATTCTCTTTTTAAGTTCGTTCAAATATAACTCTTTGTCAATCGGTAAATTCACCCATGAGTCAATCCACGTAGATAAATATATCGCGTTTGATAAAGTCAGACTCTTGATTCCCTCGTAAGCTTCCGCGATTAACGGCTCTTTATTTAATATATTATTTACCGTGTTCTGCGTGATATTCTGGTGTTTGTCCCAGCCCTGTTCAGTAACTTCGATTTCGGTTTTTTCACTCTTCGGATTGCCGAAGCCGCCCTTGTAAGTTTTGTTAAACTCGCTCTCTGAAACTTCGTTTTTATATAAAATAATCCTGCCGTCCTCGTAAATCAATTTGCCGTTGTCGCCGGAAATCTCGAGCCTGTTCGTCCCGGGGGTTTCCCCCGTCGTCGTGATTAAAGTCCCCGTCGCGCCGTTTTTATATTCCATATAAGCCGTAACGTCGTCTTCGACTTCTATATTCCTGTACTTCCCGAACTCGCAAAATCCGCGTATTTTCTCGGGCATACCGAAGAACCACTGCCATAAATCAAGATTATGCGGGCACTGATTTATACGCACCCCTCCGCCTTCTCCGGCCCACG